>Ga0213868_10000080_pt1 | contig 76529 bp, 78 predicted proteins | sample PICome_9_FD_160087 | JGI IMG/M metagenome (GOLD analysis project Ga0213868, IMG submission 160087) | Coastal seawater microbial communities near Pivers Island, North Carolina, United States - PICO127 | ecosystem: Environmental > Aquatic > Marine > Coastal | place: USA: North Carolina... | reverse complement strand
CATACGATATGCAACACCTCTATCACTCTCTCTGTTACCAGCCGCAACGATTAACACATTGTCAGGTAGTACATAAGAACCTAAACGACGGTTTAGAATTAACTGATAAGCCGCGGCTTGAACTGATTGTGGTGCTTGGTTCATTTCATCTAAGAAAAGAACAACACTTTCATACTGGTCAGCAAGTTCTTGGCTAGGCAAATCTGAAGGTGTGGCCCATTCCATAGTACCATTCTTCTCATTGAAGTATGGAATACCTCGTAAATCTGTAGGCTCCATAAGAGCAAGACGAAGGTCAATCATAAAACCAGAGCGTTCTTGTGTAATACTGTCTACTATCTCTGATTTACCAACACCAGGAGGTCCCCAAATAAACACAGGACGCTTTCGGTTCATAGCATAGTTGATTTCAGCACGAACATCACTAGGACGAACTACTCTCACATCTAAATCGTTTGTTGATACTTTATTCATAAATTAACCTCTCTATTTAATATACTATTATTGTAACACTGATTCTGGATTTGTCAAGTTTTTGACTTATTGACCCAGATATTCCCTTTTCAATACTTCTAATTTTTCACCTGCATCATCTAGGATAAAATCTTCTACCATCTTATCAAAGATATCTAAGTATTCATCGCCAATCTTAGTGTTCCACCCAGAAAGACAGCAGTCCGCATCAACAAAACTCCAGTTGATAGTGCCATCTGAAAGTTTGTTTTCTTCTAGGTTTGCTGATTGGTTGAAAAAGCGTGAAAATTCTTTGAAATTTACTGACATTTGTTACCCTTTTTGATTATCTATACAAGTATTATAGCACGATTCGGGGTTTTGTCAAGTTTTTTAGGTATTATAAAATGTTTTATTTTGTACCCAGAGGTTTATGTCTCCATCAAGCATTAATAACTCTGCGGCAGGCACTTCTTCAAATAAAACTAATGTTGACTTTCTTAGATAATATGGCGTATTAAGATACTTATCGAGTGTGAGTATTTGATGACCAGTTCCTATTGCATTTTTTCTATGTTGATGCATAGTGTCTAAACCTAACTTCAGTTCTATCTTATATGTTTTGAAATGTTTTTTGAGAATATCTCTGCCAAGAGGTGATACTCTAAATCCTGTGTCAGGCTGGGCACTGATAAAGATATCAGTAATAGTGATTTCTTTTCTGCCTGCTGTTTTTCCAGTTGTGTGTTTGTTAATATAACTTATTAACTCTTTCTTGTCCACAGTTACAACTCTAATTTATCACCCTTTGTGAGTATATATACTTCGAAATCATCGCATCTGAATAACTTATTCAATCGCTGTGCTAGATTGATTGCGTGTCCTGGGTTACTGAATGACACCTTCTTATATTTTGGTCCAGGAAAGTTTACGAGTGAGTTAAGACTACGAAGATTGATTGCTTCCCCTTTATGAAACACGGAATACACGGCTGTTGCCTTGAGAACTTGTTCACTCCGATAAGTTTGATTATCGGTATGTTCTAAGATTATTATAGGTTTAGGTCTAGCCATAAGAGTATCCTTATTATTTGTTATACTCTTATTTATCAAATTTTATGTATTATATGCTGATATAATTGATATATTAGTCGAATTTACCGCCGTCGATTGTCTTTTCTTCTGTCGAATCTTTAGTTTTAAGTTCTAATAACAGTAAGGCAATATCATTCTGAATTTCATTTGCCTCTTTTATAGGCAGTGTTATTTTGTTGTCGCCTCTTATATTCGCTTGTTTGATAGTCGCTAATAGGTTTTTTAAATGTTTATAATTCATCACGTTTAGTCGCTAACTTTGTTTCGATATCCATTGCTGATTTAGATTTGAATGGACCAATGAACTCGTAGGTATCTAAAGTTTCAAGTTTTCCGCCATAGAACCATCTCCAACCAGCAGGGTATTTTACTCCGTAATATCCTGCGGCATATCTTACACTACTAGTCTTGCTCTTGGTATATGTGTAAAATTGTTTTCCGTTCTTCTCTATTATTTCTACATTGTAAACTAGATGCTTAGATGGATATCCTTCTATATCTGCTAAAGAAGTGTGCCATCCGCCCCTAGTGTCAGTTCTATCAATTATGTTTACTGTAGTTTCTTTAGGTATTAGTATCTTTTCACCATAACGATTAATAAGTTCTGATAACGATAGATGTTCATTAACACTGTCTTCTTTTATAGTCAATTCAAAATCATCAGACGAACAGAAACGTATTGTTCCTATTTTAACTCCTGAATTCTCTACAATCCAAAACTTATCTTTAACTATTTCTGTAGTGTATATCATATTTTCTTAAGTATCTTCCAAGTTTCTTTCCAATTCTTTACATTATGACACTCTGAATATTTATACGGTGCATATTTAATTGCTTGTGCAATTCCATAATCATTGCCACCTGGTTGAATGTTATCACCAAAGAACATTAGTTCGTCTTGGAATGTAAAATCTTTTAATATTTGTGCTTTATCTTTTCCCATCTCAATAATGTCTAGTCCTGTTTCGCCTGCAACTTGTGAAACTAGACCTAATTTCTTAGTAAACTTTTTATTAAATTCATCAGAAATAAGTCGTCTTTCATTAGTTGAATTATCAAACTTAACATATTTCTTTCGTTGTACTCTATTAGCATTTCTACCAACAATACTAAAGTTTAATAATCCTGGTCTGGATTCAAAATGATTTCCAGTAGCAATATCAAAGTCAGTACTAATCGATTTCTTTAGTAAGAATGCATATGCATCTCTTGGCAATTCTAAATCTTTAGTATTGAATACACATACACCATTCTTATGTTTAGTATTGCCTGATGAATTATATACACATTCTACTTTAGCAAATAGTTCTTCCCCTATTTGTTCTACTGTTTTGCTTTGGTCACTTCCTGTAACTAAGTAAACATTATGATATTCAACAAAGTCTAAAAACCATAGTCTAAAGTCTTCGTCTATTCTATCTCTACTCGGTGTAAGAGTGCCATCTACATCAAATATATAATGCATTATACAGGATACGGATTGTTGAGTATTTTCGCAAGTTCGTCAGGCGACTTAGCAAGATTTTGTAAATCGTGTATGCCACAGAACTTTAAGAAGTTCATACCAACACCAGCATTAGTCTTAGGAATACTATTCTCTGCAATAGTTTCAATAAACTTTACTTTAAGGTCGTGTGGTTGAGCAGTTAAGTCTACCAATTTAACATTGCGTTCATAATCATCACGCACAGTATGTTCTACGCCATTATGGTCAGTCCAGCGTTGTAACATAAAGTTATTCCAATTGAACCCACCAGTATCTCTGTCTGCGTATGCTTCTAACATACCAATTTTGTTCTTAGTACCTTTCTTACGACAACCAGGATATGCACTAAAGATGTTATCTGATGTATCACCACGCACACACTTCTCAAACAATGCCCACTCTGGGTCTACTTTCTCTTTGATTTCACCAGTCTTCTTCTCTTTGATAGGAGTCATATTCTTATCATCTTTAAAGAAACCATCTTTAGTAATGATACGATTTTGTACACCATCATACATAGTTACATTGTCTGTGATAAGTTGAAAGTAATCACTATCGCTTGATACGATAATATGATTATCATTTGGATGTGCCGCAATAAACAAAGCAATCATATCGTCTGCTTCTGCTTCTGGATTTCGTAACATCGTTACATTAGTTTTTGTATCTAAGAACTCTACCATATCTGCGTAAGAATCAAACATAATTTGGTCTTCTTCTTGTTCTCTGACACTCTTAGCCATACGGGCGACTTGTCTATTCTTTTTATAAGGTTCATAGAAGTCTTTACGCCAACTGCGACCCTCTAGGCAGAACACGGCATGGTCTGCATTGAATTTGTTATAACATAGTTTTACACTACTAAGCATAATATGATATGCCATACCAATTTTCATATCAATACTAGCACCACGCATTGCTACGTGCTTTGCTCTATGATACATATTAAACGAATCGACTAGAATGAATGTTGCCATATGTTTCTCTCTCTATATTTAAGTTACTACCATTATATCATAACTTGAGAAATTGGTCAAGTTTTAATAATATTCGGAAGTATCTTTGTCAGTTTTAATCTTACTGATGATTAGGCCTTCTTTACTATCAGACTGTACACTTCTTCTAATACCTTCTTCGTCTTCTAAATCATTCAGTACAATGTTCTTACACAAATCACTGAACCAATTATCTACGATTTGGTCTTGTTCTAGCCCATCATAACCAGCCTTTGCTAGATATTCTACAAAATTATCATTGAAATCTAACTCAAAGAAACCTTGTCCTGGTTTGTCTTTGTCTAATTCCATACCAATCACTCGAATATATTCTTCACCGTTGTGTGTTGCCATATTCTTATCATAAGTATGTTGGTCAGTATGTCCGTACTTAAAGTTTATTTCTTCAAGTGCAATTGCTTGTTCTTTTTCATCCGTAATTCGCCTAGCAACTGCTCGTTCTTTTTCTTCTGGCGTACCAAACCAGGATGTTGGATTAAGTGTCTTACTCATTATCATCTCCTTTCGGATTATCAATTTTGATATCCTGTTTCTTATCTATGCCACTAAAGATGCCTACTTTTGCATTTCTTTCCCAACATTCGATAATATCATCACAAATATAATCTAATGGAGTCCCTTCAGGATATTCGTGTTTCCAGTTATGAGCCATCTTCATAGCATTCGCCCGTATAGTTTGAATTCTACGCTTCTCATAATATTCTTTTCTTCTAAATTCGATTCTGTCCATGAACTTCTTCGAATAACCTTTTCCAAATAACGTCTTAATCATTACAAATTCTCCTTGTTTACCACCCTATCTTCTCCCACGGAACATCTTTGTCACCAAAGTGTCCGTATGTACAGTTTTCACTATAACCATAAAACTTGAATAAATCAAATCTATCAATGATACCTTTTGGTGTTAGGTCAATGTTTTCTTCAATATACTTTTGAATAGTTCTGTTGTGTCCATTACTATCTAAGTAGATACTTGTTGGTTCTTTTACGCCGATAGCATATGACAATTGAATTTGGCACCAATCTGCCATATTATCTGCTACAACATTCTTTGCTAACCACCTTGCCATGTAGGCGGCACTTCGGTCGACTTTTGTGGGGTCTTTTCCAGAAAAGGCACCACCACCATGGGGAGCATAGCCACCATAAGTATCAACGATAATCTTACGCCCGGTGAGTCCTGTATCGCCATCAGGACCACCAATGACAAAATTGCCTGTAGGATTGATATGCCAAGTAGTTTCATTGTCTATTAAATCTCCCATTACACTGTTGACTGCATCTTTGACAGGTGACTTGAGACTATGCTCAAAGCCTTGTTTATGTTGTGTACTTACAACAATTTGGTCTGCTCGTTGAACACGACCACCAACATACTGAATACTTACTTGAGATTTTGCATCTGGTAGTAAGAAATCATATCCATCTAATCGAAGTTCTTTTAGTTTCTTTAGAATTTCATGTGAGTAATGAATTGGTGCTGGTAGCATTGCATCGTTTTCATTAGTTGCATAGCCAAACATAATACCTTGGTCACCTGCACCAAAACTATCAGTACCTAATCCAATGTCACTTGATTGTGAATGAATTTCATTGTAAATTCTTAGTTTTTCCCAATGAAACCCATCTTGTTCATAGCCAATCTCTTTGACTTTTCTACGAATGATGTCGTCTACTTCTTCTTTAGGAACATTGAAGTTCTTCACTTCACCTGCTACTGTTACCATGTTAGTAGTTACAAGTGTTTCGATAGCAACACGAGTAGTTTCATCGCCATTCTTTAGTCCTGCATCAACTAATGCATCACTAATCTGGTCAGAAACTTTATCTGGGTGTCCGTCGCTTACACTTTCGCTTGTAAAAATATAGTTGTTCATTTAAATCCTTTGATTTTCTTATTGTTCTTGCAGTATAGAGTATACATCATAGCCTTCGTCTCTCAACTTAGCACCACCACCTAAAAACTCTAGTTCCATTATACTTAGTATACTACTAATATCAGCACCAAATCTATCAGTTAATGTAATTACAGCACCTAATGTTCCACCAGTTGCGATAACATCATCTATCACTAGAACTTTGTCACCTCTTTGTATTGCACCTTTCTGTAAATGCAATTCATCAGTTCCATACTCTAGTTCATATTCTGTAAAGATAGTTTCTCCTGGTAGTTTACCTTTCTTTCTAGCCATAGAAAAGGGTATACCAGTTGCTGAACTTAATGCACCTGCCATAGGAAATCCACGAGCATCTAGTCCAATGATTTTGTTAAACTCAATATTGTTTGTTTCAATATAGTCGGAAAACAAAGTCATCACGTGTTGAAGTCCTTGTGGTGCATTAAATATACTAGCCATATCCTGATAGAGAACACCAGGCCTAGGATGGTCTGGTATTACTCTAATCAGATTTTGAATAGTCTTCGGAGTTGGTTTTATGATAGTCACTAGTCTTGTAGTTCTCTTTCTAGTTTGACAATCTTTTCCTTCAGGTGCAACTTTTTAAGTTTTAGTTTAGCAACAATTTGGTCTTCTGTGTGCATTTTAAATGCAGTTATAATACCATCATCTAAATCTCTATGTTGTTTTTTTAAGTATATGAGGCGAGTGCGTTTCTTCTCGTCTACATCTGGTCTTACGGGTGTAGTCATATGCTTCTCCTATATTAGACCTCTCTAAATGTATTTATATTATTAATTACCGGCTTTTGCAGGTAAAATGTATTCATATAAACCTAGACCGCTATCAACTGCAATCATCATTGCACCTTGGTCTGAGATTTTCATATTCATTGTACTTGTATCGCTAAGTCTAAGAATAGTTAGAACTGTTGATAATGGGAATGACCAACCAGTCTTTAGTTCACCTTCTACATTACTTGCAAAAGGAAGTTCTACTCTATCTGTTGAACTATCACCAATATAGAAAACTAAATCACCTTTAACTGTTCTTGCAGTAAGCAGTGGGTCAAATGCACCTAGAATACCCGCAAAGTATTGTAAGTCTTTGATTGCTTTTTGTGATGGCATAATTTCTACATTCCATGCGGCACCACGAAAACTTGCAGTTTTAATTTGAGCATCTACTAATTCACTTACGATTACTCGATACGAACTATCAAAACCACCAGGCATTGAGAAGTTAAGTTCAGTAGTAACATCTTCACCGTTTCGTGTTTCTGTGCCTACTTTAACATCAGACTCCATCTTATTGCCTTCTTTGTCTTCACTAGTATAACTAAGTAATCCATTTAAGACTCCTAGTCTACCAAGACCAAACTTGCCTTCGAATTCAGCAACTGGTTGATGTAATTTACCACGCAATACAACAGTACGGTCTTCGTCCATCGCATCAATAGTTGTGCCTTCGGCATCTGTTGTCACTTTCGCCGCTTGAATGATTCCTAGCGAATGTGTATGTTTTACGATATCTTTTAAAATGTCACGCATTTTTACTTCTCCTGATTAATTTAATTAATTATAACATATTCCTATGTCGGTTGTCAACCTATATTTGACCAATTCTTTTCTTATTTTGTTTCGGATTATCTACCCAATATATCGTATTAGGAGGCAAAAACCCGTGAATAAACCAAGCATTACCGAATGTTGGATTACCCTTTCCTGTAAAATCTACACGATTATTATACACGAGTGTAGACATTCCGTGTTCTATAAACATTCTGCCTCGTTTACCACCTTGAAAACTTGTGACTGGCAGTAGTAATGCAAATGGTTTGCCAAGAGCATAACAATGTTCAATAAACTTATCTTTGATGCTATATGGAGGATTAGTTATAACTCCGTCATACACATCATCTGGCTCACAGTCAAAAAAGTCTTTACCATTACTTGGTACTATCTTATATCCATTGTTGTTAAAGCCATCTACGATTAGATTAGATGTTCCACTAGTCGCTTCGTAATAGGTTTTATCTTTATCGATGTATTCCAGAAGAGGTTGAACTTGGTCAGATGGAGTATAACATTCATCTGATTCCTTGTTTCTCGCTCGTCTCTGAATTAAGTCTGTGTAAGTATTGCTCATTATAATTCAAACAAATTATCAAAGGTCTCGGATGCATTTGCGTCACTCATGTCCCACTTGAGAACACCAATTAAATTATCTAGTTTCTTATCAACAATAGTCTGCTCCATCAACTCATGGTCAAATGGCAAATCTTGGAACCACTGAGGTATCTTAGTAGCATCAGTCGGGTATGCAACACTCTTTAACTTGAAAGTATTTGGCTTTAGTTTGCATATGATACACTTCATACCATCTACGATTTCTACTGCGTATCTATCTTGGTTGAGTTCACGTAACATATTCCAGTTCAAGGCGGCTGATACGTGTCCAGGAAGATGTACTTTATCTCTCTTAGATTTGTCACCACCCATATTCATATCTCTTGCCATTGCCTTCTTTGCGGCATTCACACGGTTCTTATACGAAGTCAAATTATTCACACGAGACTGAGAACCTTTTTCCCAACCAGGCTTTGCTCTAAACTCTTTCTTAAACTCTTTGACCATATCGATGACAACTTCACGTGTTCCGTCAGTCAATATCTTCAACAATACTTCACTAAGAAAGTTTTGCATATACTTCGGTGTATCACTTCGTTTCAAGTCAAGACCCATTGCTTTAATCTTTCCTGGTTTGCCATCAACATCTCTGCGTTCACCATCATCGTCATAGATAAGCATCGCATATCTTTTCTTCTTAATAAAGATACCCATTGTTGCACAGTTCTCACGACCAGCAACAATAATCTCACCTTCTTTTCTAGGAACATTAAAGAATGTTTTCATAAAGTCTGGAAAACTTTCGTTCACTTGATTCGCAACTTCATCATACAACTGTAAGACCTTGTCTTTGTTCCATTCAATAGTTCCATCGTCAATCTCTTGTTTGTAAACAGGATACATTGAATAATAAATGGAGTCTGTATCACCATAGATAACTGCTGGACCTTGATAATCATAAGTTCCTGCTATAACTTCATTCGTCTTTGCACCCATATGTCGAGTGATACAACGACCTGTGAGTGTTGTACTTTGACCAATACGCTTATCATAGAAACGACAACCTTGATTCAGTAACGCACCGTAAAGCGAGTTCAAGTTAATCTTTTTAACTAACTGTCTTTTATCCCAGTGAGCAATTGCAACTGCATCGTTGTCTTTGATTGCTTCTTTTTTCTGCTGTTGCATCACTTGTCGTTCTGCATACCAACGTTCTAAGAGACTTGGAATAATACCTTGAACATCTTGTTTAAATATAGTGCCATTAGCAGTAAGACTCCAGTTTAGTCCACTATTAAATACTAAATCATAGGCTTCTGCACCAGTAAGGTCTTGTGTAGTTTTATTCTCTTCAACGGTTGAGTCTTCAAGGACTAAAGTAATGTTACTGGCTTTATCTTTCTCATTAACTAAACGAAATTCTTCTGAACTAAATGTTTCATCCCACGCTTGAGATGAACCATATCCCTTTGCACCAGTTTTTCTGCCCTCTTTAATTCTACTACCAATCATTTGTTCAGTTAAATCAGGTCTAAGTTGACCAGCAATAGTTTCAGGAGACATATTCATCGCACGAATAACTGATGGATAAAGAGAGTTGATATCAATGCCTGCTACCCATCTTTGCAACCCTGCTTTTGGAACTGCCACAAAAGCACCAGCGGCTTTCTGTAATTCTAATGCTTGTAGTTCTTCGTCTGAATATTCTATATCATCGTCTGACCATTCACGTCTCTTTCTGTCAGGAACGACCATGCCTCTTCTGTGTGCTTCATTGATAATTGCTTGTTCAGTAACAGCAACCGCACCCATTGTTGTTTTGATGTTCACAGTATTGTCGTGTGCAATCTCGTTTGCTAGTTCGATAAATCTTAGTTTCTTATCAATCTTATCAAGTAATGCAACGTCTTGTCTGTTGTATGCCACGAACTTGTAGAAGTCGTTGTTATATAACTGGTCTAATGTGCCGTCATATGCAACTTTCTTTTCACCTACTTCGTGTTCGCCAATTGTATCAAGTGCATATGAATGCATTTCGTGGTAAGTATACTTACGATATAGTTCTAAGTAGTCTAAGTGAATTCTGCCAAACAAATCAAACGTTTCTTGTTCTTTGCCGTACTTTACTATCTTACGTTTCTGAGGATATAAATCCCAAAGACACATTTTTCGTGTGTGCGACTTACTTAATACTCTAGTAATTCGATTAACAGTATATGGAATATCATAACCTTCAGAGTTCCAACCAGTTAGCACATCAGCATCTTCAATGACATCCATGAAATCATTCAGCATATCTGCTTCACTTAGATAGAGTTCTGTGTTTTCGAATTGTTCACAGATGCGTTGTGCTTCTTTAAGACCCTCGCCCTCACGCATACCCTTTGGCGGAATAACAAGAGTTACCAACAATTCTAACCATTGAAGATGAACTGTAATGGCTGTAATTGGCATAAATGGGTCACTCGGGTCTGCGAAGCCACGACTAGCATCAAAGTCAGTCTCAATATCGAAGAAAGCAGTATTAAGTGTTGGCGAGTCTATACCGTTATAGTTCTCACTCAAACACTTAACTTCGGGCTTCATATCACTTTCGTAAAATGCTTTACCTGAATTTATCTTTCGTTCTTTATGAAGGTCTTTGAGGCGTTTACATTTGATTTGACGAACTTTGTCGCCGTGAATACTTAAGTGGTCACCGCGTGGGTCTTTCACATAGAAAGTACGCCACGCTGGATAATCATTGTAGACTCGTTTGCCTTTACTTCTTTCTACAACTTGAACTATATCTTTGTCTTTGTTGTAGAATGCATCTACGTAACTCAAAGAGTGCGACCTACTGTCTCTAAGATAGTTTCCATATCTTCAAAATCAGCACGAGTTTCAGCAAGTTTTGCCTTGTGTGCGACCGTGATTGCTTTGTTTAGTACCGATGGTTTAACATCCATTTCTTCAGCAATTGCTCTTACAGTGTCACGTAAACCACCTTTGAGGTCTTCACATTCTTGTAGAACTAGGCAACCTTCATTCACTAGTTGAATGAGTCTGGCTTTTTCTTCTTCGTTGATAGCGTCAATTGACATATAAATCTCCTATAAGTTGTGCAATAAAAAAGAGTGATTTCTCACTCTTTATATATTAACATAACTGACTTAAAAAGTCAATAGGTTATTTGTTTAAAATAAGACTTTTGCACTGAGTTTTAAATCTGGATGATGGTCACCTGGCATTTTCTTATCTTTTGATGTCGAAGGCTTTCCGTGTGATGTGACTTTCATATTAGTGGGTGTTTTAATTTTAGTTGGGTCAATTTTAGGCATCTTTTCTGTCTTTTCTACCGCATCTTCAATCATCTTAGTCGCTTTGGCTTCTAATGATTCAAATGGATTAGCAAATCCCGTATCAGTAACACTGCTGGCTGCCGCTTTACCTAACTTCTTCACACCAGTTTTAGCCATTCCGACACCCTTTTTAAGTAATGCCGCGTTTCTGCGTTTCTTGTCTTTATCTATTCCAGTGCCACATCCTTCTTTATCTTTAACATTAGGATTGTTACATTTCATATTTACAATTGTTTTGCCTTTTGAACTATTTGGGTCGTGTGGCTTGCCATTTTTATCATAAACAACATCTTTACCTGCATATTCTGAAATGTTTTCACCATCTTCTTTAGATTCCCAAGCCTTTACAGTATCTCTTGCATAATTAGACATTTTGGAATTTGATGTTTTATTAGAAGAATTGGAACTACCGCCACTTCTTACAAAATCATAAGCATTATCGATAGCAGTTGAACCCGTACCATCGCCGCCTTGCAGTATATCTGAACCAGAAACTGTTGCTGATGTCTTTAGACCAGGTGATTTCTTTATTATTTGCTTTATAACACCGTCACCAGCACCCTTTTTGATTTGAGTTTTTACAGAATTAGGATTCATTCCTGGCTTGAATTTTCCTGCGGCATTTTTAACTGCCTTCTTACCGAACTTTTTGGCTAATGCTTTCGCTGCCATTGGTCCTAGAACCCTTGCGGCTCCAATAGCCAATGGTACAAGAGGTAGTACTTCATCTAATCTACCTTCTTTTTTAGCATTTTCCATTACTTGTACTTGTTCACTAAGTTTGGTAAATGCGAATTGAATTAATCTCATCATACCCACTTTAGTTTTTATCATATTGTCAATTTTTTCTTTGTTTTCATCGCTTACAGCATCGTATACTTGTGACACTGCTGATGCTGTATATAAATCAACTTTCATCTTACCATCGTCAAATTTGACTTGCATGTTTTGTTTGTCTGCTACAATCTTTTTAATCGTATCAATTGCTTTGTTGCCACTCTTTGGTTTCATATCCATAACTTTTAAGAATTCGTCTCTAGCCGCGATTGCTTCTTCGTCTTCTTCGTTTACTGCTTTATTTACTGCTTGATTAATATCGTATTTCATTTTTAAGTTTTTTGGACGCAACTTTGGCTTAGTTTTAATTCCTGGACCTGTGCCCATTTGATTTTCTGGGTGTGCCATTTGGTCTCTGTGACCTGCTCTAGGATTTACTTCAAAATCTTTAGTATCGTATGTATTTTCATAAAATTCTTCATCAGTTTCACCGGCTGCCATATCGTGACAATCGCTACATCTACCATGTCCATCATCATAATCATACATAGGAGCACCACAGCAATTACTTACCATGCCTTCTGAATCAGCATACTCATCACCTGGTGAATATGATTCAGTTTCTGCTTCAAGTAATTCGCCTGATGCTAAAACATCAATTGCATGTTTAATATCTGTGTTTTCCATATCCACATGTGGTATTGCTTTTAATATAGCTTGCACTTGTGGCATACTCATAAATTCTTCATCATCTGTATCTATTTCATCTGTGAATTCGTAATATGAACTATCAGTCATTCTATAGTTATCTGCTTGAATTTCTTTAGCATGATCAACTACATGTGCCATAAATGCCTCTACTGAATTTCCGCCTTCGTTCATTGATTCAAACATGTCTTTGTATTCGCTTTGGTCCCACTTAATATCTTCACCTGGGAATAACATGTTATATAATGTAGGATCTTGTGATATTGAAACTTTAAAATACCCTATTAGGCTATCTCTTGCTTCAGTATCCATATAGTCTGGTTGCATCATGTCTACAACCTCTACATCGCCAACCTGCATCATATCATCAAGATGTTCAATAAATTCATTTGCTTCGCTAGGATCTTCTTGAGCGTGTCTTATCATTGCTGCTTTAACGTTTTTAATGTGAGGTAAAAGTTGAGCATGTGTAACATCACTTCTATCTGCTTCTTTAATTCCAGATAGTTCTTTTAATCTGCGTATTTCTTCATTTTTTGATTCCAACTGAGCAATCATATCATCAAATGTCATATCGTCTTTTTTGTTCCTCAATGCGTCAACTACTATTGCTAATGTACGTTTTGCTAATTCATCTCTGTCTCGAGTGGCTGTTGTCATTTCAATCCAAGTCCACTCATAAATCATTTGCATCACTTCGTCGACACTTTTGTCCCACATCTGCGTGTGTTCTTTCCAGAAGTCTGTGATCTCGTAATAGCCTGTAACGGCGCTTGGTTGCATGTCTTTCATTGCCTTTTCAGTACGCTCATCTTCTTTTACTACATCGTGAGCGAAGTCTTTTAATTCAATATTCTTATCAAATTTTCTAATGTTATATTCTGCCATAGCGTTGTGTCCTGCTTTTTTAATACTATTCAATAAATCTTTGTGTTCATTAAAATTGAAACTAGCTCCTGCTTGTACAACTAGTTCAACTCCATCTTCTTCTTCTCTAATAGTGACAAGAAAATCATTATCATATGCGTAAAATCTCGCTGATATTTCAGGATCTAATGTTTTATTTCCCATTGGATCAAACAATTTTAATTTAATGTTTGCACCCTTTAGGATGTTAAAAATCTCTTGTGATAGTTGCATTGTATAGTATTCCTTTAATGTATTTATCAATAAACATTCAAAATGTTATTATTTAAAGTAGTTTTGCATGTCGCCTTCTCGATATAAGTCCAAAGAAACACAATGCAATCCACCGTCCCAAAAAAATCTATGCCTAAACGGAACAATAATTGGTTCTATATCATGTTTCTTTAAAAAATCAAATACAGTCTTATTATAGCCATTTACACATACATGCTTATCATCTAGCATCAGTACATTAACGTCAAATACACTTTCTTCACAATATCCTACCCAATCTGTTAACCATGTTTCTACAAAGTCAGTAAAATTATTATTTTTTTCTTCTCCTGCTAGCCACCATTTTCCACTATTTTTCTTCTTTAGATCTGTAAAGTCACGTACTAGCGACCAAGACTGATTAGGAAGATAACATACATCCCACCCAGGAAATGTTTCTTCATATTGTGTATATCTTTCTAAAGATAATATTGCTCCAGGTTTTAATGTATGAAAGCACCCATCATTGTGTCCACCTATTTTTACAAATATAAATTCTCTTTCTGGATATCTTTCTGTTAATATATCAATGACGTCTGTTGGTACTTCTTTTTTATCAACGTAAACTCTATTTCCAACACATGTTACTCCAGGTGCATCAAAAAAGTGGCTTCTCATTTCGCCAGGTTTTGTAATTGCTTCTGTTAAATCAAACGAATCAACTGAATTATAATTATCTAAAGCTGCCTTTATGCTAGGATGATCTCTCATTGAGTAAAGCATTTCTTCGCCCATAACCTGTTGTCCATCTCTTGGTTGAGCTGGTGGTCTCGTAAACTTTTTATGCTGTCTTTCATGTTGTTCAATATATTCTGCTAAATTTTCATCTATATCTAGTTCTGGTCTAATAACTTCGCAACCAAATTGTTTTAAAACTTTTTCATAATTTTTAAAATCTTCTTCAGTTTCTTCTGCTATTCTAACTAAGCAGTCTTTTACTTTAGCATTTTTTATATCTCTATAATATTCTGGATAATATGATCTTCCAATCATAACTGTTTTTAATGGATCCCATTTACACCAAGATTTATATTTATTGTTCATTTTATTTTTCTCTTATATTAGACTAAACGGCATTGGCTCCATGCCATCACCATCTTCAAAATCATCGTTTAAATAGTCAAAAGCGTCTTCTTCATACTTAGATACTTCTAAACTCATACGCACTATTAAATTGACTGCCATTACAAGGTCATCGTGTTCGCCGTCTTTGGCTGCATAACTATTACCACGTGCAATAAATGTTTTTAATTCTCTTAGCAATGGCTTACTTGCTATTTCTAGTTTCTCTGTTTCTACCCAGTATTTTAGTTTACTACATGCACTAATTTTACTTTTGTGTGTAGTTGTAAAGCCTCGTCTATAACGTTTAGCATTACCATGTTGTCTTGTTTCACTTAAAAATGTACCTGGAAAGTTTTCTTCGCCTGTTTCTTCTACAACAACTAGTGCTGCTTCACCTAATGTATTGTTTTCCATACTGTAATATATTTCACAATCACCATTTGTTTCGCTTTCTATAAACTGTGCTATTTCTCGCAAAATTTTTATCTGCCCTTGAACTGTTGTTCTATTGTGCATCCATTCTGCTACTTGTTTCATTCCTGGCATACTATACACTTGTATAGCACTATTGTCTCCTCCTGTACCTAAACTAGGATCTAATGCTATCATATATAATTTGCCCTTGGCAACTGGTGCATACCAGCGTACTTGTCCTGATATAGCGTATGGATCACGTGCTTCCATATTACTAAGTTTAATACTATCAATTAGTGTTTCATCAAATGCAATAAACTCACATTTGTGTTCACGTCTAAATCGTTCTTCACCAATTTTACCTTGTTCTATATCTGCCCATTCTTGATCTCTGTCTGGGTGTACTTCCCATGTAGCAAGATAATGTGCAAATCCATTAATACCCTCGTTTGTTGCATTACCAAATTCGTCTTGATTCTTTTGTGCATCTCTCCAAATTTGTGCAAATTGGTCATCGTCCATATTTGGTGTTGATGTAATAATACACTTACCACCTGTTGCTAGTGTAGGGGACAGTGAAGTCCAAAATTCTTTAGCTATGTTTGGACGCACAAATGCAAACTCGTCTAAGTATGCTAATGATATACTCAAACCACGTCCAGTATTTTCTGTTGTTGACTGTGCTACAATACGTGAACCGTTATCAAATTCCAACGATCCTTTGTTATATGCAGTAACACCAGCTCTTATATAATCCGGTAATGTTTCGTACGCAAAACGTATACGTTGCATAATTTCACTAGCACCACTATACTTGTGTGCCGCTATAAGAATAGTTTGGTCTGGATTAAACATTGCATACCATAACAAGTATCCTGCCGCACAAGTACTTTTACCTGTTTGTCGTGCAAGCATACTAATACTGTATCTATTATTGTGATATACATCTACTAGTTCTTCTTGGAAATCATATAATGCAAATTTCATACGACCTTGTGTAGGATGCTGAATAAAACAGTGTTCCTTCATAAAGTGTTTAGGGTCTTGTGTACATAAAGCAAGTTCTAATAACTGCTCTTCTGTATATTTTTCTTTTCTATATGGGGTTTTAGTTAATTTTGTATCTACTGCCATTAGTGTCTCCCAAATGCCCAGTGACGTTCTTTACACCACCAGCATTCGCCACAGTGTGTTATCATCCAGTCTGGTTCATCTTTGTTGTGTCGTGCCTCTTGTTCACAACTTCTAGTATATGGAAATAAAATTTCCATCATATCAAAATGTTTATACAAATATGCTACCATACGTTTATCTACTTCCATTAATGGTGTCCAACGTGTTATTCCTGGTACATATTCTCTAATTATCATTCTACCATGTCCTGCATCACGTGGTTCATAACGACCTTCTAATAATTCAACTATTTCCATTGGAGGATTTTGTGTAGTTCCATGTAAAGTAAATGTTATTCCATGTAAATCTTGTTGCATTTTTTCTACCTCATCTAGTTCTGATCTAATTTGATCTGTACTATAAAATGTATAATGGCTTTTAATTAATTTAGTTCCTGTGAGATGGAGTACTTTATCGAGTACACTAGTACTCCATTTAGCATTGTACCAGCCCTTAATAGGATTAGCTGATGTTATAACATGTAGTTCAGCATCTGGTATATGTTTTTCACAGTATTGTATTAACATCCATAACAGTATAGCACTATCGGCTCCACCTGAGATGTTAATGCAAATCTGTTTATGTGGTTCTGGTACAGTAAAATGTATAGTTTGACCAAAACTATCTGTATATGTTTCAATAGGTCTTTTCATATTACTATTTATAAAGAAAAAACGGCGTAGTTAATTAACTACACCGCTTTAATTTTCACCTGGGAGGAAACGTGAACTTTTTAAATTTTTTAAAATGGAACAAGATCGCTTACTTCAAAATCTTCTGGTTTTATTGTTGCTTCTGGCTTTACATTGCCATCTGCATCTAAATGCCACTCGTTAATTTCTGGCCAATCAACTTCACCATTATTCATTGGAGCACCTCTATAATCATAGTCTGCATCGCCATCTGTGAATGTCATACCATCAAGTAATCCATAAGGCATATCGTCTACAAAATTCTCTTTGATTGGAGCTTCTTTAATTCCAGATAGTTCTTTTAATCTGCGTAATTCTGATTCAGTAGGATTTAAAGCGTCTTCCTCAGCATCAGCTTTTTCTACTTCACCTGAATTATATGCTGAATTTGGATTAGGTTTTGCATTTGGTGACAGAACGTCATTGTCTACTCCATATATAGAAGTCTTTTCGCCTTTTAACTTGTCAACAACGTTTTTCATTAAATATCTGTAATCATCGTTTACTGCTGTATCAAAATAAGGTTCATGTTCGCCCTGATCAACAGCGTCAATCATATTGTTAACATCACGTAATTCTGATGAAACCATGTTTGGATCCATTTCTTCATTCTCAAGATACCACTTGTGTCTTAATAATGATTTTTTCATTATTTGGAAGACTTCTGAACTTTTAGCTTCTTCTTTAATACCTGAAAGTTCTTTTAATCTGCGTATTTCTTCGTTATGCATTACTTTTCCCCTTTAGATTTCTTATATGCTTCTTTGATATCTTCAACTTTATGTTCTTTTAAGCCTACTTTCATATCTTCTGCATCTAAATATCTTTTTAAACTTAGGTTAACGCTTTGTGCAAAGTTTTCGTATGGTTCACCATGTGATGTAGCTTCTTCTTCTGCTGCACCGGCTGGTGTGTTTGCCCATTCGTCTAATTTTGTTTTAATTTTCTCTTCGCTTAAACCTGAATTTTTCATTAAGTTAATTAATTGTGTTGTATCCATAGTTGGAGACTCCTCTAATTCTTCTTTGTTAGTTTCTTCAACTTCATCAGCTTTGTCATCTTTTTTAGCACCTTTTTTAGAAGCTAACATTTTTGCAAATGCGTCTTTTTGTGCTTGACTTTGTGCTTCTCTAATTCCAGATAGTTCTTTTAATCTGTTCGTATCAGATTCCATTGATGCAATTTTTGTCCAACCTTCTTGGTCAGCCATTTCGTCATCCATGCCTTGGAAGTTATTATCTTGTGGTTCAAAATATGTAAATTCACTTGATGGCATCATGTGTGTAAAGTTGTGAAGTTCGTCTTTGTCACAATATCCAAAAGCACCTGTTTCAGTGTTAATACATGCATATTCAGGAACATCGCCTTCAGTTACTGCTTCTTCAGATTCTACTTTGTATTTTTTGCCGTCAACTTCAAATTCTTTTTTACCAGATGCTTTAGCTTTTGCTAATTCGCCTGAGAATTCATTGCCTTCATTTGGAGCTTCTTCTAATGAATCTGGAACACCATTGCCGTCTTTGTCAACCCACCAACTACCTGTTTCATCATGTGGATCATTTGAACAATCTGTAGTTGGTTTATGCATTGTGTCACCACAGTCACTACAATGATAGTCTGATGCGTTTAATTGCTGTGCTTCATCCATGTCACCATTCATATCGTTGTGTCTACGGAAGTCTGCTACAAAATCTTTAATTGTATCGCCATCTAAATAACGAATTAATTCGCCAAGTACTGGATGATCTGAATCACATTCTAATTCATCACATAAATCTAAAATTGGATCTGCAAATTCACCAACTGCTTCTTGTGTTGTTTCCATACATGCATTTTTAACAATATCATAAACACCTTGCATTGTTGATTCGTCATCGTTGCCCATAATAGCTATAAATTCATCTTGCATTTTATTTGTAATTGGCAAGTGCTTTTGAATTTCATAATCACCCCAATCAACATCATGTGCATGAGAATCACCGTCGTTCATGTCGCTTTTCATTTCAGCGCCTTTGCCTGGATATATAATTTCCATTGCTTTATCGGCTTCGCCTGCTTCAATTCCGTCTGTTGTAATACCTGCATCTACTTTAGCTAGTACCATTCCCATTGGTAATGGATCACCATTCATTCCTTTGTACTTGGACCATCTTTTACACCAATCTTCTAATGCCAATTTGGCATGTGGTTTTAATTCTCTACCTGGTGCTTCTTTTAATTCTCTTTCTGCTGGAGCCTGGCTTTGAGCATCTGCTGTGCCGTGGCTAGCAAGTTTTAATATTCTGTCTAAATCACTCATTGCCTTTTTCCTTTTCTTTTTTTACTTTCATTAATTCTTTAATGAAACTGGAGTTATACTCGTCACCGTAATGATCTGATGCATTTACTTTTTCTGCATCTTTGTAATCTTTATCAGCTAGAACGCTTTCAACACGTTCGCTCATAGGTGGAATTAAATCATCTGGTTCATGTTCGCCTATTACTTTAAGTACGCCGTCTGCTAAACCAAGCATATTACGAATGTCATTTTGTACTTGCCAACCGCTAGCAATTCTATCACATTCAAATTCATGTATAAAAACTTCGTATCCTTTATGATTTGGAAAATCACGTGGTGCACTTTGTAGTATTGTTTTCTTTGCAGCACCGAGTCCTTTAGAGTCGTATTTTCCGAGGTGCTTCTCTATGCGATCACATTGATCATCAGTTAAATCGTGTATTGTTTTAATACTAAACTTCCACGATTTTTTTGATTCGTTTAAGTATTGTGAAAATAGTTTTTTCATTGCGGTTATCTCCTATTAATACTATTTATCTTTTTCAGGCAAGTTTTTCATTATTTCGGCAAGCATAGCAGTTCTATCACCAACTATACGCCCTTCTGTCTCTTCTTCTTCGCCCAATTCGTGTTTTTTACCGGCTACATACGCATCTATCTTCTCACTGTCTTTTTCAAGTCTAGCTTGACGCATTTGTAACTCAATCATTTTCATTTTCTTGTCCATTTTGGCTTGTTTTGCCTGTAGAGCTGCTGATATCATTTTGCTTGCACTATCAAATATAGGAGCAGCATGTCTATCTTCTACATTTTTACCAAGATCTACTAAATCTTCAAATGTTTCCATGGCCTTCTTTGCATATTCGTCCATTTCTCTATCTAACTGTTCTAAACCTTCAACTGTAGGCAATGCAATGTTGGCACGTTCTACCATACTCATTTCGCCTTCAATGTTTGCTATTTCTGTTTTAAGTTCTTCAGTAGTAGGCGCTTCCTGTTCTGTTTCATCAGGAAGTAATTCATCTAAATCTGGTAAATTTAATTCTTCTTCTAATTTTTTTGTCATTTTCTTTTCTTTTTAGAGTTTTGAGGTTTATTAAAAATTTGATGTTCGGTAATAACCCTAAACGCCATTCCTTGTTGTTTACACCAGGCATGTGCGGCTGCCCATTTTGAGTGATTAACCACTGCTGCTGCCTTTTGAGCTTGTGTTCTTGCTTCGCTCAATGTCTGACTAGCTGGTTTAATCTCAACCATCTCAGCATGATTTTGTCCTTTCTTGTCTTTGTATACTAATAACAAGTCAGGTACATAAGTACTCATTTTTCCAGTAAGTGGGTTTTTATATGGGATTCTGTGTGTTTCGCTGCCCCAACCTAGTATTGCTGGGTGATTATCACACATACGAAATACTGCTAATTCCCATCCACTTCTGTAATGTGGTGTTCTTTTACCTAAGTATTTATCTGGGTTAGAAGGTACGAATTTTCCATTTTGGAATTTCGGCATTAGTGTTACTCCATATATTTAAAATCTGTTTTTCATATCGGCAACAAGAGCAGGGTTATCAGCTAACGCTCTAGCAAATGCTTCGTGATCAATTTCAGCTTCTTTAAATTTTTCTAGTTGTTTAGCCTGGGTTTGAGCTGATTCAGTGTTTACTTCGTCGAGAGCTCTTAATAATGCTGGATCAACTTCATTTGGTGCATCTTCTAGAGCTTTCAATAAACCTGGGTCTACTGTATTGCTTCCTTCTATAACAGCATTTGAAATGTCTGGATGTCTATCAGCAACTGCTTTTAGCGTTTCCGATGAAGTATCGTTTGTAGGAGTTTTAATTCTATAACCTTCGTATGCAAGTGTTACTCTAAAAGTAGTAGGGCTACTATCTGAATAATCTAGCGTATCAGCATCTGCATTTTGTATAAATGGATGAAATATTTCAATTACATTTTCTTGTTCACTAGTATCAAGTCTAGTAATAGTCATCATTTTAATGTAATGATTTGTTGTTTTTAAATCAAATCCTTTTGGACTGTTTAGCCACTCTACGTAACTATCATCGTTCATTGGTCCTGTAAAATAATGATTAGCGTACTTCTTAAGGAAATTTTCAAATACAGCATCTTTGGTATCGTATGCTGTCAGTGTTATAGGAGTATAATCTATTCCTGTTTGTACTATGCTTTTATTATTATAATTATTAAGTGTTTGTGTTCTATATACAAACGATGGCATTGACACATTAGCTATACGTGTAAGATTAAGGTTACTACCGTCATGCATAGTTAATCTAACTGCGAAGAGATACTTGTTCCTTGGTATCGCTGTCATCTTAAGGTCTGGTCTATGCGGTAGCGTTTGACCATACAATAGATGTGCGTCATTGCCTATTGCCATTGTTACTAGTCCTTAATTTACTATTGTGTAGCGCCTGAGCCGTCTTTCATGTCAGCTCCAGATAATAGATCAACACTATTTACTGTATGCTCTGCATGATCATAACGTATTGTTAGTGTAACTTGAACCATACTTGAATCTGCATAATTTAAATCACCATATTGTATATTACTAATAAAGCAACCTTGTAGTTGCCATTTATCAAAAGTTTCTGGTTTAGTTGTTCCGTTAGCACCATCTAATGTTTCAATAATAGTTTCAAATTTATACGAACTTCCTGCTTTAGCACTTTGCTGATCTGCATGATCAACTTGTTTGTTTAATTGTGCACCTAGCTCTTTAATAACATGTGAATTCATATCATCACGTAACACTACTGTTACTGGTTCCCAAGTATGCTTACCTGCTAGATACATTTTTGAGTTGTATGAATCAACGACAACTTCTTCATGTGTTAAATTAGGTCTTGAAGCACTAATAACGTTTTGTGTTGTTGTATCGCTAGTTGCAGATACACCTAAATTGTTAAATGATACTCTAAATCTATATTGTAGTTTAGGCATCAATGTTGTACCAGGTGTTGCATCAGTTGGTACACCAAAATTTGTAATTACAGCCATTTGTTTTCTCCTATATACTAATACTGTAGTATTTCTGTTATATTGTATTTATCAAATCATTGCTGAAAAATTACAATATTTAAAATTTGTCATATTAAAGGCTACTATATTTCTATAGTAGCCCTTATTTTTAATTAAATTAAACTTTTAACTTAAATTTCGCCAGTATTTACGATTCTAATTGGAATATAAATAAATTCTGCTGATTTTGTAGGCTCAATTGCTACATCAACATAAAATTCATTTGCATCAATTCTTGCAGGCGTATTGTTTGTTGTATCACAAACTACCGCAAAGTCATAAACACCACGTTGTTGCATAATGTTTGATAAGAACCCATCAAATGTTGCTTTAGCATTTGAACGAGTACTTGCATCATTTGGCTCAAACAAGAAAGGTCTTGCTATTACGGCAAAACGTTCTCTTAAATAAGCTGTAAGTCTTGCTACGTTAACTCTATCTAATGCAGAAGCACTTGCATGCATTGATTTCTGTCCAAATACTACAACACCCTCTGTAGGGAATTTTGCAATTGGATTCATCTTCTGCTCATACATTGCATCTCTAGAACCTTGAGTTAATGATAATTTAACAAACTCATCTTCTGAATTTAAGTAACCAACGTTAGTTGCATTTTGTACAACACCACGTGTTAAACCTGCTGGTGCAAACCATTGAAAGCTCACGTTATCACTGTATGCATATGTGTATAATGCAATGTGTGATGCTGGAGCAACAACGTTATCACCTGTAGAAGGGTTAGTTGTTAATGCGTGTGGATAATAAACCGCACTATAAGTGTTTGATGTTACTAATCCATCTTCGCCATTTTCTGTAGCAGTTGTACCTTGTTTCCAAGCTACTGCCTCGGTTGCATTTAAACGGAATGGAGCGTCAACAATAATAAATGCTGTTTCGTCTCTGTCTGCGTTTAATGTTACCATTTCATCATATAACTCTGTATAACCTGGAGCTGCAATTAAACGGAACGCTACTGTATCTTCACGTAGTTCTGATCCGCCTGCTGCTGCCTGCATAGCTGTTGTAACAACTTTACGCTGAGCTAATCTACCAAACGAACCTTTGCCGCTTGCTTGATTGCTTGCTTTGTTACGCCATTTCCAAGGTGTGTTTAATGAAGTATCATATTCTCTAACTGTGTTAGCTGAACGACACATATTAATACCAGTCATTCCAACTGGGTGTACTAATGGATCTGGAGCGCCTGCTAATAGAGTTGCTTCAAAACCACCTGCAGTTGTGTCTAACGCTGTAATATCGCCAAATACAACACCTGCACTTGTGCTTTGATCTGTAGCATCTTTTACTGCCCATGCTGTACCGTTATGTCTGTAAATTACAGGATAACCGCTTGCGTCTGTATCAACCCAATAGTCACCGTCAACTAGTGCGTTACCGCCTGTGTCTGTTGTTGGTGCAGTTGTAGTGTATTGTACGTCTGCTGCACGTTCCCATTTTTGTGTTCCTGAGTCTGATTTAACTTCATAAACTGCTAATTCGTTTACATCTGGATCAAACCAAAGTTGACCATTTACTGGATTACCAGTTGGTTCTGTAGTTGATACTGATACTGGATATGATCCTGTTGAACCAATACTGGCCCATGATGATCCATCATAACGTTTAAGTTCAATACTTGAACTTGCGTCAGTGAAATCAAGCCAAAGATCGCCATCTAATAACGTTCTAGCTGAGTATGTAGATCCATCTGCAAATATACCAGCAGTATTAGTTGGTGCTGTGTCTCCAGCGTATTCAATTGCTTGTCCAACAAACGAACCTGATGCTGTTGTGTACAAACTTGGTACAAATTTTATACCACCTGCTTGAGTTGTTTTAATCCATACATCAGCTGCCGATGGGCTAGATGGTGCTGAATAATGTGGAGCAAATGTAGTGTCGCCATCTACTAATGCCACCCATGCCGTACCGTTACTTTTAAAGTAACTAATAGTTGTACTTGATGTATCATTCGTAATTAATACTAAGTATTCACCTGCAGTTGTTGTTACAGTTGTAGGTGCACCTGAATTAACAATTTCTACTGTTGGAGTTTGTTCAGTCCACGATGTACCATCGCTTTCAAAAATACCCCAGCTTGCACCTGTTGGACTGACCCAATAAGTGTTATTTGCTGCTGCACCGCCTGGTGCTGATGAACTTGGTCTAAGTTCTGTTAGGTTAACATCAGCACGTACTACATACGCCGCCGAAGCTTGTCCTAAAAATGAATATGCTGCCAAAAGTCCGTATTCGTTAGTTTCGTCACCTTGTTGAACTGTACCACTTACTTTACGGAAATCAATGTTTCCAAAGTACTGTGTAAGTTCTCTTTGTGAAGTAACTAGAATAGGTTTTTTTGATTGTGCAGACTTTGTGTATTTTGCAATGCCATCTGTTTCAGTTGAGGTAGGGTCTGCCTTATCCTCACCAGTAGCAATAAATAACATAGGAACAGTTCCGGCTCCTGCTGGGCCGTATACTGATTCGTCTGTTACTGAAACCTGTACGCCAGGTGAAGTAAGATTTGCCATGTTAAGCTCCTTTTTCTAATAGGCTAAATGCCTAAATTTACTATACATGTATTTATTTGATTTTGCTTAAATCGGGGGTTTACAGAGTTAACTTAGTTGTTATTTAAGGCTATATTTATCAAAAGGGCCTCAAAACTTTCGCAAATGCACCTTTCAAAGTTATCTGCCCATTTTCCATGAACAATCATATGGATTCTATTTTCTGTTCCTGTATGCAATACACTATGCTGTCTTCCAATATCAATAGCACGAGCTTCGCCTGGTTGCCATGGTATTAGTCCTGCTTCTTCCTGTGCAAAATGCACTCCGTCTGGATTACTTAAAGATATATTAAATGCTGCCATTCTTCTTTCATCAAAATCACTATGTGGTTGAATAAAACCGCCAGGTTCTAATAACATAAATCTAACTCTTTGAAATTCTTTTATTGGAAAAGAATTCGTTAGCCATTCTACTGTTACTGGACAATCTTTTGCAATTTCTGTCCAATCATAGGGTGCTATATTATCTTCAGTATCAATGCCTTCTTCTACATAATAATTTGCAGGTTGTGTTCTTTCAGCTGATTGGCCATGTACTGCAATACTGCTCCATCCTGGATTCCAACCGCCTCTATGTTTAACAAACCTATCAAGAAACTGTTCAGCTTCAGCAGTCATTTCTTTATAAGGTACTGGTATATTTAAAAGTAAACTAGGACAATTGCTATGTCTTATAATCCATTTTGCATATTCATTTTCAATACGTTTATCAGTTTTCCAATTGTCATATTCATTGCCAGGTATTTTTAAATCCTGATAGTGTTCTTTTTGTTCACATTCAGTAATAAATCTTTTTACCTGTGTTAAGTTACTAAAGTATTCTTTATCTTTTTTTATTTGTTCCATTTTAATAACCTCATTATACTGTCTTTTGGAATATCATAAAAATCATATGGATCCCAATCATCTATCCAATTTATAATTGGATTATCAGTGCCAGGTCCTCTTGCGGCATATAACAATATATTATTATTATTAGATCGTTTCTTTAGTTTAATTAATAAATCATTAAACAACTGCCATCTTTGTTGTAGACTGTAATAGAAGGCTGTAGGAGTGTAATGAAATATATTAGTTAAATGCAAGTAAGTAATCTCATCGCTTGTTATCAGATTTACTAACTCCTGTTGTTTATGCTCATTTAGGATATCAACTTTATAATCGTCAATCTCAATACGGCTAAATTCATTTTTAATCCAATCACTAAATCCTATCCAATTTAATTTTTCTATAGCTTGTTCAATATCCTTGAGTTGAGCATGGCCTCTGAATTCTGTATTTATATTTTGTTTTATCAACTTTTTAGCAAATTTAGTATATTCTGTACCATCCCACTGAAGCAGTATTCTACGTGTAAGCCTAAGAGCTGTTGCAGAGCAGTCGTATATAGTAATACGGTCTCCTGCTTTTAACCCAAGTTTAAATGCAAAAAAAAGTGTACTAAGTCCAGCGGCTGGAGTAATTACGTGCTGAAATTTTTCATTCCAATTTTTATCTGTGACCATTTTTCTATGAGTAAATAGTTCTTTTAAATGGCGGTCAGATGGTAAACTTTCTGTATTAGCAATAAAAAATACTTCGTGTCCAGTAGCCTCTAGCAATGTGTCAGCTCTATGTCTAGGTCCATCTTCTTTTACTTCTTCGTACGTATAGTGTTTTGATACTCTACACTTATGTGACCATGATAATATCTTTTCACCTGATTCTATTAATGATTTTACTATATTCCAACCTTCACGTTTTCCTGAATATGTTTTTAATTGGTTACTTGGTGCTATCCAATGTGGAGTATATTGATCATGATGGTTTTCTTCACTACGTATTGGTTCTATAGTTTCAAATGGTGAATTTTGTTTTTGCTCGCCCCATTCAGGAAATCCAGCGTCAGCCCACCAATTAAGATCTATAAAAAATGCTTGTGGATGAACCCTATAATAACTTTCATTATTATCTAATATGTGTCCAATAAATTTAGTATCTTTATTTTCTGTATAGAATTTTCTAAATTCATTATAAAAGTTATCACCTTTGAGAATAGAACCTTGTTTAAAAACAATCATTTGTGCAAACCCGCTATCGTATGCTTGTTTTAATAAGTCGTCTATTGTTTCACCTGCGAACTGATTTGGCACAAACAACCCCATTTCAACTGTCCAATAGTCAGTTAAATTTTTTGTATAACCTTTTGCAAAGTCATCTTTAATGTTGTTATTATATAACCAACCTATTGTTAATTCTTTTGATTTATTTTTTTTATTCCACCATGTTTCATTAAACATACGTTATTCCTTATATCAATTATTTAATATATTTATGTTAAACAATTGTGATGTTTTATGCTAGCTTTTCTATAGTATGCTGTTTAAGTTCTTCAAGAGTAGATGAATTTAGAAGTTCTACATCAAACTCCCAACCTGCCCAACTCCATTCACTTTTATGTACATCTGAATATTTACCAGCCATACCATCTACGAGGTGTGTTCGTTTACCTGATGCATGTGCTATGTTTGTTGTAGAAGCGATGTTCCACCAATCTGGTTTATCACCTCTCCATACAACTACAGTATCTCCACCTAAGTTTTTGATTGCTTGTAGTTCATTAAAAAATCTACAATCACTTATAACTACATTTTTTTCTGAATTGATAATTTGTCTTTCGCACGCCGCAACCCATATATCTGGATGAAAGTGTGTTCTTAGTGCATCAGTGCCTACATGTTGTAATGCAAGGCGAGGTGTGAAATTTGGAATGTTTAAACGTGTAGCCCACCATTCATCAACAGTTTCTCTCCAAACTCTGCTTTCTGGTGTGTTACCTTCTAGTAGTATTCTATCCCATCCAAAAATATTAGCACATGCATCTTTTAGCACACCAGCAAAACTGACTCGCTCAAATCCTTGTTCAATTAAGAATCCGGCTGCAGTGTCTTTGCCGTGTCCAATAAGTCCACATATACCAATTATTTTTTTCTTCATGTGTATATTATACTAACTTTCTATAAAAATGTCAAGTTATCTTTTACTTAAATCACGCATGTGTTTTAATAATTGCTTCCAAGTAACTATTGGTTTTTTGGGTATGAGATATGTTTTAGGAATAGTAGGTATGCATTGATTACATCTGCAATGATCACAAATTTTAATTTGTCTATATTCTCCGCCGTCTATTGCATAGTCTTGTGCTTCTGCATATCTGGCTGTTCCACAATGTGATCCCCAACCACAATTCTGACATGAGCCGCCATTGTGATCATGGATTGTGTTGAGATGCATTTAACCTATAACAAATCCGAGACCAGTACTTCCATCATTAAACAATGTAAGTTCTGTCTCTAGCTTATCAATTTCTGTTAAAGAATCTGTACGTAATTGGTCTGCGTTCATTGTAGTACCACCCTGTGGTCCTGCTATCTGTGTAAATTTACCACGTGCTTCTGCAAGCATTAATCTTGCGTGTGCAAATGCGTAATCCTTTATCCAAGGACCAGCATATGTATCTTCTAGTAAACTTTCTGTAGGTCTGTAGTTATAACAATGTAATACTGCATTGTCATCTGCTTTAATTTTTCTTTGTAGAATTAATTTTTTATCTTGTGGGCGCCAAGTAAACAATAGCTCTGCACCAAACAGTCTACCCATTGTTTCTCTGTTTTGTTGTAGGAAATCAAAACTTGATAGTCCACCGTTTCTGCTACTACCTAACAAGTATGTGTTAAGGTAAGCCGCTTGGAATGGTTCTATATCATTTCCTGTTCCACTGCTCACACCAGTTGTACGTCTGTAAATATCACGTACTTCCATTACTTCTGATGGAAGTGTATATTCACTTTGATCTTTTATTATTTCAAGAATGATAAAACTTTCTTCTACGGCATTTTCGGCACGTTGTCTGTATTTTGCTAATGCTTTTTCGGCGGCAAGTTCATAGTGTTCTGGATCGAGTTCAACATCGACCATTCCACCGCCTAAGCGTAGTTCTATTTCTTTTTGAAGTTTGTTTATAGCTGCCATTTAAATTCTCCTACTATGTATTTATCATAGTATCACTTATTAAAGGCGGCTAATAAGATAGTCTCTCCATTAATACGTCCATTTAACTTAGTTTCAGTTGTTTTTAGTGTTTCAAACAACTTTTCTGTTTTGGCTCTTGTGGCTTTTTTAAGTTCTGGTAGAAATTCTTGTGGCTTACGAATTGTGCGTTGTAAACTCTTTTCTTCATCATATCCTGTTATGGTAGTTCCTTTAACACTTAGCCCACTACCTTCTCGTTTTAATCCCATAGGGTCTACATTCTTAGCATAATACAATCCAACCTTACGGTTTTTAGTGTTAAAAACCACCAGTATACGGGCGTAAACGATTTCTGCTGGTGTTATGCTACCTAAACCGTATTCGGCGTCTGTTTGCTTAAATTTGAGCTTCTTAACAATGTCTTCTGGGCTCTTTATACGTGTTTTGCGTGGCTTACGACCTGCTTTGCTTTCTGCCTCTACAATATCACATGCATCTGTAATTTTACGATATAATTCTAATGCACCTTTTTGTTGTGCAGTGGACATGTGTTCATATCCTTCTTCCAACTGCAAACGCATATCGTCTTTGTTTTCTTTTTTAACTTTTTTAGCAAGCTCAGTAAACTCTACAACATTGTCTTTGTATATATTACGAATAATTCTTACATGTGCCTGTTTAGCCGATGCTCTACGCAATAATGCATCTGGCTTAAAATCTTTTACAAGTTTTGGATCATATCCGCTAACTACCCATTGTTCTAGAAAGTCTTCTATTTCATTAGTCATTTGCAATGCGGCTGCATGTAGTAGTTGTTGTATAGTTGGCTTTGGTCTAGCATTTCTTTTTGCTTCTGCTTCTGCTAAACGCTCTGCTTCTTCTACATGTTCTTTGCCATCTTCAATTGCTTGTTTAACTGTTTTATTAATAAATTCACTGATTGAAGTTGGAGTACCCATTGTGCCGGGTAGACTTTCCCAATATGCATTCCAGGCCAAATGCTGATCTGGGCAACCCATTGTAAGCATACGACAGTAATATCCTGTAGTTGCATTAATGGCTCCGGCTTTGGCTGCTTTGACGCATTTTATATCTTTTTTATTATAACCATTAGCAAGCATCCAATCCCAAGCATAATCAATAAGAACAGAAGTTTTATAATTTCTGTAATAATAATCAGTTGCGGCTTGTCGAGCATGATGATACTCTTTGCCAGACCATCCGTCTGCGCCTTCCCAACTAGGATCTTTTAGTTGATTAGCTCTAATTCTTTCAGATGGTCTTCTAGGTTGCTTACGCTTTGTTCTAGGCATTGCCATTGTTATCGTCTCCGTTATATTCGTCAAATAGCCTACGTTCCATGTCGTCGGCTATTTTTTGATACTTATCAATAACAGAAGAAATCTGTCGTTTAGAGGTTAAATCAGTGGTTTTAGAATATAAATCATTTAATTCGTCTATGAAAGATAAAATTTCTATCATTAGTTGTCACTCCTAGTTGATGTAAATTAAAACAAGTTTACGCTAAAACTTTAATTTCGTCAACCTTTTTAAATCCAAAGTCAGCAACTACCTGTTTTTCACCATCTGCATTTTCAACAATATCACCAACACTAAGACTGTGCATAGGTGCTAATCTTTCAATTAATTCTTCTGGACCCATGTTTCCTACATGAAACACACCTTCAAGATCTAGTGCAGTAATGTTACTAACATGTGTGTAATATCCTCTGTTGAATGCATCTGCGGCAAGTCTGCCTGTATCTTCTCTACCAAGATTCATATCTAATCTCAAAGAATTTTTATGAACTGCATCATGTCCTTCTTCATTAATAAGATCAATTTCAGCGTCTGTTAGTCTAATTTGATATACTTTAAATTTTTCCATTATTACACTCCTATGTTGTTAAATTCAGTTTTCATACTGTACGGTAATCCAAGACTATAACAAATATAGTCTGCATCTCTTTCATTGTCAAGTTCTTCTGCTTGCAATATCCAACGAATAGAATCTTTACGAGTTTGACCCATATCCATGTATTTTTTAATTGAAGTTTCAAACTTAGAAACTGCTTCAGCTTCCCATTTGGCTTCTAATTCCATTTGTTCATTAACTGCTACAGAAATTCTATCAGCTTCACTTTTAAGCTCTTGTGTAGTCATTGCTTCAAAATCATAATGACGACCTTTTGTACCATAAGCATCTTTATGACCTTCGTAAATATAAGTTGCTAACTCATCACGTTCAAGCTCTACAAGATTAGTAATACCACGTTCAATCCAATAAGCTTCATCTTCAGAATACATACCTGACCAACTACCTGGATTTTCTTCCATCCAAGCCTTAGCTTTAATGTTACGTGATTTAATTTCTGTAAGTAGTTCTTTCATTATGCTGACATCCTTGCTTCTGCTATAGCATGAATACAAATTTTATAATTTTCTTGTGTAGGTTTCATAAAGTTTTGTTTACACAATTTCTTTGCCTGAGGAGTCATAAATCCTTTTGACTCTAAAATTGCTAAAGGTGATTCACCTTCTTTGTAACGAGTAAAATACTCTTCAGGAGTAAAGTTCTTAATTAGAAAGTTCTTGAAAGAACCCTGGTAAGTTACATATTTAAAACGAGCAACAAAGTTACCTTCGTAAGTTAAGTATCCACCGTAATAATCAAACATCTCTTTTTTAAACATATTTTAGCTCCTTTTTTATTAACTATACATATAGTATACGGTAAGATGTCTTACTTGTCAACCTTTTCAGTCATAAAAAAACCCTGCAATTTCAATAACTTACAGGGTTTTTATTTTTTTTTTGGCTTTTATTTTGTTATTTTTGCTATTTTTCGTTAATTTGACGCTCAAATTCTCTTAAACGTTTAAACACACTCATTAACTCAATAAGTGTTGGCCATGCTCTAAAGAGATATTGCATACTGCCTTCTACTCTTCCAAATGCACGAATAATCTGTTGCATTACACCCAGTGTTACAACGCCGGCTACAATAGCTGGTGCTAAGAACACATAAGCTGATAACACGTTTGCTTGTAAGTATGTAATACGTCCTACATTAAAGTACAAATAACGCAAATAAGACTTAAAGTGAATACTACGAACATCTTGGAAAAGTTCGTTAATAGTCTTTGGTCTTACAGTTTCATCATCTTCTGCAATAACAAGTATTTTTCTGTATGCGGCTTCTTTCTTTTGCAAGTCATATTCTACACCAACTAAGCGTAATATCCAACCTAACGCGATTAAGAATAATGTTCCACCTACTGACCATATAATGGCACCTGTTACAAGTCCATATTGCCAATCACCAAAGAAGAAGATTGGAATACCAACTGATAATCCTAATAGAATAGGAACAAACTGTACTAGAACCATAATTGATTCAATAAAACTTGTACCTAGACCTTCCATAATACGACTAAACTTAATCGTATCTTCTTGTACCCTTTGTGCGGCACCTTCTATAGTTCTAGCTTTGTCATATACTGAATGATACCATTCTACCATTGCCGTACGCCATCTAAATAGAAAGTGAGCTGTAAAATAACTTACTACAACTGCAATACCTACGTATATGGCGGCTAAGTATAAGAAACTTGCTAAACTACTCCAATACTCACCTATGGTGATTGCATTGGGTGTTGCTAGGGCTTTCTGGATCATATCATAAAACTGACCAAACCATTCGTTAATTTTAACATCAATTTCGACCTGAACCCAAAGTGATGATAAAATTATTGCAGATCCTAACCAGGACCACAATGCCCATTTCTTTTCTGTGAAAAATCTAAACATAGTCTTTTCCTTATATAAAATGCAGATTATTAACTGCATACATAACTATTTAGCCTTTCTGCAATATGTTATTATAAAAATGGATAAATACATTATAACAAGGAAAACCACATGCCAAGACTCAGTTTATACAAACCTTTTAAGGGAAATGATTACACTTTTATGGATCACAGTATCCGTGAACAATTTGATATAGGTGGAACAGGTATACATGTACACAAATACCTAGGACCAGATGTACAGAATAAAAGCAATGACCCAAGTGAGCCTAACTATGGCAGTGGATTAGAAATTGACAACATTACTGGTGAAGAAATTAATCCAGAAGGTCTAATTGACGAAACTAACATACAAGACTTGCTGTTTATGGAAAACAGAGATCGTAAATACGATCCTGATATTTTTGAACTACGAGGTGTATACAATGTTAGTGATAATGACTTTGATTTAACACAATTTGGTTTGTTTTTAACAAATGATACGTTGTTTATTAGTTTTCATATCAATGATATGGTAGAACGTATGGGGCGTAGACTTATGCCTGGTGATGTAATTGAGTTACCACATTTACGTGATGAATTATTACTTACTAACGATAGAGATGCTATTAATAAGTTTTATGTTGTACAAGATGCCGCAAGAGGAAGTGAAGGATTTTCACAAACTTGGTATCCACATATTTGGCGTGTTAAAGTAGCACCATTAACAGATACACAAGAATACGCAGATATACTTGGTACTGCAAATGATCCAAATAGCCTTAAAAATGATATCAGTTCTTACAAAACAGAACTTAATATTAGTAATGCTATTGTTAAGAGTGCCGAAGCAGCAAATCCAAATAATTTACCATTAGCTGATCATTTATTTGGTCAAGAAGATACTAATACAACATACGATCATGGTGAAGTATTACAACAAGGTGATCAATTTCCTGCTCAACCAAACGAAGGTGAGTATTTTGTAAGAACAGATTTTACTCCTAACAGACTTTTTGTTAGACGAGGAAGTAAATGGCATAGATTATATGATAATATTACTGCCCAAACTTGGAGTGATAAGACTTATAACGCTAGCCAATTTATTAACAATGATGCTACAACAATAGTTGATAATATCGAGACACCAGAGAAGCAACCTCTGTCTCAAGTAATTAAACCAAAGAGTGATTTTGAATAATGGCACAACAATACTTTTACGATAAACAAATTAGAAGATACATTCAACAGTTTATAAGACTGTTTAGTGGATTCAGTGTACAAATGGGCAAGAACGATAACGACTTACCTATCTATCAACAAGTACCTGTACGCTACGGTGATATTAATCGTATGGCAGCACACATAACAAGAGAAAACAGTGAAAACATTGTTAACACTGTTCCATTTATTAGTTGTTATGTAACATCATTAGATATGTTTGCTGAAAGACGTACATATCAAGATCACGTAGATAAAGTTCAAGTAAACGAAAAGAAATACGATCAAACAACTGGAGAATATGTAAACGAATTAGGTAACCAATATACAGTTGAAAGACATGCACCCGTTCCTTATATGTTAGTAATGAACTGCGATGTATGGACATCAAATACAGATCAAAAATTACAACTTATGGAACAGATACTAGTATTGTTTAATCCTACTCTTGATATAAGAACTAATGATAGCCCAGTTGACTGGACTTCATTAAGTCATGTAGAACTAACTAATACTACATGGAGTACTAGAAGTGTAGGATCGAGTATTGACGATATTATTGACGTTGCTACACTAACTTTTAATATTCCAGTTTATATTACTCCACCTGCAAAATTAAAACAACAAAAACTAATTCATACTATCATCAGTCAACTATATAGTTTAGACGATGATGATTTAGATAATTTTAAAGAACAAAAAGTGTTTGATAAAGACACATTAAAATATACTATCGTTACATACAAAGATAAAAAAGTCAAATACGAAAATGGTAATTTACAAATTTTAAACGACAAGGGTACAAATTTAGGTGACGATGGATTAGTAATGGAATGGGACAAAGAATTATTACCATTTGGCACATTAAGATCCGGTATAAGTCAATTACGACTTAAAAAAGGCTCGGATATAACTGATGATGATAATGATATTATTGGAAGATTAGAAGACCACCCAAGTGATCCAAATCTTTTAAGTGTTACTATAGATAATTCAACATTGCCAACTAATACACTGACAGCCGTAAATGCTATAGTAGATCCTACTAAAAATTATCCTGGAGATGGAAGTGTTCCTTCAGCAGTTACCGGACAACGTTACATTATATTAAATGATACTCCTATAAATGCAGTATGGACTAATGTAGTTGCACACAAAAATGATATTATAGAGTACAATGGTACTGCATGGACTATTAGTTTTGATAGTTCTACAAACAACTCAACACAATACGTAACAAATACTTCAAGCAACGATCAGTTAGAATGGAATGGAACTGAATGGATCAACAGTTATGAAGGAATTTATAATGCTGGATACTGGCGAATCTATTTATAGCACAGACGATCCTTGCGATGATGTTACACACTGGATAGGACATATATGATAACTGCAAGCGGATGTATATTTTTAAGTAAAGATACTGGCAGAGTAATGCTACAACAAAGAAGTGGCGAAGTTAATCATCCTAGAACATGGGGCTTTTTTGGTGGCAAATCTGAAGGTAATGAGAGACCTATTGAAACTTTATATAGAGAAATAGAAGAAGAAGTAGGAATAGTTCCATCTATTGAAAAGGTTATTCCTTTAAACAAATTTACAAGCCCTAATAAGAAATTTATATATCACAGTTTTGTTGTTACAGTAGAAGATGAATTCATTCCTGTACTAAACAACGAAAGTGATGGATATTGTTGGGTTAAAATTGGGAATTGGCCTAGACCTGTTCATCCTGGAGCAAAGATACAATTTAATTCAAAACAGTTTATTAAGAAACTTAAAACTGTATACACACATCAAACAAAACAAAAATAACTTATCGTTTTTTCATACTAGCAACAAACTGTTCACGTAACCATTCAAAATCATTAATTTTATTTAATGCTTCTGTATTGTCTTTGTTTTCAAGTCCATATGCTTTACCTTCGTTTGCGCCTTTAAGACAGTAGCGTCCAAAACGTCCACCGTTGTCTACAGTACACCAAGTTTCAAGTCTTGCATCTGTTTCTTCTTGTTTTTGATTTGGATTTACAGAACTTGCTAACTTAACACATTCACGGAATGCACTACGCCATGTTCTATATGGGTCTTTATTGAATCGTGTAATATTTGATATATCAGAGATTGGCTGATAAAATGCTACACCTGTTGTATAGTCTGGTAACTCATGTCCTAATGATAGTAACTGTTCGCGTGGGAATAATTTAACACCACCATAACCGTATTCTAAATCATTAATTGGATTTCTTGCACTCCATACAAATGTTGTATTTTTTCTACTACTCATTGGTGGAATATAATCAAAACTAAAATGTCCTGTTATGTCTGCATCAGCATCAACAATATAAACCATTTCTGTTTTTGCTAATTCTCCTACACGTCTATGTGCATTACCAATACCTTCAACATTTTTAACATGTTGTGCATCTTTAAACCTTTCTCTTAGTTTTTGAAAGTTTTCGTCTGCTTCTGCTTCATGGAAACTAATCATGAATATATCAAATTCTGCTACGTGATAACTTGATACAAGTTTGTTTTGCAGTACTCCATGTGATACTCCGTGTGTAGGAACTAAATGAATATCGCCCCAACTAACTGGTCTACTAGTTCTTTTGACTACTCTAGGAAATGTGTGAATAAAGCTCTTACCAATTTCTCCGTCAGGTCTATATTGCCATGTAAAATTTGGGTTTACTTCAATTTCATCAAAAACTACCCAAACCATATCGTGTGTATCTTTGTACTTAGATGCTAGATCAAGTAATGCACCTTCGTCTGTTACTTTAATGGGTGTCTTAATAACTGGGTATGAATCAAACATAAACCTTTTTAATCTATCCCAAGGTGTTACTACACTTTGTCCTTGAAATCCTTTTTTTGTGTTAACTAAATTAATCATTGCAATCGCCTTTAATTGTGTATGCACGAGTTCCTATATGTGCAATTCTATCACTTAAATCGTGACTAATATTTACTTCGTATCCATTTTCATTTGCTAGATTACAAAAGTAAATATCTTCTCCTACTAAACTAGTATAACCTTCGTTATACTCAATTTTATAATGAGGGCGAGAAATATTCTCGTATACTTCTCTTTTTACTAACATCATTCCACTTCCTACTGCCCATACTTTTTCAATTCCTTTTCCTGTAAAAACTCTACTGTCTAAATTAGTTTTGCTTTTAAAGGCAACCGGCCTGTGGGGCGGAACTCTTGTTGAATAATTTCCAGCTATAATATCTTTATCAGATGCTAATAATATATTTAGCGTATCTACTGGAAATTGCATATCTGCATCAATCCACATAATGTGGGTGCAATCTGTTTCTAGTGCTTGATCTACTAACTGTTGTCTTTGCATTGCTACTTCACTACCCATATTAAAATGTAATGAAGTTGCAAGTCCAGTCTCGCCACACTTTTTTTGAAGCATGGCTAAACTATAAGCAAAGACCGCCGTAGTTTGATTCTGCACAGGAACACAAATGGCTACATTTGCGGAATTGTCTTTTTTGTAATAATGGTTAGTTGTACTGACCATTAATTACTTTTCAGAAGCTAGTTCTGACTGAAGTTCAGCTTCAATTTGCTGTACTTCGTAATTCAATTGTTTAGCAATTGAAGTTGTTTCTTTAACACATGCTGCAAAGGCTTCATCTTCTAATGCTACCATATAATTCATATGTTCTGGTTGTACTTTACCAATTGTTAAAATATCAATTGCCGCTAGCTTGGCTAGTCGATGTACCCAATATTCTTCCTCTGAATCATTAATGCTAGACAATAATGCATCTACATCATGTTCTGCACTAAAGTTTGCATATATTTCTTCTAATACTGGAAGGTCTGGGTGTTGTTGTTCTCGAGCTTGCATAAGCTCTTGTGTTAATGCGTGTGCCTTACGTGCCGCTGTTGGGTGTGCACCAAGCACAAACGTTTCGATTTCGAAGCGTGTTCTAATACTCATTGTTTTCTCCTGTGTTGAGTTTACTTTTGTAATTTATTATATTTTACTATAAAAGAATAACGCTGTCAAGTAAAATAACAGCGTTATTACTAGTTTTATTTAGTTAATTAAATTAACCGTCCGCACCTGTTGAGTTTGGATTCTGCCATCCGCCAAACGTAGCTGAAAGCTGAATGTTTGTTGTTACTGATGGTGAAATGAAGTTACCAAGTGTACTCATTGAAATTGTTCCACTAAGTCCAAAGTAAGTTCGTACTTGACCCATTGTTATTGCGGCGCCTGTTGCTGGTAATGCCATGTGTTGACTCCTTGCTTGTAATTATCGATAATTGCATGCTTATTGCTTGCATTTATATTTATCCTAAACGCTTCATAGCATATAGTAGTATATTATTCTGTATTATTAAGAATTTTTATTTTGCAAATCTGTGATTTGTTTTTGTAGATGTTCTATAGTCTTTTGTTGTTCTTTGATTGCTTCGATTAACAATCCTGATATATTTCCATATGCTACAGACTTCATTCCTTCAGCATCTGTATGAACTACCTCAGGTAAAAACTCTTCTACTTCTTGTGCAATAACACCAGTGCTGTGTCTACCGTCTTTTTCAAAGTTTACACCTCTTAAACAGTTAACTAAATCTACTGGGTTACTAATAGTTTCTACGTTTCTTTTTAATCTTGCATCTGAATATGCAGTAATGTCACCAGTTGCTGTAAAGCTACCAGTATATGAACCACTCATTTCAAATTCTGTAGTGTTTAATGTTAATCCATTACCTGCTGTGTATGTAGTGTTGGTATTACTTGTTTGTGCAACCCATGATAGATCTCCAGCACCATCCGTTTTTAAAACTTGGTTTGCTGTTCCATCTGTTGCTGGTAATTTAAATATTGTATTACCGGAACTATCAATTTGATGAATTCTTGCTTCAGTTGATGAGCCTATTACTAATCCAACTTCATTTGCTGTTCCAGTCATACCTGCTATCTCGCAAGGTATTGATGGCGCAAACATTGTATTAAATGCTACAGAAGATCCATTAAATGTTGATGATGTTAATCCAAAATAACCTAAATTACTAGTTGCTCCATCTAGTGCTACTGTTCCTATAAATTCACCTACATATCCACTACCTGTAAAATCAAGATCTCCTAATAGTATAAGATCTGACCCTGCATTAGTAGATGATGCAATTCCCATTCCTTGTCCTGTGTATCCTGTACCTGCTATTGACCCAAGTCCTATACTCAATTGGTCTGCGCCTGTACCTGTTAATATTTCAATATCATTTGATCCAGTTGAAACTATTCGATGGTCATTTACATCTAAATCTCCACCAAGTTGTGGTGTTGTATCTTCTACAACATTGCCAATTTTTGTTGCAATGTTATTTGTTACTGTTGTTGCAAAAGCAGGATCATCGCCAAGTGCTGCAGCCAACTCGTTTAATGTGTCTAATGTTGCTGGTGCAGTATCTACTAAATTTGATATTGCAGTATCTGTGTATGTATTTGCGTCTGTTTCGGCTGTGTCAACGTATGTTTGTGTTGCATAAGTAGTACCGCCACCGCCGCCTAATAATGCACTAACTCTTGCGTCTGTATAATATAAGTTAGTACCTTCTGATAAATTTGTTGTTGACTTTGCACTAAATCCTGCGTCAACTCTAGCATCTGCTCTTGCGTCTGTGTAATATAAGTTTGTGCCTTCTGCTAAATCACTTGTTGATTTAGATGCTAAATCTGTATTAAATAAACTTGTTGCATAGAACAGGTTTGTAGAACCTTCTGTAAGATTATCGGTATTTATTGAGCCTTCAATTGCATCATTAATATCTACATTTTTTAATGTAACTGTACTACCATCATGCGTTAGTACATCAGTTCCATTAATTTGTAATTTATCTAAATTACTACTAGTGGAAATACCTGCCGTTGCATCTGTATCTTCAATTACTTTGTCTGTTCCTATATAAAAAGCCATTGCTCTTTCTCCGTTCTATTTAATGTATTTATGACTTATTAGCTTTTATAAGTTCATCAATTTGTTTCTGTTGTTCTTTGATTGCTTCAATTAATAAGCCAACAACATTACCATATGCAACAGAGTGTACTCCTTGTTCATCTGTGTGTACTGCTTCTGGAAGTACTTCTTTGAGTTCTTGTGCAATAACACCAGTAGAAGTAGATCCATCTTCTATACGATCAAATGTTACTCCTCGTAATTGCTCTACTTTACCTACTGCGTTGTCAATGACTTGTACATTGGTTTTTAAACTATCATCTGAGTAAGCAGTAATATCTCCTGAGGCTGTAATAGCACCTGTTACCGATATACCTGCACTAGTTGTTGCTAATTTTTGTGCATTTGAATAATACAGTATTACATCTCCATTTTCGTGACATTTAATATAATCGTCATTGTCTGCACCAGATTTAAATATTATGTTTGTTCCTCTAATGTAAAGCTCACCTGTACCAGAGGCTTCTGTAATAAAACTATTAGAACCATCGTGATATATTTGTAAATCACTGCTATCTCCAAAAGTAGCTTTAACATTATCACCAAATACTAAATTACCTGTTAGTGTACCACCAGCAAGTGGTAACTTTGCGGCAATACTGTTTGTAACAGTTGTACTAAAATTAGCATCATCGCCTAAGGCTGCAGCAAGTTCATCTAGTGTGTTTAGTGCCGAAGGAGCAGCGCCTACTAGTTCATCAAATTTTAATTGTGCTCTTGCGTCTGCTCTAGCATTAGTAAAATATAAATTAGTTGATCCTTCGCTTAAATTGTCTGTATTTTTAGTTGCAATTCTAGTATCAAAATCTGCATCTGCTCGTGTTGTTGTATAATAAAGATTAGTCGAACCTTCACTTAAACTATCTGTGTTAAAATTGCTGATATCACTTACTTGTCCGGTAACATCGCCTACAAGATCACCTGTAACTGTTTCTACTACAAGATCACCTTTTACTAAACTTAAATCTGTAGCATCAATATCATTAATTGAACTTGAATTTATACTGATTGATTTTATTAAAAGAAAATCTTCTGTAGTACTGTCTTTAACAAGTCCTGCATATGATGTAGATCCTATTTTACCTAAAAATCCAACATCAACAGCAGTTGATCCATCTTTGTTCAGTATAAGAACTGGATCTGTGAATCCGACTTCTGTACTGATTATATTAGTTGATTGTATTCCTCTAAACGCCATGATAGTAATTTCCTTTAATTATAGTAGTATTTATTAATTATAGTAGTATTTATCACAAACAAACTTTTATACGGCCATAAAAAAAGCAGGGCTTTCACCCTGCTTTAGTTTTGTAATTAAATTCTAATTACTTAGCTTTAAGTTCTTCTACTTGAGCTGATAATTCCTTAACCGCTTCAATTAGTAGACCTGTAATGTTTCCGTATGCTACTGAATGAACACCTTCTGCATCTGTGTGTACTGCTTCAGGAAGTACTGCTTTAAGTTCCTGGGCGATAACACCTGTTGATACTGAACCGTCTTCAATTCTTTCAAACGTAACACCGCGAATTGCTTCAACTTTGCCTAATGCACCGTCAATAACTTGAACGTTAGTTTTCAAACTATCATCTGAATAAGCAGTAATGTCACCAGTTGCTGTAAAGCTACCAGTATATGAACCACTCATTAAGAATTCAGTACCACTTAACGTCATACCGTTACCTGCTGTGTATGTAGTGTTGGCATCGTTTGCATCTGCATAGTTTTGAGCTGCAGTTTGTGCCGCTGAAATAGCCGATGTTACTGATGCCGCATAGTTGGCGTCATCACCTAGTGCTGCTGCAAGTTCATTTAATGTATCTAATGTACCTGGAGCTGAGTCAACTAGTGCCGCTACTTGCGTATCAGTGTAACCATTTGCTGTTACAACTGCCGCATTTGCTTTAGATGTTGCATCTGCTGCCGCTGTAGAAATTGCGTCTGCTTCGGCTGTATCTGCATATGTTTCCATAGCAGTTTGTAGTGATGTGTTTGCACCTGCCGCCGTTGCTTCTGCTGCCGCCTGTGCCGCATCTGCTTTAGATGTTGCATCTGCTGCCGCAGTTGCTATTGCATCTGCTTCGGCTGTATCTGCATATGATTGCAAACTTGTTGTTAAGTTTGTATCTGCTGTTGCAAATTCGCCTTGTACAGTTGCTATTTCGGCGTCAACATATGTTGTCGCTGCCTTAGTAGCAATTGAGTTTGTGATTGTTGTACTGAAGTTTGCATCATCACCTAGTGCTGCTGCTAGTTCATTTAATGTATCTAACGCACCGGGTGCCGCGTCAACAACGCCGTCAACATATGCCTTGTTAGCTGCATCTGTGTCTGCTGATGGAGTAGCAACGTTAAGGATTTTATTAGAATCCATATCAATTGTACCACCCATAGTCAAATTAGCTAGTAACTCGGAAGCATCATCAGTAGAAAAACCACCATCGATTTTAAATTTTCTTTGTGCCATTTTATGACTCCTTTTGATCAAAAAGTTTTCAATACATAGAGTATCGAATTTGTTTATCTCTTTTTCTTAACTGTAAAATACTATTATTAAAAATTTTACAATTAATGGGACGCCGCTTACGCAACGCCCCTATGTTAATCTAGTACTTAGACATCAATGTAAGTTGCAATAACTTTCACTGTGACTGTACCTGAAGTTGGTGTATACTGAAGTAAAACATCGCTGCCCGACATAGTAACACTTGCATCACCCAATAAATCTGCGCCGGTATAAACCATAGCATATTCTGTAATGTATGCAGTTGTACCATCGTGTACAACCAATGCTTCTCTTGTTTCATAGTTACCAGAACCATCATCAACTTGCATGATGTATTTTGCTGAACGGTATGTTCCGCCTGCAAAAGTATCAATAGTAGTTGAACCAGTTGCCGATACATCTGAACCTTGTACATACGCTTTAACGCTTGCACCTAGTTTATCAGCTGTAACTGACGCTGGTTGTAAGTATGGTACTGAAGCTACTGCTGGGTTAATTACAACTGCTTGCGTTCCAGATGGAATGTTAGAAGTAAATGTAATTGATGAACCAGTGATAGTGTAGTGAGTTGTTGGATCTTGAATAACACCACCTACAAACACATAAGCGTGACTCTGTGAGCCAGTAAAGCCTAGTGAGTAAGTTGCTACTCCTGAACCGTTTAATACTACACGATCTTGTGAACCCCATACAACTGTTGCTGGATCTACAAGTTCCATAGCGGTTGCACCGGTATTTACTTGTAAAACATAATCAGCTTTGTTTGTATAGTCGTTATCTGTAACGTCTGTTAATGTTAGAACTGTTGCTGCTGCATCGCCAACTACCCATTTGCTGTTTACGGCATCATATTTCAGAACCTTATCAGCTGCTGCGCCTGTTGTATCAACGTCTAAAAGAGCATTGATTGAAGCTGCTGCAATCTTTGTATCAAACATTGCTTCACCACGTGCTGATGTGTAATATAAGTTAGTTGAACCTTCAGCAACATCATCAGTGTCTAACGCTGAGATTGTGCTGTTGATTGTTGTAACTTCACCATCAACGTAAGTTTTGTTAGCTGCATCGCCACCTGCTGCCGGAGCTGCAAGACCTGTAATTGAGTTTGAACCCATTGCGATGTCGCCAGTCATTGTTCCACCAGCTAGTGCTAGTTTGCCTGCTAAAGATGTTGTCATTGTACCTGCGAAGTTGGCGTCATCACCTAGTGCTGCCGCTAATTCGTTCAATGTGTCTAAAGCTGCTGGAGCTGAGTCAATAACTGCCTGTACTGCTGTATCTACATATGTTTCTGTTGCATATGAGTTAGAAGAAAGGTAAGAGGCTACACGAGCATCTGTAAAGTATAAGTTGCTTGAACCTTCAGTTAAGTTGTCAGTTGTTTTTGTTGCAAGATCTGTAGTAAAATCTGCTGTCTTATAAGTTGTAACACCAAATGCACCCGTAGATGAGTTGTATGTTAAATCGCCAGTTGCTGATAAAGCCGCTTTTGCTAAGCCTTCAACTTCTGAGTTTGTACGTTGTGTGAATGACATAACACCCGTAGATGAGTTATATGCTAAATCACCACCAGCACTAATGGCACCACGTGCTCTTGCGTCTGTAAAGTACAAGTTTGTACCTTCAGCAATATCGTTTGTGTCTAACAACGCAACTGCTGTAGCAAAGTCTGCCGAATCAAAATGATCTGCAGTTGTAAATGTGCTATTTACTCCATCCCAAACGATAGTGTTACCGCCTGCAATAGATGAAATATCAACGTCTGATAAATCACCAACTGATGCTGCGGCAATTACTGCGTCTGCACGAGCGTTTGTGAAATATAAGTTAGTTGAACCTTCGCTCAAATCATCTGAATCAGCTGCTGCTAATTTTGTGTCAAATGATGCTTCTGAACGAGCTGATGTAAAGTATAAGTTACTTGAACCTTCACTTAAATCATCTGTATCTGATGCTGCCAAGGCTGCATCAAAACGAGCTGATGTATAATATAGGTTGCTTGAACCTTCACTTAAAGAATCAGTGTCATGGTTAGCAATAGATGAAACTGTACCAGTTACATTACCTACTACGTTACCAATTATTGATGCTGCAAGTGATTCGCCGTCTGTTGACCAACGATCGTTTGTTTCGTCCCAGATGAACTGCTTGTCGCCATCTGATCCACGTTCAACTACGATACCTGCGTCTATTGTACCGCTTGTTGCGTCTTTGTTTAATACAAGAATGTTATCAGAAATTTCAACTGTTGTTGAGTTAACTGATGTTGTTGTACCTTGAACTGTTAAGTCACCACCAACAATCATGTTACCAGAAGCTGTTACTGTAGCTGCTGTAATGTCGTCTGTTGTTAGTGTACCGTCTACTGCTATGTTGTTAAACGTTACGTTTGCTGTAGTAGAAACGTCCTGTCCAATCGAAATAGCACCACTTGAAACTGTAACACCAGTCCCGCCAGTTACATAACCGTCTATTGCTGATTCAACACGAGCATCAGTATAGTATAAGTTACTTGAACCTTCTGTAATATCGTCAGTGTCGTAGTTAGCAATTAAATTAGCTGAGGTGATCTTTTTCAAGGCACCGTTTGCTGAATCATGTACTAAAAACTCGTCTGCACCGATAAGCGAAGTAACCGCAGAGTGGCCTGAAACTGCTGTAACGTCGAGCTTGGCTGTGATAACTGCCTGATCTGCTAGAGCAGGAGTTTTAATTTGTCTAAAAGCCATATAGATTTCTCCAATCAAATATATTTGATTCCTTATAATCTTTATAAGGAAAGGTCAACTGCGGTATATGAACTCCGCAATTAACACACAGGTAAGAACCCGTGCAATGTATTTACCTATATTTGGGTGGAATTAAGTTATTTGTGAACTAGGATTTTAAAAAAATATTTCCTTAAATTGGAAAATATCTAAAGTCAACTGTTGAACTAGTTGACGGTGCAGTTGTAAAAGTTAAAGTTGCTCCACTAACACTATATTCAGTTGGTTGCAAAATTAATCCATCTACTATGGCTAATACGCTATCAACTGTGTGTCCAGTTGGAATAGTATATTGCGTTGTAGTGTTGTCTCCTGTATACTGGTTACTAGTATATATCAAATCTAAGTGTTGGTTTTCTACAGAGTTATTCACTAAACTTACATTTGTTGCATTTGGATATCTATACTTAACATAAATCTCATCATTATTAGCAGGAGTCTCATTAAATGATAATGTTGTTCCACTTAACGAGTATATGCTAGGACGTTGCAAAACATCATTTACATAAACGTCTATAGATTCTTCATCTGCTGGAGAATCTGTTAATGTATAATCAACTGTTGATCCGTCTCCTGTAAATGCTTGAGAAGTAGGAATTGAATTAGATGTAATACTATTATTTGTAAACGAGAAGTTACCGTTACCATCTGTTTGTAATACTTGACCAACTGTACCATCACTTATACCAAGGTCTAATAAATCACTAATATCACTAGCAATTGTTATCCCTTTAGAACCAGTAGTAGTAACTGGAGTAAGTGTAATATTATTACCAGCACGTATATCAATTTCGTCAACTGCACTTGCAACAATATCAGTTGGTGTTGTGTCACTAGCCGTATCGTAAACGTGCCACGTTTTAAAGGTTGACTCAAGTGTAATTGTAACTGTACCATCACTGTTGTCTGTTAGTGCAAAACCACCGTCGACGTCAAATTTTAGTCCTGTTACATCTGATACACTTACGTTTGATACTGGATCGTTTATTTCTTCAACTGTAAGTGCCAAATCGCTTCGTATAGCGGTGTTTACGTTAGCAAGCTCTGTTGATGTTGCAAACGTTCCATCAGCTGTTTGAAACGCATTTACAATCTCTGTAAGTGAGTCTAATGCGGCTGGATCTGTGTTTGTTAATATACTAGCTACTTGTGTCTGTAGTGTACTGATGTCGGCAGCTTGACTAGATGATGCAGTACCTTTAGTTCCAGAATATGTTGCACCAGATATGTAAACACTCTTACCTGAGAAGTTTACACCATTGGGTAAGTTTGTGCCAATAAAGTTTAATACACCTGATTGATAATCAAAGAACCATTCGTCATTGTTACCACTACCAGTTGTAAATACTTTATTAGATAATGATTCAGCACCTGCGGCATCACCGCTGGTATGAATATAAACATTTACAAGATATGTTGCACCAAATTCAGTTGGAATCCAATCTGTTACTCCTGTTTTCCAAGTTCTATTAGTACTTGCAGTAATATCAGCAGTTGCTTCAACGGCTGTTTGTATTGTTACTGGGCTTGTTGTAGTACTGGGCTTAACTGAAGGAATACTACCAGATTCTGCCCAAATTGTATCACCACGTATTAATAACGGACTTGCAATGCTTTCGTTGGCAGCAAGTTTGTTAGAATTAATATCAGTTTTGGTTGCACCAAAACCAACTTTCTTAAATAGATAGTCTAACTTTTGATTATCGGAAATTGCCATTAACTAGTCTCCCCGATAGATATACTTGTAAGTTGCTTACCGCTTGCTAATGCTACTCTAACTAACACAACATTATTTGTTGCATTACTCATATTTTCACTACCTAGCGTCATTGTATAACTTGAATTAATACTTGAACCTGTTGGTACTGTATCTGAACCTGTCAAGGCACAACCGTCACTGCCGTTACCTCCGTTTCCAGTATCACTACCAGGAACACCTGCACCAGCATATTGACCTGTACAATCTAGCCAGCCATTTAATCCACTTGCAGTATCTACACCAGTACCTGGTGCTGCAATCCATAGTCCTGCAATACCCGTACTGTTTATACTGATATTAAAGTTAGCAACAACTTGTCTACGGAAAGCAAAAGTAAAATACTGTGTTCCGGTATCTGAGCTTCTATCAGGACCTACTGGTAAAAATCCAGTAGAATAATCAGTAGTATCATGTTTTAATATACCCCAACGTACAGTTGCTTCTTGTGTTCCACTTACACTAATTGCACCAGTGAATGGTGTAGAAGTATAATTAGTAGAACTTGATATTGCTGGATTATCTGTAGTAGAAGATATAAAGTCAGCAATACGAATTCCGTCATCAGTAATTACACCGTTACCTAATCCACTTGCTACTGGTATATCATCCTCTAAAACACCCGTAGGATTAGCAGTATGCACCTGTACAGCGGTGTTTGTTAGTTCTGTATAGTTTGAGCTACCATTTACATTATTCGCTTTAAATTTAAGCGTTTCGACTGCTTTAACACTACTTGTAGTAACGTTAATTGTTTGGTCTGCTAATGCATATGATGAACCAAATCCAGTATTAGCATTTGGTATACCTGCTGTTAAATAAGAAACTGCTTCTAGGTCTGAATACCCTTTATACTGTGTACTAATAGTAGCACCACTTGTGCTTTCTGAATTGGTACCATTAGCAATTTCAAATACATTGCTTGTATCTCTATATGCTTGACCAATCCAGTTAGAAAGCGATGCACCACTTAGTGTAAGTTGTGGGTTTCCTGTGTTGTAGTAAGGAATTCCAGAAATATATCTGTAACTACCTGCGGTGCTTTCTGTCAAAGTAGCACTTGCTAAGTCAATAGTAGGAACGCTAGTTAAGTCATCACAAATAACTGTTACGTAGTTAGTATTTCCTGTTGCATTGTGCTCTATTCTTTGATCATTAACACCTGTTGAGTATTCAGCAAATGGTTTAGTAATTTTTGCGTCAAATGTTTGATAAAATCCAGTGGGGTAAGTTGTAGAACTTATACTATCATTTGCATCACGTTGATCGCTAATTACTAAACTATCAAAGGTACCGTTTTCATTTAAGGAAGTAGTAAACGTCTTTGATCCATCTGCCGAACCGTTAACAATTGCTGTTGCAGTACCACTTAAACCATTATACACATTTTGTGCAATGCTGGTGTCAAGGTTACCGCTAGTATATCGTCTTTCGGTATTTGTGTTTAAACTTGCTCCAGCAATCACTGGTGACGTTGCACTATTGTCAGTAAAGTTATTAGCTAGTTTAGGATCAATACCCTGTGTGGAATCAGTAAGTGTAATTGTTTTTGTACTTAATCCACCCGGTGCGTTTGGCACTGCATTAACTTGAAAAGTTAAGTTGGCCGAATCTGTTTGAGCAGTTATATCTGGAGTACCTGTTGCAGTAAAATCTAATTGATAGTTGCCTGGTGTTACTCCTGTAAAGTCATGTTGTACACTGTTTAGTCCTGCTTCATTATCATTAGCACTGCCATCGTTCCAATCGTATTCATGATTGTCACCATTTTCACTTGTGTTACTTACAGTAACTAATGCTCTGTTTACGCCGTTATAATCTACGCCGTCATATACATCATATATGTCATCGCTATTGCGATCTGAAACTGTATCTGCACTACCTGAGATGTTTGCTCTAACATCTGGTTCTACATGAATTGTAAAATCTGAACTTGTAAATGGACTGCTTGTGTGATTACTTAAAACTTGTAAGTTACCTGTATAATCTGCTGGCGTGCTATTATTTGAAAGTGTGTATTTGTGCGTTATTGTTTGTCCAGTATCACCACTTTGATTACTGCCTGCATTTACTGTTGTAATTGTTCCATCACCAAAGTCCCATCTATAAGTTGTTCCGTATGTACTGTAACTTCCTATAGTATTTTCAGTGTTGTTAGTAAATGTTACTGTTAGTCCTGCATTTGATTCTTCATTAATACCTGTTGTAATATTTGAAGTAGTATCAGGTGTATGATCATCGTAAATTTTATATGAAGCATCATCGTCTAATGGGAGTATTGATGGCGTAGCTGTGCTATGACTGTCTAATGTTAGTGTAACGGTTCTTTGTACTTCTGCTTCTGTACTAAGAGCAAACGTATGAGACAATCGTCCTCCGCCTACACCGCCTGCTACACTATCGCTATTAATAACATCATCTGCGGAACCATCGCTCCAATCCCATGTGTATTGAATTACTGCTCCTGATGTGTTAGTTGTTGTATTTTCAAAATAGACAGTATCGCCATCATCCCAATATGTAATTGCGTTGCCGCCAGTTGGCGCATCGTATACTACAAATGAAACTGCTGGATCGCCTGTAAAAATTGTTATGTAATCTTCTCTTAATTTAGTAGAAGTTGAACCTGTTCCTGCACCAGTATTATTAAATGCTGTTACTGTTACATCAAACGGGCTTCCTGTATTAGTTGCGTAAGTATGAGTTGGAGTTGAATCTGTTGTTGCAGTTGTTGAGTTGCCATCACCCCAATTAATAGTATATCTGTTTGGATTTCCGTCAGCGGTAATAGTAAGAGTAGAAGTTAGTCCTGCGCCACCTGTAACAACGTCAGCTGTAAAATCAATACCTTTAACAAAAGTATTATTTTGTACATTTAGTAGTGCTTCATTAATGTCATCAATAGCATCACCAACTGTTGTACTGCTTAGCCATCCTTCAATTGCACCATCTGTCCAACTACTATCCGAACTTACACCTAATGTTAAGTCAATAGCATTGCTACCACTGTTTGCTTCAAAGTATGCTTTTGTTACAAGGTCTTGTTGATCTACTGGGTCTGATGCATTTTTAACAATTTTCGTTGAAACATCAATGTTGCTGGTTGATCCTGCATCTAGTATTAGGTCAGATTCAGATTTAATTTTATCTGCCTGATGGTTTATATTTATAGCCAACTTCTATTCCTCACAATTTCGCTTCGCTCTTGCGTTTTTGTATTTAATGTCTTAGAATACTAGCTTACGCTAGGATTTCCAAAACTAGAAGTAATAGCCCATCCAGCACTTGTATATATTAACTCAATACTTTGTCCTATTGTTGTAAATGACACGCTTGTACCGTTTACAAAAGTATCTGGAGTTATAACTACTGTGCTAGGTAGTGATGTAGTAACAACTAATGATTTTTTCTCACCTTCTGTCCCATTTGCCAAAGCCAATGCAAGACTTGTACTTGAGTTTATATATACTAAACCTGTTGTATTGAGGGTTGATGAATTAGTTACTGATGTAGTTGTTATTACTATTTTCTGTAAGTATGCTTTATTCCACGGATTACCGTTACTACCTAAATTATATTGTATACCTGATGCTACGTTTGGTAGTACATCACTGCTAACATTTGCATTAATTGTAATAGATGCGTTTCCATTACCTAACGAGATAACATCTCCGTTTACAAGTAATGTTCCACCAACATACAAATTATGTTCTGTGTATGTTCCGCCTTTAACATGTAGAGCTGCGCCAACAGGATCTACAGGTGATGCTGTAACGTCTAATGCGTTAGTGCTTTCTACAACTAATGTTCCAGAGTCTGGGTTAATGTGTGATGACATAATGCTTTCTTCCTACTACTTCCTTATATGTTATTTATTATATATGTATTTATCAAAGACAAACCTTTTTTGGCTGCTCAAAGAAAAAGACGCCGAAGCGTCTTTTTAGAATAAGCAAAATAGGGAGGACTGGGGTACACCTCCAAGTAGCACATCTAGATACCTTTTCTATTTACACTACCACCTACTCCTGCGTATCCGCAATGTGACTCCCCATGTTTTCCATGTAAAGCCTGGGTATAACCCCTGAGCAGTCAAGTTCGACGCCTAGGTAACGCCTCTTCCTTGCACTATAAACATTGAGCCGCTAAACTCTTTGTTGCTTATATACTTAATATACAACGTTTTTGCATAAAGGTCAACCTTTTTTTTTAAAAAAAATTAAATTTTCTGTAATCTAGGGTCTGAACTTAGTATATTCTTGTCAGCACGTGGTCTAGACAAAGGTCTTTGCAGTTGTTTCTTGTGAATTGCTTTGTGTGATCGTTTTGTACGCTCTTTTTTACGAGCTAGTTCGAAGTCTCTGTGATTCATAACACTCTCCTTTTTACAGTTAAGTGCGTTCCTTCGCTATTGCTACTTCCGTCCTATAATAGGATGAACGTGAGTGAAAAAAATAGGGCCCCTAAAGGCCCTATTTTAGTGTAACTTTTTATTTGCAAATATTATGCAAAAGAAAGGTTAGCTGCTGTTACATCAATTTTGCTTAGGTAGTCAGCTGCGTTACCAAGAGATGAAGCCTGGTTGTTTAGCTCTACATAGCCATAACGTGTCATAAATGATACTGTTGGCTCGAAAGTTGATGGATCAAGTACTGTGCCTGAAGACATTAGTGGGATGTATGGGCAATAGAAAGCTGCCGCATCAATTTCACCGTCGCCTTTGTAGCCAACTAGTACAGGAGCGTTATCCGCCGCGTACTGGTCAACAAAAACACGCATAGTGCCGTTTAAAGTACCAACAAATTTAGTGTTAGTTGGAGCTTCAAATGGACCTTCAGTTGTTCTTGCGAACGCTGAAGTTGTTGCACTTTGTAGTACAGTTAACATAGTTGGTGAAATCACCACGTAGTTACCTGCGCCACGACGTGTACGTGCTGCAATTAAGTTAGCTGATCTGTTAATAAGAACTGCCAACGCCGCATGCGTATCACCGACAAAAGTATGTCCTGGGTGAGCTGTTGCAATTGCTGCCTGATCAAACGTATCAGTTGCCGTTCCAGCAAGTGTACGTAGTGAACCGATCACTTCTTGATCGATTTCAGCAGTAATCTCTTGTGCAAGTGCTTGCATGATTTCTGCTTCAACATCTAGACCGTGCATTGAATTAGCATCTTGTGCCGCTTCAAAAGTCCAACGTGCTGATAGTTTACGTGTTTTCGCTTCAACAGTTTGTTTCAATACTTGGATTGAAAGTTTCTTACCAGCTTCTGCTTCCATTGAAGAAGTTGAAGTTGCCGTACCGTTTGATGCGTCACCTGAGTAACCTTTTGCAATTGCGAAAGGTGATAGTGCTTCGTCACCAGCTGTAACACCAGCTGCTGTTTGGCCATATCTTACACGTAGTGTGTGAATTTGTCCTACTGGACCAGTCATAGGCTGTACGCCTACTAGTTCGTTTGCGATAACTGTTGGCATAACACGACGAATAACTGGAAGAATCACTTTGTTAAGTGATGCAACGTTACCTGCCATAGTTGAGCCAGCTGCAGCTGATTCTGAAAGATAGCTCTTAGTATTCTCAAGAACGCTCTCCATTACAACTTTTTTGTTACCTTCTAAGCCATCTGTAAGGGCGTCTTTTGTTACGTCCCAATTTTCAAATAGATTCTGTGTCATTTGGAATTCTCCTTAGTTGATTCCTGCTAACTTTTTAAGGTTAATAATTTCGGCTTCGCTTTCAGTTTCCTGAGTAGTGCTTGCCTTGTTACCGGTAATCACAGTCTTCTGTGATTCTGTTAGTTTTTGTGATTTAACTGTGCTTGATTCGTTTAATACTGTTGGTAAGTATTTGTTGAATTGAGCTTTAAGTTTACTTGTGCTTACGCTTTCAAGTAAGTTGTTCATTAACTCACGCTTATCTTTAGATAGTGGAGACATAAGTTCAGTCATAACTGACTCACGCTCACGGCTTTCATTAATTTTAGTAACTTTATTAGTTTCTATAATAATTTTTGCCTCTCTATCTGCAATTTCTTTTTGCGATTCTTCAATTTGAATCTTCGCATCTGAAAGTTCTTTTGAAAGTTTAGAAATATGTGTTCCTTCAGCTATATGTGAACTCATAAACTCAGCTGCAAAAGTTTCGAACAGTTTACGTCCAAACATATTTTCTTTTGCTTGCTTAATATCTTCTTTCAACGTACCTAATTCTGTTGACAATGTTGTGTCAACAATACTAGCTAGTTTACCTGAAGCTTTGTTTATAAAGTCTTCTTTAGCTTTAGTGATCATTTCTTTACCTTCCGCGACAAGTTTTACCTTCTGTTCAATAAGGTCTTTCTTGTCATTATGGAATTCATTAAGTTCTGAAGTAAGTTGTTCCATCACAAAGTCTTCTAACTTCTCAAAGTTACCTTCTTGAAGTTTTCTGTCTTTGCGTAGTTCTGTAATTTCCTTGTTAAGCGTTTCCATAACAAACTTATCAAGTATTTCTGCATGTTGCGAAATTTGACGTTTATACTCAACTTGAGCTTCTACTGCCGCTTTTTTGTCCGCTGCAAATTCTTTCAATTCGGTATTAATCGTATCTGATACCATGGCATCTAGTGCTTCCACCATTGATGTCTTATCAGTTTCGTACCTGTTAGCGAATTCTTCACGTAATTCAGCAGTGATCTCTTCTCGAGCTTCTGTTAAACGTTCTTCCCATGCTTCTGAAAGTGTTGAACGCACTTCCTCAGAAAGGACTTCGGAACTTAGGAGTTGTTCTATTGCATTATTAGCCATCTAGCTTCTCCTAATGTTTAGTTTTTCAATGAACTTTAATACTTCCTTCTGGAGGTATGTTTCGGCTACATTATCGTCTTTTGCCGCTGCAGCAACGTCAAGTAAGATGTTACCACGATGACCATTCATAATTTGTTCATATAAAGGATCTGGGTAGGCATCTGGTGCACTTGGGTTAGCAACAATATCAACAGTTTGAATTTCAAACTCACTAACATTACCGCTTTCTGCTACATTACCACTACCTCTTGACGAAACGCCAAGTTTCACTCCATTCTCTAATAGGGTTTTACAAATATTTCCCATCGGAGTAGGTAATAGTTTTAAACGACCATAACCGTCTTGACCATCCATCCACATTTTTTCAATCATGTGAGATACACGGTCCAAATTGACTTGCAAATCATCTGGATGATCTGCTTCGCCTAATACTGAATAACCAGTTTCAATTTTTTCTTGTATTGCCTTAACGGCTTTTGAAATTTCATTAACTGGATAAACTCTACTATTCTGATTACGCTTGTCACCTTGTACAAAGATACCTTGCATAAACAAGTTCTTACCATCATGATCTGACTCAGTGATGATTTTCGCTTGATCGTAAGTTAGGTTCTCTTTAAGTGTAAGCATAATTAGTTACTTTTGCCTTTTTTCTCAGCGCCATGTCCTTTTGGTTCTGCTTTAAGATCGTCTATGTCTTGTGGACCATCAACGTTCATATCTTTAGCATCGCCTGTAAGACCTTTTTTTGCACCTTCTGAAGATTTCTTAGACATGTCTACTGTTTTGCCGCCCATGTCGTTCTTACCTGCAACTGGTGACGATTTACCGTCATCGCCTGCTGGCATACTTACTGGAGCTGCTTTTAGTTCTGCACCTTCTTCGATTTCTTCTGAGTCTTCATCAGTTTCAGCATCAGTTTCTTCAATTACTGGAGATACTGCTTCTTCCATTTCTGGTTCCATGTCCATTTCTGGTTCCATTTCTGGTTCCATTTCTGGCATAGCTTCTTCTTCTGAATCACCCATTACTTTGGCAAATTCTGCTTTAAGATCTGCTAGTGCGTCTTCGACGTTTACTAACTTATCTTCAATTTCTTCATGCTCTTCTTCGTGTGCTGATTCTTCACCATCACCATCAAAGTCCATGTCGCCATCTTCATCTGATAATTCCATTTCAGCTTCAGGGTCGCTTAGATCTGATTCAGGAGCGTCTTCGCCCTCTTCGTCTTCGCCGTACATTTCTTCTGCTTTGATTTCGTCATCATCTTCTTCGATGTCGTCAATGAAGTCGTCAGCTTTTTCGTCACCGATCGCTTCATCTATTTCTTCTTCCGCTACTTCATCTTCAACAACTTCATCAGCTTCGACTAGGTCATTCCAGATTTCACGTGCTTTTTCTACGAATGCTTCGTGTAGGAGATCAGAGGCTTTTGCTTCTTCACCATTCACTAGGCTTTCTATTACTTTAATATAACGTTCGCGAGTACTCATTTGACATTCTCCTTTAAAGGTTATAACGTATGTATTTAGTCTTGGCCGATGGCAAGATGTCTTAAATACAAAAAAAACCGTGGTTTTGATGCCACGGCTAGGTTTTTGTGCATTATAAGTGTATATTACTTACTATGCTTCGGGGCTAGCGCCGTACTGTAGTTGCACATCTTCTATCTTATCTGCATGCTCACTACGAGTCATTTCGCGTCTATTACGCATTTTATTTAGATGTTTTAGTGTCAATTTAGGTCTACGAGTATCATCCTCGTCCCATTTATTGAAGTTATCATCTTTTTCGTTTTGTGCTAATTCATTAAATCGCATCGTCTGGTACTCCTGTGTCTCCACCTAGATCGGCATCGCCGCCGTCTGGTAGATCATCTAATCCTTCGTCATCGGCATTTTCTGCTCCTACATCTGTAGGTTCAAAGCTGTCTACATCTGAGCCTCTAAGACCCATTCCGCCCAAGTCACCTGTTGCTGATCCGGCTGGCTTGTTACCAGCTTGATTTTCTTCTTTCCACATTCTTTCGTTCTCAACCATTTCTTCTTCGTTAAGACCCAAATATCTTTGAAGTATAAATCTCTTAGATAAGTATGGAACACCTTCGATAGAACTGAATAGGTTTGCCTTTTGAGCATCAATTTCAATTGTTCTATATTGTGAGAAACTTTGTGGCTCACTAAATGATAAATTAAATAAGCTGGCACTAACATCTAGACCTCTGTGTTTACAAAATAATTTAAACTCGTGGTCTAATGTTTGTTGTAGTGTTAGTTGTAATCTTTCGCAATACTTTGCAAAACGGAATTCTTGGATCATTGCAGTACCTATACGTCCGTCATTAAACGCCGCAATACCGTCTTCACTTCCAGTAGGAAGGTACGATGTTGGTACACGAAGTCCACGCATTAACTTGTTATTAAAGTACTTTAAATCATCAATCTCACCAAGGTTTTCACCACCTGGTAATACTTCAACTTTAGATCCACGTCCTTCTGCCGTTTGGGCAAAGAAGTAATCTTCCATAATTGATAATGGGTTATATGAAGCGTCAACAACTTTTGTACCGCCACCACTCATATTTGGAATACGTGTTTGGTGTACTTCGTTTTTAACTCTTTCTACAAAGCCCATTGCCTTGTGTGCTGGCATGTTACCAACGTCAATGTAAAATACTCTACGTTCTGGTGCACGTTGTACACGATAGATAATAATACTATCTTCTAATAATTCTTTTTGTTTGTATACTTTAAATACTGGTTCTAGTATACTGTCACCAAATGGCCAGTTACTGTTCATGCCATCACTTAAACTTACGTGAACAACATGCTGTGAGTCTACTGCAAATTCTGAATTTTGTCCGCCTGATGAGTTTGGTGTTACAATTCCTGCGTTTCCTTTACCAACTGTATAACCTGTTGTTGGATTTACCGCAGTTGCATCAGAATGTTTTTTAGTATCAGTTGCAACTAAGTCTTGTAGATTAAGTGCAATATTTTTAATAACATATTGATCAATTTCTCTGCCTTCGCTTTCGTTAACAATAGCTTTAGCAACATCGCCAGGTTGTACAAATATAAGTTTGTATGTTTCCGGATCTCTAATAAAGAACTGATCACCATACTTAATAGCTGATCTAAACATAGTAAATATTCTACGTTCAAAGTTGTTAATATTAACCCATTGCTTTAGTGTTGTTTCTAATGCAGTTACTTCTGAGTCAGTTGGAGTTGTTTTATAATTAACTTCAAACGGCAAATTTGATTCTGGATTTAATTGTGTACTAAATTCTGCAATAGTATCTAATGCCGCGTTTATCTCACTGTCCTGATCCATCTGATCATACTGTGTATATCTTTCAATACGGTTTGGTTGTCCCGAATATACTTCCGGTAACCAACTTTGCCAACGGTTTGTTTTAGCGTTTCCGCTACTTGTACCCGATGGGTCGTATTTTGTAAAGTGTTTTTTCCAACTCATAATGTGTGCCTTTTATTGTATTTGTATTTATCCATATTATTAACCATTTACTAAATCATCTAGTATTTTTGCTTCTTCGGCATTCTGAATATTTTGTTTTATCCTTACTTGTTCTTCTAATGTTTTCACTTGTGCTTCTATCAAATCATTTTCTCTGTTTAATATCCCAATTTCTTTACGGGCTATTTTACTATGAGGATGTGATTCATTTTCTATTATTTTAGCATTCTTTTCGTTATCTGTCAACCATTGTACTAATTGTGGCATTGTTGCGTTAGTTATTTCTGCCTGTCTTTCGTCTGAAACACCAGTATAATTGTTTTTAAAGGGTTCTGTAACCTGTTCTACGACTCTTTCACCAACTGCTTTAGCATCGTTTTCGCCTGTATAATCATTAAATAAGTTACTTAAAAAACCTGCGCCATCGCCTAATAATCCTGATACAAAATCCATTTTTTCTCCAAAATCTTGCATTGGCAATGTAATGAATTCTTGTGCTGTTAAGAACATTTTTGACAAATCGTTTATTGCCTCTACTCCTTCTCCACTTGCATCAAGGTGCTTTTTACCATCTTTTTTGGCTTGTAAATAGGCTTCACTTGTTACACTACCAAACATTTCTAATATTAGAAAAGAAGTATCTTGTATATCTTGTATATTACCCATATCAGTACCTGCTGCCTGAACTGCTACTAACCTTTTTTGATTAAAGTCTCGTACCGCATCTAATATTAAGGTTTCTGATATTTCTCCATTAGTTTCTTCTGCATTTATTATTGAACTATTAATTGTGTCAAACAAGCCCGGCATAATGTATTCTAATTGCCCTACTAATTTACCATCCATTCCAGATATAATTTGTCTAATATCAAAATTTTCCGGATTCTCACTATACTGAGCAATACCTCTGCTAATTCCTTGGGTAAGCTGGCCTACAAAATCAGAGGGTCCAATACCATCAAGAACTGCTAATTGTTTAACTAGTTCCTTAGCAACCTTAGATGTATCTTGTAATCCTTGATCTTCTAATTTAGATGTACCTGCTGCTAAAGATACATCACTCAACGCAGACATTTGTTTCTGAAAGATATCGCTTCTATCTAAAGCTGATAGGCTAGCTAGTGCAGTTGATTCAACCATTAATTCCTTATATCCTGCTTCAAGTAATTCTCCGCCATCAGCTAGTTTTCTATCTAGGGAACCTGTCAAACGTTGTGTTTCAATATACTGAGCGTATGTGTTTAATAATTCTTTATTTGTTAGTCCAAAGTCTCCAAATTCATCAGCATTAACTTCCAATCTTTTAAATAACTTCATCATGTTTTGAGAACCCACTGACACGTTTCCACCTAGCCCAACCATTGTTCCACCAAAGTTAGCAACTACATCTGCAAATGTTTTATATGTTATTCCTGACTTAAATGCATCAGTATATAATTCATCAAATGCGTCAGCTGTTTCAAACACAATAGCACCACTGTTTATCATACTTTTTTGAACTTCAGCAAATTGTTCAAACTTAGCTGCGTTCCAACCTGCCCATGCAAAACCAATATCTACTGCAACACCACCAATTTTTTTCCAAACTTCGCTTGTTGCACTGTCGCCTGCTATTAGATTTTTAGATGCTTTGCTAAGTTTACCGTCTGTTCCTTTTAAACTGCCTACTACTTTTTCTGCAGCCGATACCATACTTGATAATGGTTTTTCTGAATCACCAAAGAAACCAGCAGTATCTCTAACTGTTTGAGCTCCTTTTAATAGCAGACTTGATCTATGACTTGCTTCTTCGCTGTTTGCTTTAGCATTGGTTACTCCAATTTGTGTATTTGTTTTAACTGCTTCAATAATATCATCATCTAGTTTACCATTCTTTGTAACCGTGTTTAGAAGTTTAGAAGTGAGACGTACTGAAGAAGAAGATTGATTAGCTAATGCTTCTAATGTTGATTCGGTTGCCCATGCAGGAACTTCAATAGCTCCGTCTCCTATTGGGAGATTATATGTTTTATCAGCCATCTACTACTGTCGCCTCCTTTTTAGCATCCAATTTTGCATCTTTATCTCTTAATAATTGCAGGTAGTCAGTTGTATCTAGAATAGACTCTTTTAATTGCAACGCTTGTTGTTTAAGTATAAATTTATCTTCTTCTTCAAAAGCCACGCCGCCAGTTACTTCGCCAGTTTCTTCATCTACAACCTCTGGAGTCACTCCAGACTTTTGTAACTCTTCATTTAGTTTAAGCTGTTCATTTAACGTTTTTAATTGCATGTCAACTATTTCTATGTTAGAGTCTATATTGTGTTCGTTTACCATTGATAAACGCTTTTCTATTCTTTTATCTTCAAACTCTTTTAAATTTAATTTAAAATGTGAATCATCACCATCATTGAACGCTTTACTTATTGCTTTACCAAATGTCATCATACCGTCTGATAGTAAAGTAAATCCTCCAGATAATGTATCAAACCCTGGTGTTAATAATTCTTGCATGTTTTGAAATGCAACTGTTAAATTATTTATTACTTCAACGCTAGTGTCAGATGCATCGGCAAAATTAGCATAATAATTTGACAACATTACATCTGTATCTGATTGTAAAAAAGCCTCAGAGCCTGCGGCAGTTGTTAAGTTAGCTATTATCTGATTTAATTCTTCTAGATTTGGATCTGAAGTAGTTATTGACATTGCAGTATCCGAAATTGCTGATATAAGAGGTTTAATGGCCTCTAGTACTTCTTTTTCATTTTTTAATTGTCCTGTACCCATTTGTTCAACAAGTTTAATCAGTGCCGGAGTTGCATCTGGCGAACGTGCTAATGTTTTTACCATTTCTCCTGTTATATCATTTGCTGCTGTTTGATCAAACTCAATATCACCAACAAAACTCTCATGCATGGTTTTTATTTTATTTGCAAAGTCTGTTCCTAATAATTGTGTAAGTATAGGATGAACCATACCAGCTGCTTGTTCAATGTACTCTGATGCATGTTCACCAAATGTGTCATTGATATGCTGTGCATTTTGTTTTACTGACACTCTTAGATCAACACTATTTCTTGCTTCTTCTCTAAGTCTTAGTGCTTCGTCTCGTTGCATACCAAAGATATCACCTGTAAACATTGCAAGTTTATTTGCTGAAGCATATGATCTAATTACACGTTCTTTAGTTTTATTATTAAATTCAGTAATTTCTCCTAACTCAAATAATGTTTCAATTTCTTGTGCAATAACTCTAGTTTGGTCTTGTAAACCCATACCATAGTCTCGAAATGTTTTATCAGCATCAACGGCTTTTGCAAATTCGGCTAACTTTAATGCACCATTAAATGCATTACCTTCGGCTTGTACTATAAATGGTTTAGCTTCTTGCATAACACCTTCAAAATCTTTTAACCCCATACCTAAATCTCTAGTAGCATGTCTAAGGTAGTTCCAGTGTTCTGTATCAGCAACTACGGCACCAAAGCTAATTAATTTTTGTGCTTGTTTTGTTTGCTCTGTTAACATTCCTGCAAATAATACACCTAACCCTGTACCAACTACAAGTGGAGTACCTGCATGCCTGGATATTCCTTTTAATATATTAGACCATTTTCCAAGACCTGTTCCCATATTGGATAACCCGATACCTGCATTTGCTAATAGTTTGGCTGCTTCATGTGAAAGTTCTGCAACTGCATTAGCTGGCTGACTGCTACTCATAATTTTACCCATTGCGCCACTGGCTATTTGTGCAGCTTTAACTGATGCGTCACCTAGTTTATCTGATTGTTGCTCACTTTTTTTAGCGTCATCAACCATCTCTCTGATTGTAGCAGCATCTTTTTTGCTTAATACTGCCGCTACAGAAGACATATTAACATTTTGCTTGAACATACTGGAGCTCACTGATTGTAGTGTAGTTTCAGTTACCCAGGGTGGCAAACTAGCTAATATGTTATTGATATCTTCTTGGTTCATGTTATTCCTATTAAGTGGTATTTTAATTCAGATAAATACTATTGTATATACTACTATTTATGGAAATCATAAACTATGTAGATAATTGGAGAAATACAAATTATGACAAACCCATTAATTCAAGCATACAGAAAGCCTGCTTTATATGTTCCATTACCAAGTAACGGTGAATATTATGAAACAAAGCCAAAACTTAGTATAGATAACGAGCTAGCTGTGTATGCCATGACAGCAAGGGATGAACTTATAACTAAGACACCAGATGCTTTGTTTAACGGAGAAGCTACAATAAGTTTGATTAAAAGTTGTTGCCCTGACATTGAAAATCCAGAATCAATGCCAGTAAGTGATTTACTTGTAATCTTAGTAGGGATTAGACAAGCAAGCTATGGTAAACATATTGAAATGGATGTTAAATGTCCCAAATGTGAATATGAAAATCAATTACAGTTAGATGCAAACATAATGTTATCAAAGGCTAAAAAAGAGCCTGTCGAAAAAAGTATAACATTGCCAAGTGAATTTAAAATTGTTTGTAATCCTTACACGTTAAAAGATAGAACTATACTTCAAATTCAGCAAATTAAACAAAGTAAAATGATACAAGGATTAGCAAGTCAAAAACTTGACGAGGCCATGCAACAGGAACTTTTTGGAAAAACATTTATTGAGATAGCAGAACTTACAGTTGATTTAATTACTAATAGTACTGTAAGTGTTCAGGGCAAAGATACTGACTTGATTACTGACAAAGAAACAATTCGTGAATGGCTACAAACTATTACTAAAAAAGATTATGAACTAATCAAATCTAAGATAGAAGAATTAAGTGAAAGTGGATTAGAAACTGAATTTAATGCTAACTGTCAAGATTGTGGACATAGTTGGAAAACTGGTGTAGATTTAGATATTGCAAATTTTTTCGGGGGCTGATAGCTTCTCGTCAGCCCGAGCAAATCGTAGAGCTAATTGAACGTTATAATAAAATTCTAAAAGATACAGAAGCTAGCTATTTAGATATAGTGATTCGTAGCGAAGGTTCTATCAATTATCAAGATATTATGACAATGCCAGTTGACAGTATAAGACTGTTAATTGAACGTATGAATAAACGTGTTGAAGAAATTAATAATATGAGGAAGGGTCCTACTCAGTGACCCATTATTAGTTTATAATAATCTTCGGGCCAACTATCGTAATAGTTTGTATTATCATGTAAGTGTTTGCGTTTTTCTAACAAGTCGTTAGCACGTTGAATAAACACACAATCAGTAAAGTTTTTAACAAAATGTCCACTTTGTCTTGTACTAGTAAAGTATAAGAGATGTGGATTCTTTTTTCTGTACTCCTCGCAAATTTTTTCTACAGGAGTAATATCATCAATATCACCTAACCAAACAATACCCATTTGATATGTTTCAGGATCAAAAGTATCCATTACTGTTAAATCATCACGACCATCAATGAACTGCAACGCCCGTTTAATTCTGGCACTTTTTGCATACGGACATACTGGATATCCGTCATCTTTAAGGGGTTCAACTTGCTTTTCAGTAAACTCTAAAAATTTACTCTGAAATTCGTCCAACGTCATATGTGTTATTGTTCTCTCATGTAATTGATATCTACGATATCATCAGTTTCACAAAGCTAACGCTTTGTTCACTGTATGTTGCTTACGCTTTTAATATTTGTTTAATAGTGATTATTGTAAATATTATGTCTTACTATTATTTATGTGATTATAAGATGGTTACTTGGCAAGATATTTTATTCACACTTAGCCTACTACGGGCCAAGTGTAAAATGAGTTCTTGGCATAGAACAGCACCCACATTACCATAGTAAACCTAGTTTAACACCTAGGAAGGGCGGTTACGCTGTACCCTTATTACATACTGCTTTTCTAACGCAGAAACATCCGAAGCCATGGTATCGACTTTTGGACTATCCTCAAGTTACGAGCGTTCGTAGAGCTTGATCTTTTTGATTTGTCAAATCAGTGTATTGACATTATTAAGCACACCAGTATCTAGTCACGTGATTACGTAACCTCAAGGTGAGTCGACCTATGCCGACCAATCGGAGCTTTGAAGCCTGTGTTAGTTTTTATTAGCCTGATTGTGGTTTGAACTGTGCCAGTAATTGCTTGACTTTATGTCTGTGTGAGTTTTGGTTTTACACTATTAATTATCTGATGCTTTAATTATTTGCTTCAAACAAAGTTAAAACGCTACTTTTGTTATAATAACAAGAAAGTTATGCGTTGTCAACCTTTTTTTAAGTGTTCTGTAAGAATCTTTGAACTACCTACTCTTACATTAATTATTCCGTTGTAGTATTCATCGGTTTCTAATACTCTACGGTCAAATTGTTCTTTTGCTTCCATATAACTTAGTACGCCTCTACTAGGACAATAATGTAATATTTCTCTAGTAAAGTTTTCTTCGCCAATTGTTAATACGTCTGCATTTAAATGATCTGATGAACCCCAATAGGTTTGCCAGTCACTTTCTTTTGTTCCACGTCTTTTATTCTTTTTACCTTTAAGAGGCGGCTTTGTTGTTTTAAATCTTGCTAGTTTTTTACCAACGTATTTCTTATTGTTAGTAGTATTTGTGATTAGATAAACAAATCCTTCGCAGTCAGCAGGAAGTTCATCTACAACTTCATTGTTGTAAGTCCACGGACATTTACCGTTGTTCTTCTTCAACCCACTCATTGATTGTTTTCCTAATCATCTCTAATGTGTCTACACCCAAAGTTGATTCATTTATTGTGTTTGGTGCGTGTAATAATACATACGTAGGATCATTTATCTCTAATTCAGTTTGTATTTCTTCACCATAATGATTATGCATCAATTACTTCTATCTCTGTATTAAATGTAGTGAAGCCATTTTCTTTTGTAACTTGCAATACACTTTGTACACGACCAACTAGCTCATCTCTATGTGAGATAAGTAGAATATTTTTTTGTCTATCACGTTCCATCTTCTTTAATACACCCAATGCACTTTCTACACCAATTGTATCCATTCCACTATCAACTAGTTCGTCAATACAAACAAAGTTAATAGGGTGGTTCATACTTTCAAAGACATCACGGAAACTCCAACTTAGTCCAAGTATTAACCTGTTACGCTCACCTCTTGACAAGTTATCAAAGTCTAAGTCTTGTCCAAGTTGTGTAATAGTTACAGTTAGGTCACTTTGAAATTGTACTTCATGTGGCAAACCTAAACGTGTAATATAATATTCTAATCGTGTGTTTAAGAACTGCAAGTTTTGTTCAATAATCTTTTTACGAATAAAACTATCTTTGTTAGTTAATAGTTTTAATAAAAAGTCTTGATGCTCTCTTAGTTCCTCAAGTCTATTTACCTCTGCCCAGTTTACTTCTTGTAGGCCAGTTTCTTTTAGACTGTCAATTTGTTCTATGTATGGATTAGTTTCTTCTTTAGCATTGCTTAATGCAGTTTGTAACTTATCCATTTTGCTTTGATGTTTGTATGCTTCTTGTAATGTGTTATACTCTGTGCGTGGTGCAGTACCTAACTCTCCTAAGTCTGCAATTGCAGTATTGTATTCTGTAATCAATTGATTATCATCGTCAATGTGTTTTTGACTTTCATCTACAAGTTCTGTTTTTTGTATTACAATTTTATCGTGTTGTTCGTCATGTATTTCTTGTCCACACGCATAACATTTGTGTTCTAATGTTGAATCTAGATCAGTTTGTGCTTTAGTTAAACGCTTGTTCTCACGCTCAACACTACTTGTTAGTCTAGCAATCTCGGCAGTTAATGTATCTATTTGATTCTTCTTTTCGTTAAATTTTGTAAATTCTTCGTGCGATGTTATTTCTACATCAATGTCTATGTGTTCTAGTGCAGATAGTTCGCTAGTACTTTCTTGTATGCGTTCTTGTAATTGAGTAGCCCAAGTTTTTTGTCTACGCTCTAAATCTTTAATGCTACTACCAATACGTTCGTTAGCATCCTCGATGCCTTTAATCCTGTATGTTTCTTCTGTAATTCTATCTTTAGTACCTTTAAGAAGGTCTTTTAATATGTCTGCCTTCTCACTAAGTTTAGTAATACCTAGCAACTGTTCAATCATTTCACGCTGATCGTTTGCTCGCATACTTAGGAATGGATCGGTGTAAGTGTTTAGTGCAACAATGTGCTTAAACATTGTATGACTCATACCTAGTAGTTGTTCAATTACTGCTTGACTTTGTCTACCTTCGCCTTGCATCTCATCTGTAATACCTTCGTTGTTATCTACATCGTTGATTAGATATTTAAATATATTAGGTTTACGTCCACGCTCAATTCTATATGGTGTACCATTTACTTCAAAGTCAACAGTAACCATCATATTTTTATTATTAGTTTTGTTAACTAGATTATCTTTTTTAATATTATAAAGTGCGGCACCATATAGTGCATAACTGAGTGCGTTAACAATAGTAGTTTTACCTGTACCATTACGAGAGCCATCGCCACCTAAGTCTAAGTTGTTACCCAATACAAGTGTTAATCCTGCGTTGTCAAAGTGAACTGCCTGTGTGACATTGCCCACACTCATAAAATTCTTTACGGTGATATTTTTAATTGTTAGCATGTTTAAGTTGTTAGTCCTGTATAAATGTCTACTAGTATTTGTTTCTTAATAGTATCGCTTTGTACTGATTCGAGCTGCGATAATACAATAGTGTCTACATTTTCTACTTGAATGTCTACACCTTTGTTCCAGTCTTGTGTGTGTTCTTCTTTTTTACTTGGCATAAGATTAATCTCACGCAAGTCATATTGTTTAGCAAATGTTTCTTTAATAAAGTTTGCTTCTTCGTATGTAATGCCTACATCTAAACTAACACGAGCATGTGTCTTAGAGCCCAAGTACTTGTCTGGGTTGTCAATTAGTTTACTCAATGTTAGTGTGCGATACTTTGGTGCATCTGGCCATGCTTGGTATTCAATAGTGCCGTCCCAATCTAAGAACATACAACCTCTGTCATCATCCCATGCATCAGCATAGTTATGAGGGAAGCAGTTACCTGGATAAATTACATTACCACGCTTTTGTCTTTTATGAAAGTGACCACTAAACACCATTTCGGGTTTTGCTAAGTCTTCTGCTTTTAATCCACCATGGTCTGGCATTTGTACAAGAGCATTCATATAAAACTGTGGTAGCTCAAAATGACCAAACATAAATTTACATTCAACTTCTTTTAATTTTTTCCACTCGTCATCACATAGCCAAGGAATAAATGCAACACCATCTTCGATAAACATTTCATTGTTTATCATTCTGATGTTTTTAAATTCTTCAATCATTGATAAGCTATGTATCTCACGCTTCTCACGATAATATAAATCGTGATTGCCTGTAATCATAATAACTTCTTCAAATGATTCACTTAGTCTGCGTAAATTACTTGTGGTATAGTTTAGTGTACTAACATTAATACTTGCACGGTTGTGATGCCAATCACCTAGAAAGAAACATTTTTTTATGCCTCGTTTTTGTGCCTCGTCTATCATCCATATAATAAAATCTTCACAATCTTGATTGTGATATCTACTGTTATTCTTCATACCGAAGTGGATGTCAGTAAAAATTACTGCTTTATCAAAAAACATTTATTCTCCAGTTTCTTCTGTATCTAAATCTGATGTATCATACGTTGTTACTTTAACCGTAGGATTGATTTCTTTCTTCTTAGCTTCGTTTCTAATATGAGCTTCCCATTCAGCATTAAATGTTCTAGTGCTACTTGGGTTTAATCCTTCTTCTTCTAGTAAGTCATCTCTAATATTTTGACTACGCTTTTCTAAATTTAATACTCTAGTAAAACTATTATTAATTGCCGCAGTGTAATATGCAAATGGATTTTGTGATTTAAGTTCATTAAATTGCAATCCAATTTGTGCTAGTTGCAATAATGCTTGTCCACGCATTTCGTCTACATATGTGTAACCTCTCCAGTTACCACGCATGCTATAACGCTCGCATAGTTTAATATACATCTTTGCTAACATATCGTTTGTTTGTCCGTGATGAACATTAAAATGTCCATTATCTCTGCCACCTTCCCAATGACTACGAGCTACTTCTGTCCACTCACCTTTAATTACTGCATAGTGTTTAAAAGGAGGAAAGTTACATTTAGCATGTAAGTCTGCTTCAGTCTTTGGTTTATTTTTTCTGTTCTCTTCTGGTACATGTTCAAATGTCATTACCCTTACTACAATGTCGTCATCTTTAATAGTTTCAACATCTACTGCAAAATCAGCCGCTCTTGGCTTAGTCTTTTTGCCTGTTAATCCTTTTTCCCAACGGGCAACTTCTACCTGATGAGCTAGTTTTTGTAGTCTTGTTGCTCTGTTTTGTTTTGCTTCAGCAACAGCTTCTGGAGTAACCTCATCAAAACCTGTTACAATGAGATCAAAATGTGTATAGTTTTCGTCGTGCGTCCAACAATACGTCATTTTACTGTTATGTATTTCTCTTAACAAGTCTTTGTTTGTTAAGTAAAAAGTCTTTTTTGGTTTATTCATATTGAGATTTCCTTTATATAGTTAGTATTATACAGCATATATGGCCTAAGTGTCAACCGGTTTTTTCAATTAGATAAATACTACGAACGGAGAAGTAATTATGTTAATTGAACATGTTTTAAAAGAGGGAGTTGAGAACATAGCTGTATTTTATGGCGGTCGTTTCCAACCTATGCACCAAGGACATCACGATGTTTATAAACATCTGGTTCAAAAGTTTGGTGCGGATAATGTATTTATCGCCACAATGGTGTCTGCAAAAGTGCAAGGACTTATCACAAAAACTAATGCAGGTGGAAAACTTACTGATATTCAACGAGGCGAATTAAGTAAGAATCCATTTACATTTGATGAAAAAGCAAGCATTATGAATAAGATGTTTAATATACCTGGAGATAAAATTATCAACACAAATCCATACAGACCAGACATGGCTGCTGCTGGTAGAGATGAAAATACTACTGCACAGATACTTGTATATGGTGAAAAGGATGCAAGTAGACTTGCAACAGGTGGTGAAGGGTTCTTACATGAATTACCAAAAGATATGAATGAATTGATTCCAACTGCACAAGAAAGAGGCTATGTATATGTAGCACCTCTTATGCAAGGTGGAATGAGTGCAAGCGATTTCCGTGTTGACATGGCAAGCGAAGGTGATGAAGAAGCTAAAAAGCAAGCATTTACTAAGTTCTTTGGCAAGTACAACGAACAGATTTTTAAATTTATAGAAGAGAGGTTAACATAATGGCAGGCGTAACAAACAAAGCAAGTTTAATAATGAAACAAAAAGGTAAACCGTTTGATGCTGGTACTGGCGGACTTACAAGTCATATATTAAGTCCACTTGTATATAATGGCGGAGACAAGTTGGGTGTAGTATTTCCACTTACTCCAACTATTCAGATGTCACACAGTGCAAACTACGGAACATATGATGTAACAGGCTCAATTTATCAACAGAATTATTATATTAATACTCCAAATCCACCAATGTCGATTACAGCATTATTTCCTGCTAACACAGAAGAAGAAGCACGTTACAGTGCTGCTGCTTTACATTTTTTTAAAACTTGTACAAAATCAGACTTCGGAGCAAGTGCAGGCATAACTGCAGGTACACCTCCTCCTATTTTAAAGTTTACAGCTTATGGTTCTATACATGCACAAAATGTTCCATGTGTTATTAGAAACTTTACATATACATTACCTGAAGACACAGATTACGTAGAAATTGATATTGCTGGCGATAAGCATGCAGTGCCAACATTATCGTTACTATCACTTGAATTAGTTCCACAACTACCACCTAAGGCAGTTAAAGATCAATTTGATATTAGAAAATTTGCAAGTGGTAATTTAATGAGAGGTGGAAATTCGGGAGGATTTATTTAATGACAACTTATAGAAAAGATAGTTTATATAGAGATACAGAAATTAATGGCCAATATTTAGATATATTAGATGTTAATAGCATTGACGTAGACAATACAACAACTACAAATATTACGTTAGAAGAAAAATATAATGAGAAACCAGATTTATTAGCGTATGACTTATATGGTAACGCAAAACTATGGTGGGTGTTTGGTTTATTTAATCAAGATGAATTAGTAGATCCTATTTTAGATTTTAAAGCAGGTTTAAAAATTAAAGTTCCTACAAGGTTCTCATAACATGGCAAATGCAACAGACACGACACTAGCGGATAGAAACAACAATCCAGGAAACATTAGAACAAGCAGCGATGCTTGGCAAGGCGCTAATGGCAGTAATGCTGGCTTTGTTAAGTTTGATAATCCTGAGTATGGTGTACGAGCAGTTGCAAAGAATTTATACACAAGTCAAGAAAAACATGGAAATAATTCAGTAGCAGCCATTATTAGTCGTTGGGCACCACCTGGTGAAAATCCCACAGATGCATACATAAGCAAAGTAGCAAATGATTTGGGTGTCAGTCCATATGATGACTTAGGCAGTTTACGAGATAATCCACAACTAACTAGAGACTTAATAAAATCAATAGCAGAAATGGAAGGCGCTAGTGTAGGTAATGATGGAAAATACACAGATGGCGTACTTACAAATGGTGTAGCTATGGCAAATGGTAAACCTGCATCAGAGGTTACATTTGCAGACCAAGATAAAGATTTTAATGACGAACCGTTTGGAGAGCAAGTAGATGTAGAACAAGGATTTACTGATGATGAAAATACTATGTGGGATATCGCACAAATTAAAAAATTAGGTAAACAAACAAAATTAACAGATAGTGTTACACCAAATTGGATGAGTACAGTTGATAGTCCAACATATCGTTGGTCATTGTATATTGTGAACAATGAACTTTGGAACAATCCTAATTTAATAGGAAACGACGATAGCGTATTGAATAATAAACAGGCATTTGTTATTGCTAAACAAGGCGTAACAACTGAATTTAGTTTAGATAACTTTTTGTCACTTGCAACAGTAACACCAGGACAACGGCATGGTAATGTTACACCAGGCATAATTCAATTTGATTTATTTGAAAACCTAGGCTTTAGGTTGTTGGATAAAGTATTATTAGCCGCCAAGAATCTTGGCAAGCCAGCTAACTTATATTCACAAAACTTTATACTAAAATTAGAATTCTTAGGCAGAGACCCAGTCACTGCCGCAAGTGTTCCATTCGATGGCGTATTCTTATACCCTATTAAGTTTAATCAAATAAGAAGTACTACAGGACCAGAAGGAACAAGATATAATATTATTGCCTGGTCTGCCATTAAACATGCTCAAACAGAAACTGTATTGGATTCTGATATTACTGTTAAAAATGTTAGAACTATAGGAGACTTTGTTAACAACTTTGAAGAAGAATTTAACAAAGGACAGTTTGATGCAATGGGACCATTTGCAAAACAGCAAGGAAGAGAAGCCCCTAAACAAATTAAAATAGTATTTGATCCTTCAGCAGATCAAAGACCATCTGCTAATATAAAAGTCAACGGCAGAGCACTTAAATATTTTAATTTAGAATCAAAGCCTTATGCTGGTACAACAGATACAGCGTCTAGTAATAGATCTGGTCAGACAGTAGACAATCCAGATACAAATACAATTACTGCAGAACGAGAAACTAATATATCAATGTGGCTTGAGAAGACAATAAGAAATAACTGTCCTGCCTGGACACAGTGGGTCCTTGAAGCAAACGAGTATGGATTAACTCCACATATAGTTGTCGAATCACGTACAAAATATTCTCCTAGAATAAAAAAACAGCAAAAGAAAGAAAACTACGGAAACGTAGAACCTATATTGGTTACATATACAATTAAGATTGCATATAATAATACTACGTATCCTCCTAGTATAGAAAAAGGTAATAAAAATTTAAATGATTCTCAACACCAAGCAGACAGATTTGCGTCATTGCCTATTGAAAAGAGCTACACATATATGTATAGTGGACTAAACACAGAAGTAATAAATTACGAAATAGATATACAAAACTTATTCTTTGTACTTGATCAACCAGGTTCTGCTACATTCTTAGCAGGAAGAACTGCTGATGGACAAGCACAATTTTCTCCTGCAGAAATACCAGAATCTATATACATATCAGATTTAAAACAAGCATCAGTGGATTCATCTTATTTTAATCCAGTAGTTGGAGGCGTAGCAAAAGCAGACTCTGGAGAAAAAGCACAAGTAACTGAGTACTTAGACGAAACACAATCTGCTCTTGCACGTAGGGTACAAGATATGGCTAAGCGTGAACGTGATGCATATCAATTTACTATGGAAATTAAAGGTGATCCGCATTGGCTAGGTAACATGCAAGCTGTAGTACAAGGAAAACTTGAGACAAAAGATTATGCTAAACAAGATGCATTTATAAGTTTTTTACAATTTAATCCAAACCCTGATAGGTTATTAGAAGAACAAATCAAAGGTGAAATTGATCCAATCAGTTCAGGATTATATAAATTAGTTACAATAGAAAGTAGATTTCAAGGTGGAAGATTCACCCAAACATTAAACGGATACAAAGATGTTAATTCAAACACAGCTTTGTTGTTACCAAAAATAATAGAACTATCAGGAGTATAATATGGCAGGCTTAATAAAACATACAGGCGTTAAAGTATCAGGTATAGCCAAACAAAGCAACGAAGCAGGTATTAATAACCTAAGTGGAATATATGTTGGAGAAGTTATTGATAACGCTGATAGTTTATATACAGGTAGAATATCTGTACGCATATCTGAATTTGGTGCTAAGACATCAGACAGAATTTGCTTACTCGCTACACCTTATGGTGGACATAGTAAAATTCAAGATAGTGGTAATGATGAGAAAAAAGAAGCACAAGCACCAGCAAGTTATGGATTGTGGCCACAACCGCCAGAGGTAGGAACAAATGTTGTAGTAGCATACACTGGTAGTATTGAACAAGGTATTGTAATGGGATCATTAATTGCTAAAGACAGAAATGCAATGATGGGCGGCAGAGCAAGTGGACAAGTATATACAGATGACGGCACTTCTTGCGGACCAGCAGTAGAAAAAAATCCCAAAGATACAAATGATGCAGACACTAAACCACTTGATGAGTATTTTCAATCAGTGTTAAATCAGCAAGGTTTAAGTTTAGACTATGTTAGAGGACACAGTCAAAGTAGTGCTAGAAGAGAATCGCCAAGTAAAGTATTTGGTATTACAACACGTCAAGGACATGTACTGTCGATGGACGATGGTGATAATAGTGGCGCTAGTAACAATATTAGATTAAGAACTAAAAGCGGCGCACAAATTTTAATGGACGATAGTAATGGTTTTGTTTTCATTACAAATCAATCAGGCGATGCGTGGATTGAAATGGATTTAGCTGGACACATAGATGTTTACAGTAAAGCAGGTATCAGTATGCATACTGAAGGTGATTACAATGTACATGCTAAAGGCAGTATTAATATGCAAGCTGAAATTGGAGTTAATATAAAAAGTTCTGGTGGTGATGGAATAAAACTAGAAACAACAGTAGGTACTATTGATATTTATAGTGCATTAGATATAAACTCACATGCAGACACAGACTATAATTTAAACGTTACTGGAAACATAATTTCTGTAGGTTCTAGAATAGATATGAATGGACCACCGGTTAATACCCAAGCACAAAAGATTGCAGTACAAAATCAAGTAGCAAATACTAATGTAAAAACTAGTGTAGCAAGTAGAGTACCAGAAAAACATCCATGGCAAGGAGTTAGTGGTGTAGAAGAAACATTTACTACAGGTAAAGGAAATATTATATAATGCCAAGTTTTAATTTACAATCAATAATTGATAGCAAAAATCTTATAGATTACGGTTTTTTTACTGTAATTGATAGTACTGCCACAAGTACAATGATAAATTTATCAGAACTAGAAGCAAGTGATAAATTAATTAATCTTAAAATTAGAACTGCTAAATGGTTAGGTTATTCAAAAAACTCAGTCATTGGATACAAAGGAACTGTAGGATTAACCAGTGACGGACTAACTGAAGCTGAAGCATACACAATATGGATAGAAGAATTCAAAGACAAAGAAAGAGCCTTTAAAAAACAATTCCCACTAACTACATTATCCCAAACACAGTATGACGCATTATTAAGCCTGTACGCAGATACTGGTACATTTTCACGTGTAGGTAATACAACTAGGCAATTTGAAATATTTGATTTTATTTTAGATAGAAAATGGAATTATGTAGCTACTGCATTAACGCTTAGTGGTGCTAACAGACTTACAAGACAATCTGAGGCAAAGGTATTAGTACTTGCTGATTATGGAACATATAAAAACAGAAGTTACATTAAAGAAGAAGGAATACAAACACTTGTAAAAGACTATACCACTAATCAATTAAATGACGAACAAAAGAAACAAGCAGAATATATTTACTATGCAGAAACAAAACGATTTCTTCCAAATATGATTGAAAGTAGAAAAAGACTTTTAGCAAAACAACTCAGTTAACTCACCTCAAAACTATTTAAATACTATTATAATACAAGGAATTTATCTTGAATAAAAGCGTTTTATTACTTAATGCTGATGGGCAACCATTATCACAAATGCCACTTAGTACAGTGAGTTGGCAGAATGCAATCAAGGCCATGTGGAGTCAGCGAGTACACGTGATTAAAAATTACGATAATGAGTTTCTCCGGTCACCCACAGTAACTATTCCATACCCAAGCATTATTATGCTTAACACTTATCACAAACAACCCTCCAAAGCAAAATTCACTCGTAGAAATTTATATGTCAGAGACAAATACTGTTGCCAATACTGTGGCGATAGGTTTGCTTATGCTGACTTGACAATTGATCATGTTATTCCAAAATCAAAAGGCGGAAGACTAACATGGGAAAACAGTGTTACTGCTTGTGGTCCATGCAATGTAAAGAAAGGTGATAGCTTATATCCTTTACCTATGCAACGACCAACACACCCTTCGTGGTACCAAATAAACTATGCTTATCAGCATCACACACTTACAATACCAGATGCAGCCTGGCAAAAGTACATACATTGGCAAGAAGATAAACTAATTATTGAATCTTTATCTACGTAGTTAATCTTTTGCATAAATAGTTGTATGAGCAATATATTTGGATATACAACAATAAACGAATCTTATACAAGTAAAAGTCTGAGTGGCTTAGAATTAGCCAAACAAGACCTAATAAATCATTTTAAAATCCGTAAAGGAGAAAAATGGTCCGATCCTACGTTTGGTTGCGATTTAGAACTATACATCTTTGAACCACTAGATCAATCAACACAAGACGACATTAATCAAGAAGTATACAACGTAATAAACTATGATCCTAGATTCAAGGTTGATGATACAAATGTAAATGTTGTGCAGGACGCACATTCAGTAACAATTAGTGTAAAACTAATTTACTTACCAACAACAACTGCAACAGAGTTGCAAGTTAAATTCGATAGAGAATTTTCAGAAAACACAGAGTTTTAATTATGGCACAGAAATCACGACAAAACAAACTTTTTGCGGCAGAGGACTTTACAGTAATCTATGAATCATATATCAATGCAAACTTTCAAGCATTTGATTTTGATACTATTAGAACTGCAATGGTTGACTATGTACGCAACAATTACCCAGAGAACTACAATGACTGGGTTGAATCAGCTGAATTTGTATCGCTACTAGATGTAGTTGCACAGTTTGGACACAACTTGGCATATCGAGTAGATATGAATGCAAGGAATAACTTTTTAAGTACATCACAAAGACAAGAATCAGTTTACAAATTAGCAGAATTTTTAGGTTATCAACCAAGACGCAATGTGCCAGCGTACGGTGAGATGAAAGTAATAAGTGTTAAAACAAACGAAGATATTATTGGAAGTGATGGAACAAGTTTAGGCGGTCAGCCAATTAAATACGAAATTTCAAACAACGTTAATAACTTAGATGATTTTATTACTGTATTAAATTCCGTATTACAAAATAGTAATAATTACGGTAGTCCAAAAAAATCAGTAGTAATTAATAATATAAAAACAGAATTTTATGATATTAACAATACGCCTAATCAAATTAAATTTGATGTGCAAGGTGCGGTATTAGGAAAAGCATCTTCATTTGACATTATAAGCAGTGACTATGATAATGATACAAAAGGGTTTATGGAAAAGACACCAGACCCAATCGGAGGCTTTGGAATATATTATAAAGATGATGGTAAGGGAATAAACAGTTCCAATGCCGGATTCTTCTTTGGCATTAAACAAGGAACATTACAGTATCAAGACTTTAACATAGATAACCCAATTGATAGTATGTCGTTAGACATTGATGCTACTAACGTAAACAACACAGACTGTTGGGTACAAAATATTAATGCAACAGGAAACATTACTAAAGAATGGACAAAAGTAAGAGATGTTAATAGTAATGTAATTTACAATAACTTATCAAATGGTGAGCGAAATATATTCAGTGTTAAAACAAGAGAAAATAATCAAATATCTATTTTATTTCCTGACAGTACATTTGGTAATTTACCAAAAGATACTATTAGAGTATGGTATAGAACTAGTAAGAATAACACATACATTTTAAGACCAGACGACTTATCAACTAAAAAAGTACAAATAAATTATACTGGATTTGATGGAAATACATATACCGCAGCGTTTAGCCTGCAAATGAAACAACCAATATCAAATGCAAGTTCAAACGAAAGTATTGATGAAATAAGAGAAAATGCTCCAAAGAATTATGCTAGCCAAGACAGAATGATTACTGCACAAGATTATAATACAATGTTAGGTAATACAAACGGCG
>Ga0213868_10000079_pt1 | contig 76948 bp, 71 predicted proteins | sample PICome_9_FD_160087 | JGI IMG/M metagenome (GOLD analysis project Ga0213868, IMG submission 160087) | Coastal seawater microbial communities near Pivers Island, North Carolina, United States - PICO127 | ecosystem: Environmental > Aquatic > Marine > Coastal | place: USA: North Carolina... | reverse complement strand
GCGATAAGGTTGTTGGGTGTCACATGGTTGGTGAGCATGCTGCAGAGATTATTCAAGGAATAGGCATTGCCATTAAAGCTGGAGCAACCAAGGCTGATTTTGACGCAACCGTGGGGATACACCCGTCTGCGGCAGAAGAATTCGTCACTATGCGTGAACCCTCTCGCTAGAACTGGCTTTTGGCACGCTCAAGGAGACATAGGCTCAAAAACTTAAGATCAGATAAGCTCCGTGCGGCGTCTGATTTGTCTTGATGGACAATCACCAAGAGCAGGGCATGGCTCACCTCTAACCATTCTCGGCCCAATCGATCTAACTCGGAGAGATCGTCGGATATCTCAAGGCGTTTAAACATACGCGCCATAGCGGCTATGATGGTCTCATCATGATGGGAATCAAGCTCCTTAAGCTCCGGCACCCCAAACATTGCCTGAACCAAGGGCAATAGACCCTCCTGATTTTGATAGGTGAGAAGCATTCTATCGGTGCTCATCTCAACAAATTTCTTCAGACTAAGAGTTTCTATTGGATAGTCCTCCAACTTTCGTAGGCCCATATCCATTTCTCCTAACCAGCGCTCTGCCAATGCATAGAGAATCGCATACTTGTTTGGGAAATAGTGATAAAGGGTCCCCACAGACATGCCGACGGTCTTAGCCACTAAGATGGTGGTTAAGTCATCTTGACCCACTTCCTCGAGTAATTGAGCAGTAATAGTTAAAATCTGTTCGCGACGTTCCTGGGCCCGCTTTTGCACGGGTGTTGATCTAGGGGTGAGTTTACGAATAGCAGTCATAGTAGATCTCCTTAAAACCTATCACGGAGCGAGTAATAAAGCATAGCCGATACCATTCCTGGCCAGCGTAAGAGTGTTCCACCAGGGAATCGGCGAGTAGAAAGATTGGACATAACATCAAAGCGCTCTAATTTCCCACTAATAGCCTCTGCAACAAGCTTTCCAGCAAATGTTGCGGTGGGTACGCCATGGCCTGAATAGCCCTGTAAGTGCCAAATGTTGTCTTGAACACGACCGAAATGGGGCAGCCGGTTCATGGTGATGGCTAGAGTGCCGCCCCAACCATAGTCAATTTTTGTATCAGCAAGTTGAGGATAGATTTGACGCATATACTTCCCTACAAATCCTTTGATGTCTCTAGGGAATTTACGACGATAATTTTCTCCACCTCCGAATATCAAACGATTATCACCCGATAGCTTCCAATAATTAATAACAAAGCGACTGTCGGCCATGGAGGTATCCTTTGGAATGATCGAGCGAGCCATATCATCAGTCAAAGGTTCTGTAGCAAGCACGAAGTTATTGATGGGCATAATGTACCCATTAATCTTCGGCTCGAGCTTCTCAATGTATCCATTGCAGGCAAGTATTATTTCAGATGCGGTTACCTGCCCGGTGGTTGTGCTGATCACGAGAGGGGAGCCCCCATAGGAGGTAACCCTTGAATGCTCATACATTGTCACCCCGGCCTTTATAGCTGCGTCCGCTAGACCAAGGGCGTAATTGAGTGGGTGCAAGTGACATGATGCCTTATCCCATACCGCTCCGTAGAATCCATCGCTGCCTGCGGCCTCGTGCAGTCGCTCCTCAGGTATATATTCCAAATCGTGGAAGTTATATCTGTCGGCCAAAAAGTCGATTTCTTCATTCATACCTGCACATAGCCTGCGTTTGTGGGCCAAATGCATGTTGCCATGTTTTAAGTCGCAATCAATATTGTGAGTGGAGATTAGGTTTTTCACTGTGTCTACAGCTTCCAACCCCATATTCCATAGCAGGCTCGCGGTTTGGTGGCCGTATTCAACTTCTAATTCCGCCTGATCAGCTCTTTGCCCTATACCGACGTGTCCACCGTTTCTGCCCGATGCTCCAAATGCAACTGTCTCAGCTTCCAAGATAATGACTTTGTAGCCTTTTTGGGCAAGGTGCAGGGCAGAGGAGAGCCCGGTGTAACCCGCACCGATTACACAGATATCTGCAGTCTCATGGTCTGCCAGTGATGGGAACTGGCGACGATTATTCTGTGTGGCTGTGTAGTACGACTCCATAATGCTTATTCTCAACGGTAGCTAAAATTGACATTATGATGTTTTTGAATAATAATTCAACTTTAATTGAATGATCATTCAACTTGTTGATAAGTAAAGGCATGCCATGGCTCCCCAAGAAAACATAGAAAGCTGGTTAGAAGAGAACAAGATTACAGAGGTCGAATGCTTAGTCCCGGACATGACGGGGAATGCTCGTGGAAAATTCATTCCAGCCAAAAAGTTTCTTAAAGAAGATAGCCGCTTGCCAGAGGGCATATTAGCTCAAACTGTCACGGGAGAATATTCGGATGACTTTTGGGACCTGCTAGATACTATTGATGGTGACATGCTCCTTGAGCCAGTTTTAGAGACGAAGCGCCTGGTCCCTTGGGCTAATGAGAGTACAGGTCAAATCATTCATGACTGCTTTACTAAAGATGGAGAGCCACATCCATTTTCAAGCCGAAACGTGTTGAAACGTGTGCTTGCTCTTTACGAAAAAGAAGGTTTAAGTCCAGTTGTTGCTCCGGAGATGGAGTTTTACCTGGTAGAGAAGAACCCTAACCCTGGCCTAGCACTTAAACCGCCTATTGGACGTTCAGGTCGGCCTGAGACTGCTCGCCAGTCATACAGTATTGATGCTGCAAATGAGTTTGAGTCATTCGTCGAAAGAATGTACGGCTATTGCGATGCTATGAACCTCGACATAGACACACTGATTCATGAGTCAGGCGCTGCACAACTTGAGGTTAATTTTATTCATGGAGATCCTCTTAGTCTTGCTGATCAGGTATTTACTTTTAAACGCACAGTGCGCGAAGCAGCTTTAAAAGAGGGGATGTATGCAACTTTTATGGCTAAACCCATGGCTGAGGAGCCTGGTTCAGCTACACACATACATCAAAGCATTCTTAATACGGAGACCGGCGTCAATATTTTTACTAATGATAAGGGCGAATATAGTGAAGCTTTTTATCACTATATTGGCGGACTTCAGAAATATACTCCCTATGTTATGAGTCTTTATGCGCCCAACGTCAACTCTTACAGACGCTTTACGCGAGAGGTTTCAGCTCCCATCAACTTGCATTGGGGCTATGATAATCGTACCACCGGACTGCGAGTGCCAGACGCGGCACCCAAAAATTACAGAATTGAGAATCGGTTCCCCGGGGCAGATGTCAATCCTTATTTAGCGATTGCCGCGACATTGCTATGTGGCTATCTTGGCATGAAGAATAAGATACATCCATCAGAAGCCTACCAAGGTAATGCGTATGAGGAAGATGTTGATGTGCCTAGGACTCTTGAAGAGGCGTTGCGCGGGCTGCAGGATGATCAAGATATTATTGATATTTTTGGGGAGAAATTTATTCAGCTCTACACATCGATTAAACTGGTGGAGTTTGAAGAGTTTAACCGTGTTATATCCTCATGGGAGAGAGAGCACCTGCTTCTTAACGTCTAAGACCGAGAGGAGGGGTTTATTCCACCAATGGGTTGCGGCTAGACTTCCACTGGCTTTAGACTTAGGAATTGGTTTTGAAACATAAAGCGGGCGCTAAAACATGAAGCTTAAGTTAGTAGGTGGTGCACTTGGAGCTGAGGTGGCGGGAATTGATTTAACTAACGATGTTAGTCAGTCTACCTATAGCAAGATACGAGATCTGCTGATTAAGTATGAAGTCTTATTCTTTAGGAACCAAGACGTAACACCAGCACAGCAACATGCACTCGCATCTTCTTTTGGCCCTCTACAAAGCCATCCAGCCTATGACACAGTCGAAAACTTTCCTGAAATTACCATTCTGGAAAGCACTGCAGAGAAGCCCAGCAAAATAGAATGCTGGCACAGCGATATGACATTTAGAGCTCATCCACCTCTTGGTACTGTGCTGCGGTCAAAAGTCATACCGGAGAAGGGTGGTGATACGCTTTGGGCCAGTATGACCGCTGCCTATGATGGGCTGTCTCCAGCCATGCAGTCTTTTTTGTCAGGGCTTGACGCAGTGCATGATTTTTCTTTTGGATTCCGAGAGAGTTTAGAGGAAAGCGGTGGTAGAGTCCGGCTAGAAAAGGCTGTTTTAGACAACCCGCCGGTGATTCATCCGGTCATTAGAACACACCCAGAGAGTGGCAAGCGGGTGATCTTTGTCAACGCACTGTTCACGACACACATTGTGGGTCTTCCTAAGGAGGAAAGTAAGGCAATCCTCGAGTTTCTGTTTGAGCACATTAAGACACCAGAGTTTACATGCCGATTTTCTTGGGACGTTAACTGTATTGCTATCTGGGACAACCGCAGTACCCAACATAAACCCATCAACGACTACTTTCCGGCTCATCGATGCCTTGAGCGCATCGTAATTGATGGTGACAAGCCATACTAACGTGCCATAAAATCTATCATCCAGCGGGCTACTGCTAAATGGTCTGTGTCTTCATTTAATGACGCCATTGCGTCTCTAAAGCACTCTAGTGGGTAAGCATCTTTGCGCAGTTGATAAAGAGCATTAGCATAGGCTGTAGGAAATTCAGGATGACCTTGGAACGTTAGTATGTGCTGATCAAGTGCAGTCATAGCGATTGGGCAACCTGGGGTAGAGGCAAGAACCTTAGCGCCGGTGGCAGGTTCAAAAACCTGATCTTGGTGACTGTAGAGTAACTTAAAGAAGTCGCCGCCAATCAAGCTATTGCCAGTGGTATTAAGCGTTGCTGTCTTTACTCCAATCTCCCAACCACTGGAAGCCTTGCCAGCCTTACCACCCAATACATTAGCAATTAGCTGATGTCCGAAGCAAATACCTATTAGCGGTTTCTTGTGTTGATGCAATACTTTTACAAAGTCGGCTAACAGGTCGACCCAAGGAAGATCTTCGTACACGCCACTTTTACTGCCAGTAATAATATAAGCATCATATTCGTCAATATTAGCTGGAAAGACCCCTTGATTAGTCCGATAAGCCATAGCTTTGAGATCGACCTGATCCTTTAAAGGTCGCTGCTTATTAGCTTCGCTAAGTAACACCTCAAACATCTCAGGGTATTCGCCATAGGTGTCGGCTAGCTCTGGACTAACATCATCAGCGCGTAAAATAGCCACCTGTAATTCCATCCTAATACAAGCCTTATTTAGCCATATTTTGCTAGGTATGTCTTCAAGTCCCGCTTTACTTCTGGGCCATAAAGATAGAGCCCAATAATATTTGGTACTGCAATCAAGAACACCATAGCGTCGGAAAAGTCTAATACTGCAGACAGCTGGATCATACATCCAAGACAGATAAATCCACAAAATATTGCTTTGAAGATCAACTGTGTAATTTCACCTTCACCAAACAGATAGGTCCAGGCTTTGAGTCCATAATAGGCCCACGCAATGCTGGTTGAGAATGCAAACAACAGCGCCGCAATGCTCATAACATAGGGAGACCAACTAATATGGTGAGCAAAGGCTGCAGATGTAAGTGCAATTCCCTCCAACTCACCATCCATCAACCCGTTGGGGTAGGCCGTGGTCACAATGACCAGGCCGGTAAGGGTACATATGAGCATACTGTCAATAAATGGCTCTAGCAGTGAAACCAAACCCTCAGTAACAGGCTCATCAGTTTTTACCGCAGCATGCGCAATCGAGGCGGAGCCAATACCTGCCTCATTAGAGAACACCGCTCGCTGAAAGCCAATAATCATTGCACCAATACCGCCACCCGTCATGCTTTGAGACTCAAATGCGTTAGACACTATAAGTCCGATAGCGCTTATCAAGTGCTCAGCACTCATGGCAATGATAATGACCGCTGAAAATACATATAAAATGGCCATAAAAGGCACAATTTTTGACGCTACATTGCCGATAGAGCGAATGCCCCCAATAATAACCGCTGCGACAGCGCCAGCAAGCAAAAGGCCAAACAACCAACCCTTGTCCGCAAAGAAGCTATTCTCACCACCAGAAATACTCAAAACCTGCACATAAGCTTGGTTTGACTGGAACATATTGCCAATACCAAAGCAACCAATCACCAACGCAAGCGCATAAAAGCCACCCAACAGCTTGCCAAGTTTTGGAAAACCACGATCTAACAAATACCGCTCTAGGTAGTACATTGGACCGCCAGATACCGAGCCATCGAGGTTTTCACGTCGATACTTAACACCCAGCGTACATTCAACAAACTTGGTCGACATGCCCAAAAAACCAGCCATAAACAACCAGAAAGCGGCACCTGGACCACCAATTGAAATCGCCACAGCAACACCACCTATATTACCAACGCCCACGGTGCCAGATATAGCCGTCGATAACGCCTGAAAATGGGAGATCTCACCAGAGCCATTGGCCTTGCCGCTCGTGCCACTCACAAGACTGATAGCCTTAGAGAAGCCACGAATATTAATAAAACCTAAATAACCGGTGAAAAACACTGCGGCAGTTACTAGCCACAAAACAATCAATGGGAAGCCTTGCCCAAATACGCTTATTTGATAAAAGACAATGTCTGATAACCCCTCTGCGAGGGGCTTTATTAATCGATCGATCTGTTGGTCTAAAGACACTACGCATTCTTATAGTCATTACGAAGCCAGCATACTAGCACGGACTGACTAAAAAAAAGCAAAACAGAGGCTATACAAGAGTTGCTGAACCGGATACTCTCAAATTTCATTTAATGGTTAGATAATCGGAGAATAGTATGAAAAATGCGCTCATAGGCTTCATGTTAGCTACCATAGCGTCCAATGCGTACGCAGGACACCATGGAGAAGGGGAGGCCCTCAAATTAGAAAAGCGACAGGCTGATGCAGTCATGACGCTGACTAACGTGAACCTCGGAGACAAGGTAAGCACAATAAGCGCTACAGGGAAGATGGGCGTTTATGGGACCGTTTATGTCACTTACAATCTCAGCTACAGTAGCCCAACCAGTGGCTTCGTGACGGGGCAGGGCCGTGGTGCCGTGGATGCGGACACGGTAGTTGCCGGCGCTTTACGTGGGGTTTGGACTCGAGAGGGCTCCACCATAAAAATACGCCAGGTCGTTCAAATTAGCGACGGCAGCCAGAACCTCGATGTCATTGATATTGATATGCTTAAAGATACCTTTATTATTAAAGCTTACGCCTTAAAATAACGCGCTTACCGGTAAAGCCTCAAGAGATATGCTATCGGTATCTCTTGAGAAATCTATTGATATTACATTAATTTACTTTCATAAGGCATTGTTTTTAATAGGTTAAAGTTTATACCTGTCTTTCTTTTCCTGTGCGAGCACGATCTTTCATATCGGACTGTATGTAGACCTGGTCTGTGGTCCCCATACTGGCATGACCCAAATCATCGGCCATATGCTTGAGAGGGCGGGTAGCAATGTCTTTTGAAGCGCCAGTATGCCGTAACCAATGCGTTGTCGCCTCTCGTAGCGCCTGAGCTTCCTCTGTAAACCCTTCAGATCGCATCTTATCGTGAGCCAAATCAAAGGCATACTGCACGATTCGGCGTAATTGCCGTGCCGTCATTCCACCCACACCTCTATTTTTAGCGACCAGGGTAGCATTGATACCAAACCCGGGACTCAAGGACAGTCTGTGGTCCTGATAGCGTTGAATATAGGGACCGAGAGAGTTAGGTACTGAAATGTCGCGTATTTTATTACCCTTACCGAGTACCTTTAGCCAATTATTGCCATCGCTGTCTTGCCAAAAATGCTTCCAAACAGGCTGCCAGTTAGACCGGTCAGAGAGCTCAGATACCCTTAGATAAAGGGTTTTAAGCATAGCTATGATAAATAACGTTCGCTCGTGTTCAGAATCCTTATCAGCAGCTGAATTCGCGCAGTCTAATACATAATCCCACTGCAAGTCTGAGAGCCGTTTGATGCTTTTAGATGTAGCACCCTTGATTAAAAAAGGTGATTGCTTTCTGATTGCGGGAATTGGATTACCAAATGCATAGCCTTCGTCGGTTAGATAGTCATAAAAGCACGACAAGGCCGAATAACAAATTTTCATAGCTTGATGGGATAGCGAGTGGCCATCTGTGCTGTTTGAAATGGCTAAGCCGCTATCTAAGGCATTTTTACGGTCTTGTTTGGCTATTTTTACCACAAATGGACGCCAATTCTTATTTTGACGAGATTCTCCGTCGATTATCTTAAACCGATCAGCTACAGACATTCCGACCCAGTGGGCTGGCGGGCTGTGCACAAAATCAAAGTATGCCTCCAAATCAGGCCGTTTTAGTGTAATCACGCTTTTCTCTGCAACAGTCCATGACCAAAGTAGTAAACGCTCAACCTCATTGCGGTAGCCGCGATAGGTGGCTTCACTTTTACGACTATAGCTCTTTAGGAAAGACTGGGTATAAAAGAAATCTTGAGTGGCCTCTGGTATAGCCAGTGCAACATTATCTATGAACTGCTTTGAGTCGGGATACTCTTCGAGCATTGCCGGGCCCATTGGTAACCGCACAAAGGTCTTATGGGCGTCAAAGAGAGGTGTGGCTTTAAATACTTTAGACATAGGCTGATTTAGCAGTGATCGGCAGTTTCGATGAAATATACTGTATCAGCCGTATGTAGGATTGTCCAGCTATGTCTACTAATTGAGATTAGCGGACATAGCAAATTGCTTGTTAATAAGCTACTACTCTACTGGACGTCCCAGTAAACCATGCAATTTTCATCGATCATTTGAAAAACCCATAGATTATAGCCAGTCGACCCCTCGCTCCAAGACAGGTCTGCGTCATCGCAATGAGTGCGAGAGCCAAAACCTTCGGCGTGATCGGTGATCGCCACAAAATCCAGCGGACGGCTCAGTTGCATAACTTAACCGGCAGCGACGGTTAGCTGTTCACCTTTAGCAAAGCGATAGGCATCTTCAATACCGAGCGTCTTACCTAACAAGGTGGCATCAAAGCTTTCGACGGTTTGTATATGTAACTCACCCCAATACAGGTTCATATTAGGATTAGGTTCCGCCTGGTAAATGGCATCTTGTGGTGCAGGCAAGGTAAACTTACTGTCATCCTGCAGCACATAATCACCTGCCACGGCAAAAGGTCCATACCTGCCAGTCAGTTGATTATTTCAAACATTTTTAAGTTCAAACGTTCTATTTCTAACAATGAGCTTATTGATTTGGGCTTACCGTTACTGACTTAATATAAAAGTATCAGTCCGCGTTCGATACACCACATGGCCGACAGTCCGCCCAATGCATAAACCGGCACGGGTACTAAGCGTTCTTGCCAAGGCAGCAAAGGTCGCTTGATTAACCTCCACACACCAAGCAACAAAACAATAAACGCGATCTGCCCTACTTCGATTCCGACATTAAAAAACAGCAAGGCCATTGGCACATTGCTCTGCGGCAGACCGATCTCTGCCAGTGCACCCGCAAACCCCATACCGTGCAGCAACCCAAAACCACCGGCCAACCACCAGGGGTAATGACGAAACAAACCTTGTTTATCATGACGAGCCAGGTTTAACGCCAACACAAAAATACTCAGGGCAATAGTGAACTCCACCAGAGGTACAGGAAAACTCAAAAAACCGAGTGTCACGAGTGATAGCGTAATACTGTGCCCGACGGTAAACGCCGTAATAGTCCAGAACAAACGCCCGCCACCACCGACGAGTAACAGTAAACCAAATACAAACATCAGGTGATCAATACCACCCCAAATATGCTCCAGGCCCAACACTGAATACTCGAGTGTTACTTCTCCGAGTCCCGGCTCTGCGGGTACTTGATACTCAGGATCTTCCGCTTTTAACACCGCTTGATAATGCTGCGTTTGACCTTGTTCATCACGCAGGCTGAGCATCACCATGGCCGACACCTGATTGGGCCCCAGCCCGGTGACGCCCACGCTATGCCCCACCAAACCCTGCTTACCCAATTGATCGCAACGTAACTGCCAGCTCTTCACGCTGCCAGTGCCCTGTACCCGCGGCTGGCTCTCAGTCAGCGTCTTACAACTGTCAGGCCAGACGGGGGCTAAAGGCGCATCACTGGTACGATTGACCGAGGTTTTCCACACCACGTTATAATGATGTGGTGTCGTCTCCACGATTTTCAGCAGCGAAGGCGCAAACAGATGGGCTTGTGCACTGTGCGCCAATAACAGCGGTATTAACACGCCTAAAGTGAATCGTAATATCGACATTACATTTTCACCTCATAATCATTGTACAGCGCTGCTATAGAATTCTTCAGCGCCTGGGTACGGGCTTTGGTCTCTAACTCTCTGCGAATTTGAGGTTCCACCTCTTCAAACCGGGCTTCACGTGCGGGCTCAATGGCCGTCACCCAAACATAGTGCAATCCGTAAAGCGAACGAATCGGCCCCAGCCACTGATCTGCAACGGGGCTTGCTTGCGCCAGCTCTGAAACAAACTGAGCGCCGAAATGTCGGGACAACTGATCAGGGGTCTGCCTGTGGAATTCATAACCTGACATAAAAGGCGCGCTAAGATGTCTGGCTGCTTTTGCATCGAGTTTGTTTTCCTGTATTTCAGCAATAATCGATTTAATCTGTTCTTCGCGTTCTTCAGTAAAAAAAAGATGAGCAATCGACAGACGAGCAGGAAGACGAAATTGCTCTTTGCGATCAAAAAACTCAGCTCGAATCTGTACCTCTGTTGGCGCGGTAGGTGAAGCCTCGCTCAGCAAACGATTTTGCACCTTCTCAATCAGTCGCCGTTTAACTAACTCATCGCTAAGATGCAACTGCATGTCCAGTGCCTGCTGAAACAGCTCACTATTATCCTTTCCTTCCGCCATATTTAAAAAGTGCATATTGCGGATCAGCTGGTCATAAACAATTTTGTCGCGTCTATGAAGCTTAAGATCTAATGCATGCTGAAACAGTAAGTTACGTTCCAAATCATCGGCGATCATTTTTTGTTTTTGTGCAGCGGATGGCTCACGACCAAAGCGGTTAAGCCATTGCTGCTGCAAGGTGTCTATCCGTGAGGCATTCAAGGGACCAATCACGGTTTTAGGCTCAGGAAACATGGCGATCTGAACATTATAAAAAACAACACCCAGTACAATAAAATGTAACCATGGATTATTAAGTCGAATCACAAACGGTTTCAAAACTATTGTCGCCTCTAATTTTTGTAAGTCCCCATGACAACATAGTGTCTACTTTTCCATTGCCAAATACTAAAAGCCATTTTAGTTTTACTTATTATCGGTACAAAATATTTAAATCCCATTAACCATACCCGTACTTCAGGGTTTATCGTCTCGCAACCACTCAACTGTACGGCTGAAGAATCCGACCTTACCAGTGATTAACATACGCTTGTTATCGGGCATTGAAATTTCCACGCGTTTATACTCGCCCAATTTTTCAACATACAGCATACCATTCCACAGGTTATTAAGTTTACTGCTGGTCTTTATCTCTTTGAGCATTTCTCGGCCTACCCGCTCAGGCTTGTTATCGTTGCGAAAGACGGTGGCACGGCCCTCTGCCATATTTATTTCAATCCAGGCGGGATGCTCGGCGTGTTTCCAGATACCCGCTATGTCATCACTAAGCGCCAATGATGAGAAGAGTAAAGCGAACGTAAAACAAAGCGAGCGAATTATCATTTGATCAGCATCCACGGTTGGAAGTATTTTTAATACGATATGCTACATAAAACGGTAGCAACAGTAACAGCGCAGAGCTCATTATTATCGGGGACGACGGTATTCGAACCAACTAAGGGCTCAACCAGATTGATACTCCAGGCCTCGCTATTTAGCGCTGTATTGGTCAAATTCATATTTCAAAAAGGAATAGGGGACAAATTCAAGCTCATTGAGTTTCTTCAGTACACGTCCGTGTAACATCGAGTTGTCACCAACCGAATAAAAGCCGCCCAACATTCGCTTGACAGGGACTTCATTCCAGGGATCATACGCCGACGGCGTTAGTTCAATTTCCGTCTCAGCCCAGCTAAACGTCTTTGGTCTAAAGCGTGTATGCCCCTCAACTAGCAAGGGAGGATAGTCAAATATTCCAGTTTCCACTGGCGAGAAAGAGTGTTTAATCAGGTAGACTTTGTCAGAAAATTCACCATCAGGATTAATACCCAACGTGCGAAGCTCGTCCAACGCCGCATTGTTGTTATTAACCTTGCCCGTCAGCTTGGCCTTAACCTGCATAAACTTGATGCCATGGCGCTCTGTATACCCCGTCACCGAGTCACCGTCACGGGAAAACTCAAAATTGGCCATTTTCTTCGGGTAGCCCCAGCCTTCTCGGCCACCTGCCATCGCCATATCATTATTTACCGGCATGGACAGACAATACCAGCCTTCCTCGCCCTTATAGCTGGCTCTTATCAAAACCGCGGATTCGTTGTACGGAAGACTAAAGTTGGTCTTGGGGTAATAGGCAATAAATGCGGCTACCACAGGTTTTGCAGCCGGTTTTAATGGCGTTGGCAACAAGGCTGCAATCGCCTCAGGGGAGGTTTCCCAAAACAGGTTCAGCATTTCAGCATCAGTAAAATCAGCCGTCGGTTTGCCTCCTGTCATCAGGTCTTTGTAACTTTTTACAAAAGGGCTACCACTGTCTGAATCCTTCGAACGAATGATTTTTAACAACAATTTCGGATTGACCAACAACGACAGGACTTGGTTAAATTTCATCTTGAATGATCTCTGTTAATATCTTTCTGCTCCTGTTTCCGAGGAACAGGCGGTAGTCAGTGCATAATTTAACTATACGACTTTATCCTCTCAACTCGGGTATCATATTCGGCCAACAAGTCATCTATGCAGGCAACGCAGATTACGGCCAGCCTGAGGATCCAGTACTTGTCCGCTTATGATACCCACAGAGACGGACGAAACCCTTAACATTCATTACTGGTAAGTTAACGCTTTCTTCCGCTATTTTCTGGAGAAAATTCAGCCTGCCATCGATCGCAACCAATAATGAAAGCAGAGAAATACAAGGGGAAACAGTGAAACGTATTCTTATTACCGGAGCCGCGAGTGGATTGGGCCTGAGCCTAGCAAAAAAGTATGCCAGTGAAGGCTGGTCTGTTTGTCTTGCTGACATTCAAGATAAGGAGGGAGTAAAGACTGCCTCCCAACTAAGTGAAGAGCATGACAATGATTGCTTTTTTCAGCATCTGGATATCACCAGTGATGCTCAGTGGCAGGAGCTGGTTGCTATCATTTCCGAGCGCTGGCAAGGACTGGATGCCTTAATCAATAATGCAGGTGTGGGGGCGGCCGGAGATATTGATACGTTTTTACTGAAAGACTTTCAGTGGGCTGTGGATATCAATTTAATGGGTGCTGTAAAAGGTTGCCATGTTTGCGTGCCCCTGTTGAAAGAAAGTAAAGGGCTGCTTATCAATGTAGCCTCTATGGCAGGGCTAGTACATATGGGTAACATGTCTGCCTATAACGTCTCAAAGGCGGGCATGGTGGCCCTGTCGGAAGGGCTGCTGAGCGAACTTGACCCTTATGGGGTAAAAGTCTCTGTTGTATGCCCTACGTTCTTTCAAAGCAATCTGGCCAAGAGTATGCGCAGCGACAATCCAGATGCAGCAAAAATTGCGGCTAAACTCCATGCCGGAACAGGCATTACCGCAGAGGATATTGCAGCAACCGTTTTTGAGGAGTCCCGAAAAGGTAAGCACACTATACTTGCTGGGACTCGCCTTAGCGACAGAATAATTTGGAGGCTAAAGCGTTACCTTCCGGGCGTATATCTCAGCATGATGAAAAGTAATGCGCGTATACAGCTTACTGATAAAAACCCAACATCGGCCTCTTCATCTTCTCGAGAAGCAATCTCTACACGAGTGTTACGTTTTATACGAGGGCGGCTATTAGGATGAGGAGCCACATGGTCAAAAATTCCTCTGAATGCTGATAAATTACTTCAGAATTGTAAATAAATTTTATTCTTACGTTTTATTTGAAAATAACGAGGGCCATCGCTGGCCCCGAACAGAGAGATAAATGAAACGATGAATTCTTTTTGATATCCATATCAATCATATGTTCATACTACCGTAAGCTGGCACAGCACATCCTTGTGCACTGCGCTTTTTTTACTGTGCAATCCTCGCAATAAATGATTATCAACTCATTGCGAGGCCATTACTGATGAATCAATAATCGTATCGCACAGTGGCACCAACGGTTTTTGGCGCTGCCAGGAAGTACAGGGTATTACCGGAGTAGATCTGGGGGCTCGTCGTTGACGTAGCATAGTCATCACCGGTCAGGTTTTTACCCCAGATCGATAGATTCCAGTTATCATTGCGCCAGCCAAGTTTTGCATTAAGGAGCTTGCGGTCATTAAAGTCCTTAGCCTCAAGATTCTTCGAGTTCATTGCACTGGTTGCGTGCTCGTCCATATACATATAGTCACCGCGCAAATACAAGGTGCCATCAGCTACCGGGAACACCAATGTCGCAGCAAGGTTAGCGGTGTAATCTGCCGTATAGGCAAGCTTATCACCCTCTCTATCGCCACCAGTGATTTCGTATTTATCCATGTACAACAAACCGGCTGACAAGGTTAAGTTGGGCAAAGGCAATGCATCAATGTGCAGATCCAGACCAGAGACTTCTACCTCACCCTCATTACCTACGATGGTTCCAGGACCATTGGGGTTCGCCTGCTGGATCTGGAAGTCATCAATTTTTGTCAAGAAAGCGGCGGCATTCACACGCAGGCGTGAATCTAGCAGAGTGGATTTCAAGCCCAACTCGTAACTCTGCGTTGTTTCATCATCAAACTCGCGCTGATCTACCGTTCCGTTAACGCCGTTGAAATTACCGGACTTGCTACCCGTAGACACGCTAGCGTAAACCATACTTTCTTCATCAATGTCATAGGCAGCTTTGAGCAACCAGTCAACATTGTTACTGGAGCGATCCAGTTTGGCATCAATAGGTGTGTTGGATAAGTCGACAAAGGTGTTTCCTACTGCTGGAGCAAGCGCTCCGGCTAATGGCCTTAGCGGTGGAGGAGACGGAATGGCGACTAGCGAACTCAGCCCTCCAGCTGTGGTGAAATTCTCAGTCAGCAGTGCAGCCTCTCGCTCTTCTTCGGTCCAGCGTATACCGGCGGTCAGATTCCAGCGCTCGCTAAGATTCCAGGTGGCCTGACTAAACAGCGCCAAGGTATCGTTGTCCCAAACACTTTGCCCCGTAATGCTATCTCCAGGCTGCACATAAGCGGATCCTATTGTCGGAACAAATCCCGCCAAGGCCGGATTAATGCCCACAATAAGTGGACGGAGGAAGACCCTACCCAAAACCGAACCAATATCATCGCCATAGGTGAACGCATCCCCCGCTTCGCCCCGCTGTGTGGTTTGCTGATAGTAGAACAGACCTAGCTGATACTCGATGTTTTCCCCAACCGTAGAATCCAGGCGAAACTCTTGAGAAATACTGTCTCCCGAGAAGTTCTGGCTGCCACTAAGAATATCCAGTTGAGACGCATCAAGCTCGGATTCTTGAATATAACTGTAGTCATTCCAGGCCGTGATGGAGCTCATTTCGCCCCAACCAAGGTCATACTCAACCTTGAGGGACAGCGTATCGGATTTCAGATTGAATTCTGTGTCGTAGTCATTTGCCACTTCATAATCGAAAGGATCATTTAGTCCCTGAGGCAATCCCTGTGTGGCCAATTCAGCCTGGACTTGCTCACTCAATACCACTTCGGCCGCACAGCAGCTAGTGTCACGCTCCACATGAGAACCACTTAGCATCAGGCTCAGGTTTTCTGAAGGCTCCCACAACAACTTACCTTGAATGTTCCAGTCATCGGCATCATTAAGGTCATTGCCGGCCGTATTCTCTATATAACCATCGTGCTGATGGATATTACCCGACAGGCGGTAGGCAACCGTATCGCTCAGAGGGGCTGAAGCGGACACGGTGACTCGGCGCATATCGTAATCACCCAATGAGGTCTCTATATAACCTTCAAATTCCTCGAGATTGGGCCCCTTGGTGGTGACACTGATGGCGCCGGCATTGGTGTTCTTACCGTACAAGGTACCCTGTGGCCCCTGTAACACTTCGATACGTTCAATATCGGCGAGATCCGACATCCCCAGGCCCGAGCGGCCGAGGAATACACCGTCGACAAAAATTCCCACCGAAGGCTCCAGCGCGGGATCATTTTGTGCAGTACCAATGCCGCGAATAGCGAATCGGCTATTAAAAGGGGTATTATTACTCGTCACGTGCAGGCTAGGCGTCATCACGGCCAGATCATTGGCGTTATTCATGCCTGCCTCCTGAATATCATCCGCGGAAAATGCCTGGACCGCTATCGGAACATCCTGCAGGTTCTCGGACTTCTTCTGGGCGGTAACGACGATTTCTTCTAAGGCAACATCCTGAGCGATAGCACCGGCACCATAAATCGCTAAAGCCAGGGCGGACACGAGTGGTGCGACCATTAGATTACAGCTCGATTTTTGCTTCATGATTAGGTCTCCAAATTTATTATTGTGTGTTCTTGAGTGACTCATAATTCAAATTCGGCTGTTTTCAGTAAAGCTTGTCAATTACGTAAAACTATCAATACTGTTCTTTGCTGTTGATACAAAGCCATCAAAGAAATATTTATCTCTCCCCGCGCTCGAGTATAGCGAGCCGCCTGACAACACAAATATCATATTCGGACGAAATTCTAGATCGTTTACCAGTAAACCAAGCTCGTGCATATATCTTCACATTGACCAAGCACAGACTGACCACTCTCCGAAAGTCCTAAAATGATACTCGCTATCTTGAAGTAAGCCTTATAGTAAGCGCAGTAAAAATCCTTGACCTCAACGAACGACATATCTGTCGAGGCATAAAGGTCAGTGACCGAGGAAGATCCATAGCGCCCACCATAGACTTCACTTACGACTTAACCTACAAAAACCCCACGAACTGGAGTTCCCTTAAAACCATGGACATTTCCTTGTGGCCCCTTCTGCTTTTGATGCTATTTCTGTTATTAACACTGCATTGTTACCGCCGACACTGGGCCAAACGGGACCTGCCACAAACCGATACCTGTAAATTTTCGGGGCAGCTGATGAAGGTTAAAAAGACCTACATTGGCTATCGGTCTGCCCACGCTAGTTGCCATCGCACCATAATCTGTTTTCCAGGCTTCATGGAAGACATACGCTATTTTCAGGAACTGTATCAAGACGACAATGTAGAACTTATTTTAGTGAATAATGCCAACTATCACTGCCCTTTTCTGGGAGTAAAAGATACCGTTGATGTCACTGAATTGGCGTGGCCCGAAAACCCCTATCAATTAGGGACAATCGAATACGATGCCTTCTATGTGGGTTTGGTACTGGAGCACCTTGCTACGGGCAGCAACATTACTCTGCACGGTCACTCCCGCGGTGGTGCCGTTGTTTTGGAAACCGGCCGGCAATACCCGAAATTAACAAACTCCACAACACGCTCTGTGAGCGCGATATTGGAAGCACCCGTGTTGCCCCAAGCGCGCATGGCAGGCAAAGGCTCAGATGCTCTTCCGCACGGATTGGCCTGCTATTTTTTACCCCTTCTACTAGGGTGGCTACGCAACAGCAGTGAAGAACGCCGTATCAAACGAATAATGGTGGGCCCGGTCACACCGTTAAAACACCAGCTTTTACTCAGTGTTGCCAACAATCCACGTACTTACGCCACGTGCGTCACTAACCTGCGCTCTATTATTGCTTGGCAGCGCACAACACCGATTGAAGCCTATAACAACTTCTCAGCGTTGACCGTAATCATGGGCGAGCACGACCATGTGCTATGCAATCACAGCATGCTGGCGAGCACAGAAAAGGGACAAGCAGTGAATAAAGGCGTGTCCATCGTAAAAACCGAGCGCACAAACCATTTCATTAGTCTTGAACGACCTGAAGTGATGCGAGCTTATTATTCTCAAATAACAAGTTAAATAATTAGAACACCAGTATGCGACACTTTTTAAAATATACACCCCCGCTGCCAGGAATTATTTTTTTGTTTTTAGGTTTTTACTGGTTGACCGATCCTGGAGCCGCAGCACAATTATCAGGCACGACGCTGTTGGATGGTATAGGCCGCAGCAGTCAGATTGGCTATATGACGGCATACTTTATGGGAGGGTGTATCATGGTTTTTGTCGGCGTCATTACCAAACAACCTATGTTACTGCAGGCCGCCGCAATGATCATCGCACTGACTGTAGTGTTTCGTGTAATCGCATGGCTGTTTTACGACGTTGAACTCGCGACACAACTAACAGTTACAGAAATTATTTTCACTACCACATTGCTCTTTAGAGCATCCAGAATGCCTCGAAATATCGGAGATGACAATAAATCAGAGCAGGCACAACAACCTGCTGAACTATAAGAAACAGGATTCATCAATGAGTACCAATCACTTTTCAGTAACCGCTGTTAGACGAACCATCACGTTAAGCGGTCTGCTTCTGGGCTCCCTCATAAATTTTTCCAACCACGCCGCTGCAGAAGCCGGTATTGATGAAAGACCCAATATAGTGGTTATCCTTGCCGATGATTTAGGCTACTCGGACATAGGTTCCTATGGCAGTGAAATTAGCACGCCCAACTTAGATCAACTGGCACGGGACGGGCTGCGCTTCAGTAATTTTCATACGACGGCTAGCTGCGCCCCGACTCGCGCCATGTTGTTAACCGGCGTCGATAGCCACCGTACAGGTGTGGCAAATATCAAAGAAGCGCTAACACCAGAACAGGCTCACTCGCCGTTTTATCGTGGTTCACTCAATCACAATGTCGTCACGGTTGCCACCCTGTTGAGAGATGCCGGATACAATACCTCTATGGCCGGAAAGTGGCACCTGGGGTATGAAAATGAATCATTGCTACCGATAAACCGTGGCTTTGAGAAAACGATCACCATGCCTTTTTCTGGAGGCGACAACTGGACTCAGCAATCTTACGTTCCACACTATGAAAAAACGCTATGGTTTGAAAACGGTAAAGAAATTAACGTGCCTGAAGACTTTTATTCTTCTAAATTCATCGTCGATAAAACCATGGAGCAGCTAGAAAATAATCTGCACACGAATGAAAAGGACAGAAAACCCTTTTTTTCTTACGTATCCTTTCAAGCAGTACACATACCGATACAAGCCCCTAAAGCATTCACTGAAAAATATATTGGAAGCTATAAAGATGGCTGGCATGTTCTGCGTAAAAATCGCCAAAAAGCCGTTAAAAATCTGGGGCTTTTATCCGCTAGCGCCCCCATGAAGCGCATGCCATCAACGACCGACTGGGATGAACTATCAGAAGAAGAAAAACGTTTCAATGATAAGCGAATGGCCGTATATGCTGGCATGGTCGATGCCATGGATCATCATATTGGCCGTCTCATACAATACCTAAAAGACTCAGGCCAATACGACAACACCATCATTATGTTCACCTCCGATAACGGCCCGGCAGCAGCTGAAGTGCCCCCGCTTTGGTTTAAAATGCTAGGCTACAATAATGACTACAACACACTGGGCGAGCGTTATAGTTACAACACACTTGGAATCAGTTTCGGCAGCGCGGCAGCTTCACCTTTAGGTCACTATAAATTCCATTCTGGCGAAGGCGGCATGCGCGTCCCCTTAATTGTCAGTGGCGCACAGCTTGCCGACTCTCACCGGGGAAACATCAGCCACAGCAAAGCCTTTGTAAAGGATCTGGCGCCGACGATTCTTGCTCTGGCAGGCACCCAGCATCCCGGCACGCAATACCAGGGCAGGCCAATCGAGGCCAGTACGGGTAAAAACCTACTACCAATTTTCAAAGCAAGCACCGACTCTGTCTACACAGATGAAGACATTATCGCTTATGAAATTGGCGGTAACGCAGCACTCATCAAAGGTGACTATAAAATCACCCTAAATCGAGGCGGCACAAACGATGATCGCTGGCACCTTTATAACATCACACAAGATCCAGGGGAGACTGAAAGGCTAGAAACTATCGAACCAGCTGTATTTTCAGAGCTGCTCTCCGAATATGAAACCTACGCCAGAGAAAATGGTGTCATACCAACACCACCCAACTATCATCAACCGATTCAAATTCTAAAAAATGGTCTTAAAGCCAAATTGGTAAATAGTATGAATACTCCGATTGGAATATTTATCGTTTTAATTATAGCTGTAATCGTCATTGTCCCGATCGCTCGAAAGACTATCAGTAAGTAAAGATGTGCAGTTAATAAAAGACACCTCACTCAGTCAGCCAAGCCTTGGCTGAATATGATACATACGAAGGTGAGCTGATATAGTAATTTATTGACATGAGATATTCCCACCCACCCTATCATCCTTTCACCCATTAAGGTGTTCTGAAAGAGACAAAAGCTATGAACTTTATAACCGACCCCCGATTTAATTTCGCTCGCCAGCAAATAAACGCAGTTAATGAAGAATGCTATACTTCAGTGCTCGATGTATTTCAAAGAGCCTGTACTGAATTCGCTGACGATATTGCATTTACCTGCATGGGGCAGGACATCAAGTTTCGTGAAATTGACAATATGTCTGCAAAATTCGCCGCCTACCTGCGAAACGATGGTGGCTTGGAGCATGGTGATCGGGTGGCTATTCAACTAACTAACCTTATTCAATATCCCGTAGCGGCATGGGGCATTCTGCGCGCGGGTCTGGTGCTGGTAAACACCAACCCCATGTATACCGAAAGAGAGTTGCGTCACCAATTTCAGGACAGCGGTGCTAGGGCGTTAATCATACTGAGTGACTTTGTTGCTGCGGCGGAAAAAGTGATCCCCGATACAGATATTAAACTAGTCGTCTCCACCAATGTCTTGGATATGATAGAGGCGCAGCCGGCTGCTGAATACAAACTGGAAAAATCCGTACGGGTAGTGACCTTACCCAGCGCTATCTCCCTTGGTGAAGGTAAAAAACTGCCACAAATTCGCCCCACCCTGAACGATCTGGCCGTACTGCAATACACCGGCGGCACTACAGGCGTTGCCAAGGGCGCAATGCTTAGTCATGGCAATATCATTGGCAGCGTAGCACAGAGTAAAAAACACTTTGCAGAAGCCAACACAACCAATAGCGGCCTGCTCATTGCGCCACTGCCGATTTACCATATCTTCGGATTTTGTGTCTATCTCTGTTCCAACTTTGCCTCCGGAGGTAGGTCTGTACTGATTCCCGACCCGCGTAATCTCGATGGATTACTCGATGTTATGATAGCCTTTCCGTTCACCGGCTTTGCGAGCGTTAACTCTATGCTTGTCGGGTTAATGAACAACAAAAAGTTTGATCAAGTAGACTGGTCACATCTGCAATGGACTGGTGTCGGCGGCGCTGCTCTGGTACCGGACGTTGCCGAACAATGGGAACGCCGGACTAACACCAAATTGATTGAGGGTTACGGCCTTTCCGAAACTACCGGCAATTTAACTCTGAATATGCCCTCAACACGTCGTATTGGCACCGTGGGTAAACCAATGGGCTTTCAGGAAATAAAACTGGTAAACGATGCAGGCCAGCAAGTGGCAGAAGGCGAAGAAGGTGAAGTATGGGTTCGTGGGCTTCAAGTGATGATGGGTTATTGGGAGCGCCCTGAAGCCACAAACGAAGCGGTCGACCCCGAAGGTTTTTTTAAAACCGGTGATGTTGCAGTAAAGCTGGATGACGGTTTCTATAAAATCGTTGACCGGATCAAAGATATGATTCTGGTGTCTGGCTTTAATGTGTACCCCAACGAAATCGAAAACGTTATTACCAGTCATCCTGATGTACTGGAATGCGCTGTGGTGGGCGTTAAGAATGACAAAACAGGGGAAGCGGTAAAAGCGGTAGTCGTGCGCAGTAATAGCGATTTAACGGAAGCCGAGCTTACAGCGTTTTGCCGTGAAGGTCTTACCCCATACAAGGTACCAAAGCTTATTGAATTTCGTGAAGACCTGCCCAAGTCCACCGTCGGTAAAATTTTACGCCGCGAGTTGCGTTAGATCACAGCAAAGGATTGGGCCTGTTTACAAAGCTCAATCCTGGCCGTTATTGCGGGTCAATAAATCCAGGTTTAATGCATTCATCTTGTCCGGACGATTCAAGGTAACCCTGGCTATCCCCTGTTCAACTTGATAGTCAATCACACTACTCATCGTTAACACCAAGACCTGCAGCCGTCTTGCCATATAGGGTTGTTTTAAGGGCCTTGAAAATACCGCGCTTCTTTTCAGCCAGATCACTCATCATCTCTAGGGCGGTAGGAATCAAATCCTCTTCACTGCAAACCTCATCGATAATATTGACTGCCAAACCTTCAGCGCTGGTATAACGTTTACCAGTTAGCACGGCATCACGGCAGACAGAGGCGCTCAGTTTATCTTTAGCCATCGCCATCTCAGCGGCGCCAATAGGTACACCAACATCCACTTCGCTAAAGCAGAACCAACCTCTGTCGTTACGCATGACCCGGTAATCGCAGGCCAACGTCAGAAAGGCTCCTGCGGCAAATGCATGACCGTTAATAGCGGCAACGGTAGGCATTTTAAAATTCATCAGCCGGCCAAATAACTTCTTGAGTGCTTTATTAAAAACTTCAATTTTTTCAGGAGCATATTGCATCACTACTGGCACGTTAAGGCCTACCGAAAATGCCTTACCCGAACCCGTAATAACCAGCGCACCAGGCCCATCTCCTACAACAGCTTCCACACTGTCGAGCGCTTCATGCATGGCTGCCACCAGTTTCTCATCAACGGCATTACCCTCGGGGGCATTGATGGCTAAAATATGGATATTCCCCTGATGGGATAACTGAATCATAAACTCGTTCTCACTATATACTGTATAAATACATTCACGTTAGATAAACAACTCGCCTTCAACTTTCACTATCAGGGTGCCTCGAATTAACCTAAGCGCCCTTTCGACTCATGCAGAGAAGGCTTCGTAAACCAAACCGAACTCTTCAAGAAACTACAGGAACCAGACCGTTTTCAAAACGGCAGGAGTAGTCGTTCGAAGAAACTTCTAGCCCTCGGTTCCGATTGCCGCTTCAGCAGCGGCAATCGGATGTTTTCAATTCACACTATCGTCACTGCTATTTGATGCGCTATACCAGATCGGCGAAGACCAAGCGCGCTCTTGAATAGTTGCCGGCACACGAGGGTCAGGTTCACGACCCAAGCGAATCGCATCGTATGTTGACCAGCGACAGGTCGGATTCATAAGCACACGAACATAGTAGAAAGCGCCCTGCCCCGCATCATAGGCGGGATCATGCCATACAGTTTTCAATTCGTTAGCACCGACCCCTTCAAAACTACACGACGCCAGATCAACCGTGGAACCATTATCCGTGCAGCGCCCTGTAGTCGGGTTTACCGCTACATCACCGGCACAGGCAATATCGACAACTTTCTCGTGGGTTTCTCCGTGCTCATCAATCCACCCTTTCACCATTTGCACCCGCTGCAAGGGGGCATCCATCGGATCGCGAGCAGCCCAGACGAAAAAGCCCGGAGAAGATGGGGAGACACGGTCAGCACGCAATACCCCCCCCATGGGAACAGCACTGTTAGCTAATTGCTCAATCGCATTGTGTTGTGCTTTGAGCGTCTCATCGATATCCCAGCCCGCGTAAAAACGCAGCGCCATACGAGGGCCTGACGTCGCATAGGTTTCACGCCGCTGCATGCCTGAAAATATCGCATCGCGCGTGTTCTCCTCCGCCCATACAGCGGCAAGGCCACCGGAACCATGACCGGCTAGTCGCTGCGATTTGAAGGGTATATCATCCTCCACACGCAGACGCCTCAGTGCAGGAGAAGTTACCGCACCGACTTTGCCGGTGAAGTCCCACTCTTCGGCGTCACCCGGGTTCCCGTTATGTCCGTCGGTGGCTGCGATGAAGCCGAAGGCCATCGGGTTAAAGCCCATTTCACGCTCCAACTCCATGCCGATCTTCAAGCCCTGACGCGCGAAGGACGATTTCAAGGCGCAACCGGTTTCTTCTCCTGTTTCACAGGGCTTCAGAACCTGCTCGAAGGCACACTCTTCATCTGTCGCACCCACACCCAGTGCGCATTCGGACGCCCCTTTCACCTGATACATCTCAGCAAGCGGTTCACGCTTCATGCGCAGGCGCCAGTCATCTTCACTGTAAGTACCCCCATCCCAGGTATGTCGACTGTAAAAGAGCCCCCAGCCTTTGTTCATATTGTGGGGAATGGTCAGAAAGTCGCAGTCTTCGGTACAGGACGCTTCCAAGCCTCGCCATAAATCGATTGCGTTAGTGACGTCCAAAGCGGAAATGGCATATGGTGGAAGATTTTCGCCATTGAAAATTACGTTTCGGTGGTGCTTACCTGAGCGTTCGAGAGGCGGCGAGTATTCATAGGCCGCAAAGGTGGTAAATAGACCTGGCTCATTGTGGCGATCGGCGAGCTCAATATAGCGCGCCCAATCCGACTGGGCGTCTTTAAGGCAGCGAGCTTCGCGCTCATCACCGCGACAGATCGGTAAACGCTGACCCGGCTCGCGGAAGCGCTTGCGATAAACGCCCACCGGCTGAGACGGATCCGGCTCAAAGTCACCGCGAGTCTCCCGCCCCTCAATGAACAGTGCAGTCGTATACCCTGGCGTTTCCAAAAACCAACAGTTGAAACGATCAAACAGGCCGAGACCGACTTCATCGCAGCGATTACGCGTGCCAAATCCCTCTGCGTGATCCGTGATGGCAACAAAGTCCAGCGGGCGAGCAAGCTGCATCAGTTCACCGCCTGGGCTGCGCAGCGACTCTCCACGAGCAAAGCGGTAGGCATCATCAATCGTTGCTGTCGTACCGAACCACATGGCATCCATACTCTCCACTGTATGGACATGAAGCTCACCCCAATAGACGTTTTTCAGCGGATTGTAATCCTGTTGAACTAACTCATGGGGTGCGGGAACTTGTACGCGACTATCATCCTGCAGAGCGTAATCCGCCGGCGCCGTTGCCGGCACGATCTGCTGCGCGGCTTTATCAAGTGGCCGCCACACTACCGACCACAGCAGCAGGGCAAACAATAGAACAATGACGACAAGTCCAAATATAACCTTTTTCAGCATCGGAATAATACTCCAGACATCGGATTAACAATCGTAACGTATGTGTCCACGCCATCACTACAGAGACAATATAAGTTGTTGGCCGAACAACAGACGGGGCTTCTTGCATGTTTTTACCGCCTGACACCACCATATTCCGTGGCACAGGTCGAATGTGGGTAATAGCCTTTCAGGTCTGCCTGATAGTCTTGCTGGGTCATTTACCAGTACTCCTTAGTGTTTTGTTAAGCGCCTGTCTAGATCGGCGATTTCGGGTCAATAAATCTTGGCGCACGTTTTTCAAAGTTGGCGGTTACCGCTTCAATAATTTTCTTTTCATGCCCTTATCCTTTTACTTCGTGCGATACAGTTGGAACTGCTGTTTTCCAAGACGCCAGGAAGGGGCATGGTTGCAAACACCCAGAAAACCTATGTCTTCCAGAAGGATGTCCGCCTCTGACTTCTGGCTTTCTGGAATAGCTTTGTAACAATCAATGATCCGCTGCAGACGCCATGCACCATAGGTCCTGACAGGACGGGTAAGCTCTTGTGTCAACAGGTATGTGTCAACCTTGCCAAGCCTCGGCTCTACCTGCTCGTTCATCGCCATTTCAGGGATTCGAGCATCCGCCGCATTCAAGAGCGCCTTGGAAGAATGGCCATAGGCCTTGCCCAAGAAAGCCAGGGCCTCTTTCATGGTATCGGCGAGATAAAGCTCACCCTCTCCGGAAATACCCGCCGCACTGTGCATATTGGTGACCCACTGGCTCAGATGGGTACAGTGTCGGCGCATATACATACTGGCTTCACAGGGGTCCATGTAGAGATGGCCCCACATGGCATTCATCATGCCCAGGTCCGCAAGACACGGACGGTCACCCAGCAAAAAAGGAACATCCTTCAGATGCTTTCCCAGCAGATCGCAGAATGTGTGCGTGATCTTGATGGATTCCTGTTGAATTTCTTCCCGGTCCAGACCGAGCTTAGGCAAACGCGCCTGAATACCCGCAGTCATCCCTTCCATCATTCCGTCTGCCAGCTCGCGAAGTCCAGCATCTTTAACACCTTTCGCACCCAGGCTTGCAAACATGTCGAGGGCCCATATTCTGGTATCTTCAGGAACCCAACGGTAGTAAATCATCGCTCCGGCAAAATATTCGTCTGCCAACGTCTCGATGAGTGTTGCGACCGTTGCCAGGGTTGGGTCTTCAGGAAGAATGGAACGTTCCGGGTGACGCTTCTCAAGCGCTTCCACAATATCGCATCCATCTTTCAGAACTTCTCCATCTGGACAGAAAATCACTGGGAATAAGTGATCGCCGGTCTCCGGGATCACTCTTTGGCTGATGGTTTCTATATTCGATCCGATCTCCCGATAAGGAAGACGCTTATACTGGAGGCAAGCTCGTACTTTGGCGGAATAGTAAGATGGTTGGGAACCAACCAGTTCATAATCTTTAATTGTTTCTGACATAATCTAGTGCCCTGCATCTCAGTGCTGTTGACGTTTACTTTTGCAATATTGAACGCGCGCCGGCCTTGAACGATCCAGACCGGCGAAGACCAGGCACGTTCCCACAGGGTTTCACTCAACCGTGTTTTCATTGTCATCCTCGAGACCATTTATATTGCGCGGTTTCATTAAAGTCGCTTCAACTGGGGCGGCTTCCAGCTTCGCTCCAACATGGCTTTCTCGGGGCCGTACACTCTCAATGTAACTCGAGTGAAAGACTCACCCGCCGGTAACCAGTTGCCAACCATTCCCTCAGGAGGCTTGCCACCGATCAGAACCCGCAGGCTGCCATCGTTTTCGTAGATCAAGTCCTCTGAGTTACCGCTGATGGCATAGCGGTCATAGTCGTTGAGCATCAGGTTGGCGTCCTCGTCGTAAACTGTGAGCGACCAGAAATACCTGGCTGGCGGAGTTTGTCCCGACGGAAAGTGGAGTTCGTAAGTATGCTCGCTGGTAATGCTGTCGCCGTTCTGATCTTTATCCCTGGCCATATACATGGCTTCCTCTGCATCATTGGCGACAATGCCCCGCATCGACTGAATGGCTCCGCGCATATAAAAATTTCCGTGAACGCCGGAGCGCCCGAAGCCCACTGGTGGCACACCCCAACCGTTGACCTTTCTATCTTCACTGCTCCTGTAGGCGCGCATGATCATGATGCCATCAAGCACTGCCTTGGCCAGACCTGCCTGCTCATTTTCCTCTGCCTGGTATACATCCTGGTCCGGTCCAATATGTAGCTCGGCCCAATCTTTCAAATATCGCTGATCACGCTCAGGCACACCATTGACGGTCATCGCGTGATTGACGGTGCGCCAGAAAGACATCGGATCTGAGATCACCATTTTTTTAATGTAACTCACCACATCGGATTCAAGCAGAACATCACTCAGATCGCCAACATCAGCAACAGGCGGGTGCGCAGGTGGGGGGGGATTTTCCTTACCCCAGTCACTCAAGCCCACAATCTGCATTTGTGACTGTATGGCTGCAACCGCTGCCTGATCACTGGGGCCATTGAAGTCAGCATAAATTCTGGCCATGGCATAAAACCAGGGGGTTGGATTATGGGCTACAAACTCCACATCGTCGGGCAAGTCTCCCTGCCAATTCGGCGGCACGATGGCATAGTTACCGCCACCATTGCCGTGGAGAAGCTTGCTGATATAGGCAAAGTTGTCTGAATCAAAACCCGCCAGTTCAATTGCAAAATATCGGTCACCCGGAATCTCCGGTACCGTAATAATGATCGGCTGCTCTTTGGCGTATACCCAGGCAGGTGAGTAGAGCGTATCGGCATTCGGCGCACCACCGTCGCGATAGTTTTTAGGATCGACAAACGTCGCGTGCCAGAACTTGTTAATCGCGTCCACCGGTACTTGCTGACCCTCTGGCGCTTCAGGCTGACCCCACTTATAGCGAAGCACTGTGTTCAAATAATAGGGAAACGCGTAAATCAGTGCGTCCACACCTTTGCTGTAGGCGTGCTGCTGGCGCCAGTCTTTATTGAAATTGACCTGCCAGTAACTGCCACCGGCAACGGCTAACATCACCACCAGAGCAGCACAAATTTTTATCGGTTTTAATTTCATTCCTTCACCACTTACTTTTTATTAATTTCTTTGCCTCTAAGAGACGAAAACTCGGTACAACACACCCTCTACACCACTGGTCGAGTAGCAATCACGATTCAGACCAGGGTAAAAGGCCATGGCTGCCGGGTAACGAGTGCCTGTCGCTGTACGTCCTTTTTCTTCACCCGTTTCTATATCAATAACAACAGCATCAACGGTTTTATCATCCAGCACATCATCAAGGACGACTTCACCCGTGTTGGGGTAATACAACACCTGATTGGAATTAGCGATATCGTGAACCCACAATTCCTCAAAGTCCCCCGCCCCATTAAATCGCCAGGCGCCGGTTTTTCTATTATTTGTATCAAAGGTCAACAAGATTTTTTTATCTTGCACGTAGAGCGGAGATGCGTTGTGTCCGCCATAGGGTAATTCAAACGGCGTTAACACATCGGTTGAATTACTATCTGTAGTGGATACTCGGTGTACACGCACCGGAGCGCTACAGGATTTGGAAAAGGCCATTGGCTGGGTTCCAACAGGATAGGCACCCATGATCGTTTCTAGAGGTGGAGTGTCACCCATATCCATGAACCAGACACTGTCATCGCCCACGGTGTTACACCAGGCAAAGCTTTGGTCTTCACCGGGCAAGTCATAGGAAGCACTCCAGTTTTCATCCAGAATCAGGTTTTGGTCTTTGTAAATCAGGCGATGAATATGGGTCGGCGTAGTGGCGTAAACAAATTCGCCCTCCGGCGTCAGATCGACACAAAAGCGGCCAATCGAAGCGCCTACAAATTCAACACGTTTGACCACCTGCATGGTGCTTGGATCAAAAACGGTAAAGACTGACTTTTTACTGTGCTCGTGCTCAAGATTACGCGTAATCATCATGCCATCAGATAACAAACTGATACCGTTGTGCGCATGGTCCATCGGCAGTTCCATCTCCGCAATAAGCTCAAGATCCAAGTTGAGCTTATGAATGCGATTACCGAACCCGGTGATAATAGTGCCATCTGCCAGCACAGCTGCCCCACCACACCAATTGTGGCCGCCAGTAGATAATTCGGGTGATGAATTCACCACTTCAAGGGTAATCGGGTCGACCTCCTCCACCCAACCAATGGAGACATCGGCCTGGCTAGGTACAGAACCGCCAAAAACAAATAACCTGTTGTCAGCATTAAAGGTGCCGACCACCCATCGATCGTTTGCAAACTTGCGGGAGGTAACATGTAGACTCTCACCTGACTGAATGTTCAGGCCGGGGCTTCGTGCATGTTTTTGGCGTCTAATGCCACCGTACTCAGTGGCACAAGTGGAATTTTGGTAATAGCCCTTCAGCTCTGATTGATAGTCTTGCTGGGTCATAACCCCTGCACTCCCTACTATTTGTTATTAATTTCTGGGTTGGCCGCCTGCCCAAATTGGCGAAGACCAGGCCCTTTCCTGAATGGTTGCCGGTACACTCGGATCTGGTTCTCTGCCAAGCCGAATGGCATCAAAACTTGACCAGCGACAAGTGGGATTCATTAACACGCGCACATAATAAAAGGCACGTTGATCGGGGTTGTAATCCGAATCACGCCAAAGCGTTTTTAATTCGGTGGCACCGGTGCCAGCACTGAACTGGCAGGTTGCCATATCTACAACTGCACCATTATCGGGGCAACGACCGGTTGCCGAATCGACTTGCAAGCCATCAGCACAGGCGATATCCACGACTTTTTCATGGGTTTGACCGGCTTGATCAATCCAGCCTTTAACCATTTGAATGCGTTGCAGGGGAGCATCCATGGGGTCGCGCACCGCCCATACAAAAAACTCGGGACTCTGAACGCTAGCGCCACCGGATTGATTAACTTTGACGTTTCCACTGGCAAGAAGCACTCTCCCCATCGGGACAGCGTGGTTCTCTAAATAAGGCATCAGTTCGGGGGCATCAATCATCGCCTCCTCGATGTCCCAACCGGCATAAAAACGCAGTGCAATACGCGGCCCAGAGGTGGCATAGGTTTCGCGGCGTGCGAGCGCGTCAAAAATAGCTTCACGAGTATTTTCTGGCGCCCATACCGCAGCCAGACCACCGGCGGTGTTGAATTTGAGAGAGGACTTATAAGCTTTATTTTCTGGGTTACCCTGTCTCAGACGACGCAGTGCGGGAGATTGAACCGTGCCGGCCGAGCCGCGATAATCCCACTCCTCAACATCCCCCGGGTTGGAGTTATGGCTGTCAGTGGCCGCGACAAAGCCATTTTGTAGAGGATTAAAACCAAGTTCCTGCTCAAGCTCTAGCCCCACTTTCATGCCCTGGCGAACGAAGCCGGATTGAAACGCGCAACCTGTCGTCTCTCCCGGCTGACAGGGGTCCAGAACCTGCGCAAAAGCGCACTCTTCATCTGTTGCGCCAACTCCCAGCGCGCATTCCTGTGAGCCTTTGATCTGAAAAATTTCGGTTAGGGGTTCGCGTTTTTGGCGCAAGCGCCAGTCGTCCTCGCTGTATTTTTGACCATCCCAGGTATAACGGGAATAGGTTAGCCCCCAGGCTTTGTTCGGGTTATGGGGGATGGTCAAAAAGTCACAGCCGTCTTCTATAGCGCAAGTCGCTTCAAGTCCCTTCCACAGCTCAATGGCATTGGGCACATCAAAGCTGGAAATGGCCCGTTCAGGCACAATATTGGAGCGGTAAATAACATTGCGATGATGCTTACCCTGATCCGGCAAGCCTGGAGAAAACTCGTAGGCGATCAGTGTGGTTAACTCGCCGGGGTCGTAATAGTCGTCGGCAAGCCGGACATAACGCGCCCAATCCCTGTAGGTATTATCATAACACCGCTGAGCCGCATCCTTGCCCCCTTTACAGGTAGGCATTTGGCTCAAATCGAGAGGCTGACGGAGCTCGGCCTGATAAACACCCGCTGGCAGCGAAGGATCGCCAGGTTCGGCTGTACCACGAGCCCCATCAACAAAAATAGAGAATAGGGCCGGGTTATCCAGCCCCATCAGCCAACAGGTCGCGCGCTCGCGAAGCGACAGGTTTAGATCATCGCAATGCGTGCGGCTACCGAAGCCTTCGGCGTGATCGGTAATTGCGACAAAATCCAGTGGGCGACTCAACTGCATCATCTCACCTCCGGGGCCTAACAGAGGGTCACCTTTGGCGAAACGGTAGGCATCCTCAATGCTGATTTTATTGCCCATCATACTGGCATCAAAACTCTCCGCAGTATGCAGATGCAGCTCACCCCAATAGAGGTTCGTCTCACTGGTAGCTATAGCACCGGTAGCCGATACCTCTCCGGCAGGCTCCGCGTACGCGTTGAGATAGGGGGCCACCACCTTGCTGTCATCCTGCTGAGCAAGGTCGCGAGGTGCAGTGCCGGGCCCAACCTTATCGAGAACGGCATACATAGGAATCACAAATTTGACGGCAACGACGCCCCCACCCAACAGCAGAACAGCTAGCACGCTCAAACTCAGTTTTTTCAGCATGGATATAACCTCCAACACCATGGCCATGACCGGGGAATTTTATTTTTCTTTGATCATTCGATTATAGCTTCCCACCCAACCGTCTATGTATCATGTTCGGACATTCAATAAAGAACTTCAGCCCTCTATAAACTCATCGCTGCGCTTAACCCAACGCCCTGCGGCCGAAAATGATATACCCGATTATTTAAACGGCACCTATACTTCCAGACCTTTAATCATAGTCGCAAGAGAAATACCCATGAAGAAAGAAGAGAACGAATTAGTCGACGTTCTTATCGTCGGTGCAGGTCTGGCAGGTATCGGCAGCGCCTGCCAATTGCGCCGCAGGTCACCCGAACTGAGCTTTACCATACTGGAGGCTCGCACTGTAAGCGGAGGTACATGGGACTTATTCCGCTACCCGGGGATTCGTTCTGACAGCGACATGTACACCTACAGTTATGGCTTTAAGCCTTGGGTAAATAAATCTGCCATCGCTGATGGTGATACCATTCTCGAGTACATTCGTGAAGCGGCAGACGAGCATGACCTCAATCAACATATCCGCTACAACCACAAGGTCGTGTCAGCTCAGTGGTCTTCAACGGACAATCTTTGGACAGTTACCGTTACTCGTTCCGACACTCAATCCGATAATGAAGAGCCGCTGATCATTCGCTGCCGATTTATTCTCAGTTGCAGCGGATATTATGACTATGATCAGGGGTATACCCCTGAGTTTGCAGGTATAGACGACTTTCAAGGTGAGATTGTTCACCCGCAACACTGGCCAGAGCAACTGGACTATAAAAACAAACGTGTTGTTGTGATCGGCAGTGGTGCTACAGCAGTAACCCTAGTACCAACCATGTCTGAAGACACCGCCAGCCTGGTGATGCTGCAGCGCTCACCAACCTATATCGCTAATGTACCCGGTGAAGATCCCTGGCTAAAACCCTTAATAAAGTTTTTGCCTGCTAGTTGGGTATTTCGTTTGATTCGCTGGAAAAAAGTATTGCTACAGCAATATATCTATCGCTTATCCAGAAAGAACCCCAAGGGCTTACGCCGTTTCTTACTCAACAAGATCCGCGAAGAATTGGGGCCCGATTACGACGTGGATACCCACTTCACACCCGACTATAACCCCTGGGATCAGCGCCTGTGCGCTGTACCCGATGGCGATATATTTGCCGCCATTCGAGAGGGGCGAGCTGAAGTGGTCACCGACCATATCGATAGTTTTAACAGCAAGGGGATCGCTTTAAAATCCGGTAAACAGCTGGATGCGGATATTGTGGTTGTGGCAACGGGCCTGAAATTGAAATTCGGCGGCGATATCGCCTACAGCATTGACGGCAAGGAAGTCGATCTAACGGAAAGATATGTCTACCGAGGCATGATGTTATCGGATATTCCCAACATGGCAATGAGCGTTGGTTACACGAATTCCTCATGGACACTGAAGACCGATCTCACCGCCAAGTACGTCTGCGGATTGCTTAAAAAAATGAATCGCAATGGCTATACCAGCGTAACGCCCACCATCACAGATAAAATGGGCGAAGTACCACTGCTGGATTTTGACGCCGGCTATGTGCTTCGAGCACAAGATATCATGCCCAAAAACGGTGACAGGGATCCCTGGAAAAATAACGATAAATACACCAAAGACTTTGTCAACTTAGAATTAAAACGTAACAAACACAGCGAACTGACGTTTCGTTAATAGCAGAGGTCAAACCATGAAAAGCAAACTATTCAAATTTGGTACAGCGGTCGTTGCCGTTATCGCAATTTTTGTCATTGCCTTACCCACTATCGTGCACAAGTTGGGTCTACATCCTGAATACACAGGCGAAACCCATCAACTGCCTGCCGGCACGCGCGCACTCATAGTAACCACCAGTCACGGGGTGCTAAATGCTCCGGGAGAAACAACGGGTAAAGCTACCGGTATCGCTCTTTCAGAGTTGACACACCCCTATTACAGCTACCTGGATGCCGGCATGCAGATTGATGTCGCCAGCATTAAGGGCGGTCAAATTCCAGTGGACCCCAGCGGCCTGGGCCGTGCCATGATCAGCCCTGAAGACAAGCGCTATCTCAATGACCCCACCCTGCTTGCCAAGGTGGAAAACTCTCTGCTGATTGATGATGTAGACTTCACCCAGTACGACGCCATTTTTCTCGTCGGCGGTTGGGGCGCAGCTTATGACTTGGGTTATTCAGAAGTGTTGGCCAATAAATTAGGTGATGCCTATTACGGTGCTAAAGAGCCACTCATGGGTTCTGTATGCCACGGTGCCCTGGGCTTTATCGACGTAAAAGACCTTAATGGTAACAAGCTGATAGCTAGTCGTCCCATGACAGGCGTCACCGACAAACAGGTCAAAGAGCTGGGGATTGAACTTACACCACTGCATCCAGAAACGGAGCTGCGTAAAGCTGGTGCGGTCTTTGAAAGCCAAACGGCGTTTCGTGATGTTTTCGCAACCCACGTGGCTATCGATGCCGAGCAGCGTTTTATAACCGGGCAGAATCAAAATTCAGGTTTGGAAACCGCGCAAAAGATGATTGCGATTATGGCTCGTCGATAGCAACTAGTTTCCTCAATAAACGACAAACCCCATAACTGCGAGATGGAGAATTCAATAATGTACCGAGTGACTTACCAGATTGGAGTGTTAGCTGCTATTGCGCTAATGAGCGGCTGTTCAGGCGACCAGGCGCAGGAGCAAAGGCGCAACGAAGCGTATCAGTACTACCGCACGACGAACACGGTTATTCCGGTGGACAATGAGATCATCTCGTTTCCATCTCCGCCTTTATCATCAGAGCCCAGTGACAGTCGACCAGAATCCAACCCGGACCGTAACGCCTACTTCGGCGATCTGCATGTGCATACAACACTGTCTTTTGATGCCGCGGCTTTTGGGACCACCGCCACACCAGCAGATGCTTACCGTTATGCTCAGGGTGAGGCGATCATGCACCCCGGCGGCTTTGAATTACAACTGGCACAACCACTGGATTTTTACGCGGTGACCGATCATGCCATCATGCTGGGACTGGTGGTAGAGGCCGCCGACACCAGTACAGAATTCTCGCAATACGAATTGTCCGAGTCCTACCACAACATCAATGATTCTGTTGATGGCGGGTTACTCGATATGAATAATAGAAATCTTATCTTCGACAACTTTTTCAGTGACGTAGTCGCCAACCTGCTCGACGGCACCTTTGACAACGCCACCGTTAACAACGTCAGTAAATCGGCGTGGATCGAGACAGTAGAAGCCGCCAACGCCGCTTACCAGCCTGGCCAGTTCACCACCTTTGCGGCTTACGAATTCTCTTCATCTTCCGGGGATAAGGAAAATCTGCACCGCAACGTTATTTTCCGTAGTGCAGACCGTTTACCCGCAGTGCCCTTCTCCCGCCTGAACAGCATCAACCCCGAGGGCCTTTGGGACTGGATGGATACCCTGCGCGACCAAGACATAGAAAGCCTGGCGATTCCACACAACAGTAACGGCTCCAACGGTGCCATGTTCGCCTTTACCGACTGGGCAGGCAACAATATCGATCAGGAGTACTCGGACCAGCGCATGCGCAACGAACCCTTGGTCGAAATTACCCAGATTAAAGGCACATCTGATACTCATCCACTGCTGTCAAAAAATGACGAGTGGGCAGATTTTGAAATCTCTCCCTTGCGAGTCGCCTCTTCCTTACCCAGTGAAATTCAGGGCAGTTATGTACGTAACGCCTGGCAGCGCGGCTTGTTTATGGCCGAGACCAATAGCACCAACCCCTACAAATTTGGCGTCATTGGTTCCAGCGACACTCACACTGGCGCAGCGGCACTGGAAGAGGATAACTACTCCGGAAAAATTGGCATGATGGACGCTACGCCAGAGAAACGCGGTTCTGTACCTGCAAGCTTTCTCTATGGTTCCCTGATCAAATTGGCCGCCCCCGAAATGATTGACGAGGTAGACGGCAAGAACTACCTGGATTTCCAGGGCTACAAGTACTGGAGCGCCTCAGGTATTGCCGGAGTATGGGCTGAAGAGAATACCCGCGAAGCCATTTATGATGCGCTGCGCCGCAAGGAAACCTTTGCGACCAGTGGCACTCGCATTAAGGTAAGGTTCTTCGCCGGTTACCATCTGGCCGATGTACAACTGGACAGCCTTGATCTGATCAGCCGTGCATACCAAAACAGTACAACGATGGGTGGCACCCTCCATCCTAGTGATAACCATGCCAGCGATGAAGAGGCCAGCGAAGGTCGCTCACCCACTTTCCTAACTTGGGCCATAGCCGACCCAAATACCGCCAAGTTGCAACGGGTGCAAATTATCAAAGGCTGGCTTGAAAACGGTGAACACCAGGAACAGGTGTATGATGTGGCCTGCTCCGATGGCTTGAGTGTTGACCCACAGACACACCGCTGCCCCGACAACGGCGCACGAGTCAACCTGGATGATTGTTCGATCACGGCTGGTGTTGGCGCCGCCGAACTGAAAACCCTGTGGCAGGATCCCAGCTTCACCCCCGGACAAGAGGCATTCTATTACGTGCGCGTAATAGAGAACCCTGTCTGCCGATGGTCCACCTGGGATGCCGTACGCACGGGGGTTGCACCGCGATCAGACATACCAGCCACGATGCAGGAGCGCGCCTGGTCTTCACCCATCTGGTACAGCGCATCGGGGCAAGACAACAATTTTGTACATTGAGGTAGTTATCGGGATAACGATACCTATTACATCGGTCGACGTAATGATAATCGGCGCCGGCCGGAGGCGAAGGAGACAAGAAGAGAGGGCGTAAAGTGAGTCATCATTTGTGTTACCTTTATATGGTAAAACACAATAACGATAAGCGCTGAGAGCACAATAAAATGCAAAAACTAACACTGCGAGATTTCGCCGCCAGGGGTTTTAGAGCAACACTGGAAAGGCTTGGCATCAATCCTATAGAGCTAATTGAAACCGCTATTTCGCAACGTGAGCCCGCTGCCAACGTCACTCAACCTGATCCTTCTCCCCATACTATTCACGAATTGATTGAAACAGCGGTGGCTATGTCTGGAGACCAAGAGTTAGCGTTGCGAATTGGTAAAGGTTTGGATATGACCGAGTATGGCACTTATGGATTTGCCATCATGAGCAGCATAAATATGAGGGCTGCCCTCGAGCTCTTTCTTCGCTATGGGCAAACATTCATTGATGGCGCTCATTGGAGTCGCGCACAATACAAAGACGGCCTCATCGTGCGCTTGCATCAGGATACAGGTACCGATTACCAGAAAAGGCTTGTGACTGAATTGGTTTTTTCAAATATCCATGCCTTCTGTCGATCACTGGTCGCTCAACCACTCGAAGGCCTCAGTGTACATTTCAATTATCCCAGACCTGCGTGCGCTGCTGCTTATAAAAATCAATGGCCAATACCGTTGGAGTTCGATCAGGAATACAGCCAGATATTTCTACCAAAGCGCTGGCAAGATCAACTCACCAGGACCGGAAACCCAACGACTCACGTTCTGTTTACGCAGCAGTGCGAAGAAATTATTGAAGGCATGTCAAATGTTAAGGAGGTCTCGGCAAACGTTCGCCGTTTACTTATCCTTTCGGCTGGGCAATTTCTAAATATTAAAGAAGTTTCTGAGCAGCTGCATATCACTGAACGCACGCTCAGGCGCCGCTTATCCGCTGAGGGGGCCGACTTCCGTACCCTCTTCGATAGCATTAGAAATACCCTTGCACAAAGATACCTGGATAACACCTCACTCAGTGTTGTTGAAATAGCCCATCTCCTGGGCTACGGCGAGGCCACAAACTTTCACAGAGCGTTTCAACGCTGGAACGGAATAACCCCCAATGAATACAGAAAGCATACCGTCTCATCGCAGCATTGAATTAGAGCCCTTGGCGATGACATCTTCCAGACAGTTTAAAATTTTATGGTTTATACCAGATAGCCGATGAATAGGCGCGCTCCTGAATAGTATCGGGAAAGTCTTCAGCCTTTTCCATTTCCATGGCCACAGCGTCATACAAAGAATGCCGCGGTGTGGGTATTTGTAAAACTCGCGCATAATAAAAAGCGGACTGCGCTGGGCTAAAATCAGGATCACGCCACAGAGTGGCCAATTGTGCTGCGCCAACAGAATTTTCATACATGGCGGTTTTTATATCCACCGTATTCTCTACCGCAGGCAATTTCCCGTTCTCATCCAATTGTCTTTCATCTGACCACGCTACATCATAAACCTTTTCTTGTGCTAATCCGGTCTCATCGACCCAACCCTTAACGATTTGAATACGATCTAAATTGGCATCAACAGGGTCTTTCATCGCTTGCACAACAAATGAAGGGGAGGTTTTCTGCGCCGCCAATTCTCCTCCCATAGGCACACCCTGCTTAACAGCCTGCTGGTAATCACTTGCCGTCTTCAGATCTTGTTCCTTGATATCCTGACTGGCGAAAAACTGTAAACGAATGCGCGGGCCGGTAGAAGCGTATACCTCTTTACGTTTCATGGCGGCTAAAATACTGCTACGGGTATTCTCTGTTGCCCAAACGGCTGTCAACCCGGATGCGGACATACTCCAACCGCTTGAGCGGCTTTTATCCGGACTTTTCCGATTATTAGCAGGGATGGAGTGGGCTGGAAATTTACCTTGGAAATTTCTCTCATTCGCTGTAGCTAGAGTGGTATGAGAATCGGTGGAACCCACTACGCCAAATTGATAAGGATTACTACCGGCTCTTTGCTCAATCATCAGACCTCGCTTTAATGCTGAGCGCACATAGTCGCCGGGCTTGGCTTCGTATGGCTGCCACTCACGCTGGATGTACCTATCGTAGGTTTCGAAATCGGCAAACTCATCATCTGGAGACAATGATGGGTGTGTTTCTGAATCACCTTTAAGCTGAGTTATCTCAACAATAGGCTCCCACTTCATTCGCAATTCAGCGTAATCTTTGTCGATCACTTCACCTCGTAGGCTCGTCTCATCAAACATAAAGCCTTTGGAAATATTTGAATTGTGAGGAATAGCAATAAAATCAGCCTCCACCAGCAGCGCCGTTTTCTCCAGCCATGCCCACAAGTCTTCGGGGTATTGACTGTCATTGACGGAAAAAGGCTGATAACGCTGTGCACTTTTTGCATCACCATCGGTGATCACAATTCGGTGCAGATTGCTGCCGCCGGGCAAGGAACTCCATTCCCAACCAATCAATGCCGAAAATACGCCCGGCTCATTGTGTTGTTCAGCCATATTTGTGATGTTTTGCCAGATATCGATCTGTGTCGACATCATTTCGGGTACCATCGACGCAGTTTCGCTTAAGCCATTTCCGGCCGCCGCTTCTGTTGCGTTCATCGGCTCTGGTAAAGCAGCGATAAACAGTGAACGAGCATCACCAGAATCAATAGCGTAATTCAAGGCCGTTCCAACGACCCATGCCTTAAGCGAATCCATCAGCCCTAGGCCGGCGTAGTCCACTCCATCGCGATGCATGGTACGTACAACACCCAGCATCTCAGCATGATCGGTTACCACCAAAAAATCCAGCGGCGTCTCAATCTTCACCTTGGCTTGATGGTAAGGATGCAACACAGGTAAGCCACGCGCATAGCGGTAGGCAGTATTCGGATCAGCTGTTAGATTGCCGTTTGTATAGGCATCCGAAGAATAGGTAGTATGTAAATGAGTATCCCCCCATAACAGCTGCTTTTCCTCTGCAGCACTCACCGATGCGATAAAACAAGCCAAGATTAAAAGTAATGTACGCATAATAATTTCCAGATTGTTATTTTTTATAGGTCTATCAACCGAAAAGGGGTTAGAGCGAAGCTCGACGACAAATCTCTGCCGCCACTAACCACAAACGGTCTTGCCCCCAAACTTCTAAATCAGGTTCACCCTCAGGACCACACAATCGGTAGGAAGGCACTCCCCAAAGGCCCATACCTTCCACCATTTCATCCTGGTGCTTTTCTATAAAGGGTTTCCACGCGTCACCGCCAAGGTGTTTTTGCGCTTCTTCCCAATCCAAGCCTACTTCCTCTACCGCGCGCCGGATATTTTTTTGTCGGTGCAGCCCCTTGCCTTCAGCAAAGGCATAGCGCATTAAAGTACTTAAGAGTTCTGTATCTTTACCGAGCGATTTCGCCCAGGGTAATAGTGAGTAGCACTGCCGGACAGGCTTGCCAATTGTTATTACCGTGTTTCCAAAAGGCACACCCATAAATTCACTCTCGCGCTTTACATCAAAGAAAATATAGGCAGCCTTGGCGGGGGTGGCAGGGACGCCCCGCATTACCATTGGCAGAACAGGTTTGTGGTGTAGGTTTATCTTGCAAGCCCGACTAAGCTCGATGGTCTTATCATAAATGATTGCGGAATAGGGGCTGTTAAGAGACGGAAAAAAATGTAAATCCAGTTCACTGGCATCAACACCGCTAATATCAATATCAGGCCGCGGTGCTATATAGGACTGACTCGGCTCTTTACACACACCCAACTCACGCAGGCGCTCCTCCAAGTGAAACAACCGATCAACACCCCAGTACCACTCGCCTGCATAGTAGAGCATCGCGCCTGAATAATGGTCCAATTCTGCCAAGCGTGCAGACCCTGCCTCGAGAGCCGCGCCAGCTTCTTCAACAGTCGCATCACCTGCATCAATAGTTCCACTTGACCATAAGCTGGCGCTTATGCCTTTAACCCGAGTTAGAAAATCTTTTGCGTCAAGCTTTGTCAGTGCTCGATTAGCCGCCTGCTGCAATTCAGGCTCAGGCTCTACGTCAGCATCTTCTGGAAAGCTCAAACCATAATGCGACGCAATCAATCCGCAGTCACGGCGCGCCCAAACGGCCAGTTTTTCTGCCTCAGGCTGACTACGACCGCCGGTTGCACGGATAAGATGCGGCACAATCTCAATATCATAACGCTCGGCAAACCGCGCGACTACCTGTGCCATCAGGTGCGAATAGGGATCATCCCCCTGGTGGAAATACTCCACTACGTGAGGCCGCCCTTCGGCCTTGCGACTCTTCTCAACGGCTGCACGCTTTTTCGCTTTCCATTCTGTGTTTGCAAATCGGCTAAATCTTTTTGACAAAAAAAAGCGTAGCAGGCGCGGCGGATCAAGGAAGTAAGATGGAGTGATATTGTTCTCTGGTTCAAGCATATAGTATTATTTCTTATCGTTATCTTTCTGCGTTAGAACAGGCTGCACCCATAGACTTAACCGCATCAGCCAGAGTGGTAGCCTTCAGTTATTGAGCGCTTTGCTCCAACAAATCACCCAGCCTAGTAGCAAGCTGTTCATTATAGGTTGCCTCATTGGGCATAATCTCTGTATCAATAAACTTTCGAACCCGGTGAAGCAAATCCTGCACTTTTTCGCTGTATTCAAAATCCATCACCTTCTCCTAATTCCCATAAAGTCATCGTGGTTACATATGTCAGTTACGCTTGATTATAGTAAGCACTCCCAATAGCCCGTCATCATATTCGGACAGATATCGAATTCGTCATCTGCGATCTAGCAAATATAAAATGCTTCTTTGAGAAATTTAAATGCAAGAACAACGCGTTCAAGCAAGCGTTTATAAGCAGCTAATAGTTAAACTGAATAAGACACAGATCAGCGAACAGAAACTAGTTGACGCTTGTGTATCTCCCCACATCTGGGCCGTCGACTGTTGACCTCCAAGAGCCAGATATTATCGAGCCGCTGGTACGACTGAAAATAAGTAATACAAGCGGCTTATGCACTTTGTGCTTTCTGTTTCGCCAAGACTCGACCACACAACCATGAGTGCAGAGCCCCCCAAAGGCCGACGAGGGTAAAACAGGCCAATGCTATACCCAATGCATCTTCACCATAACGAGGAGTCAGTAGGTCACTGAGAATACCTACCAGCAAAGGCCCCAAGCCCATACCGATAAGATTAATAAACAGCATCATAATGGCCGTAGAGACGGCGCGCATATTGACTGGCGATAAGGTTTGCACCATGGCAAAGACTGGACCCATGGCGTAGTTAGCAGCAAAACCTGGAATAATAAGCAGCACAATAGCAGTGGTTAGTTCGTCGGCCAGCAAGCCCATGATAAAAAACGGCATAGTAAGAAACGGCACGATGGCAAGCATCCACATACCGTACTGAAAACCACGGGCGGCCAAGCGATCAAATACCTTGCCGGCCACCAATGCTCCGATCGCCCCCGATATGCCAAACAATCCTGCAATCAACATGCCCGTCTGTGATTGACTGAGATTATGTGCTCGCATAAAAAAAGTCGGTAGCCACTGGGTTAAACCATACGACATCGAACCTGTGGCTATCGCACAGAATATCAAATGGCGCATGGCGCGGTTTTGCCACATAGCAGTGGCGGTAGTAAGTATGGGTGGCGGTGGCTCGGAGGCTTGTGTCTTAAACGTGCTCCTGGCAGGCTCTTTTAGCAGCTTACCCATAATTAAGGCCAGCAACAGCCCCGGCAAACCCACAGCCACCATCGCGACGCGCCAACCATAATGCTCGGCGATAACACCACCGCCAGCAAAACCCAGGATCATGCCAACGCTGCCACCCAACATTAAGATGGACATGGCGAGCGCCCGACGCTTGGGTGGGAAATAATCTGCAATGATGGAGTGGCTGGCAGGGTTTACACCCGCCTCACCAATACCCACTCCAATTCTCATCAACAACAGACTGATAAAACCAACAGCAAGACCGCAGAAAGCGGTCATCAAAGAAAAAATAACAAGACTGACAATAATAATGCGCTTGCGGCTGTGTTGATCAGACAGACGTGCAATTGGCAGCCCCATGGTGGCGTAAAACAGGGCGAATGAAATACCGCCCAATAAGCCCAGCTGGGTATCACTTAAAGCAAACTCCGCTTTTATATCCGGAAATAAAACGGATAAAATCATCCGGTCGCACATCGACAGCGCATAGGCCAACATCAACAGGATCAGTGCTGTCCGGTGCCCCTCCAAAGGTTGACGGTCTATTGATGCTACAGAACTCGACTTTTCTTTACTATCGCCTAAATTACTTGCCTGATTATTAACTTGAATATTCATACTGGTGCTTATTGATAGATACACATTTGGGTATGTGAAGATCGCCGAATGACAGAAGTATTCCAGTATAGTGGGCCCACAAGAAAATACGCTATCATATTCGGACGCTCCCTCAGGACTGCTTAGGCCAGAGCAGTTATGAAACCTTGAAATCGCACAAATACACAAGTCTGTATGCGGCCGCTTATGACTCCCACAGTGGTAGGCGGAACTCTTACTATTTTTTACTGGCTAAGCTACCCAATGTGGGGCGACCTACTTTCATGCAAAACCCTATACTCTAACCCAGCTATACGATGCTTTATTGCTTGTTGGTACTCTACTGAATTGAACATCTCGAGGTAGGCTCTCCGAGACGGGTATCTGACTATGATCAAGTCATCGTAGTTCTGCGATTCATCACCAACAATTTGATGCTCACATGTTCCTTTGTAGACTAGGCTTCCACCCATCCCAATGATCTTTGGAAAGGCCACCATGCCATATTCTTGGTAAGCTTCCCGCCCGCTCCGCCCGATAGCATTATCTACCGCTGATTCGTAAATTGCGGTGGGACGATATTTAATAAGATTAATCATATCAAAAGAGAATTCTTGGTCAGCTTCTACGATTTCTCTTAGTTGCATATCCGTCGGCTCTGTGGATGCCATAATATTTCTATCTCCTTGTGAAACAGGCCGACCCTCAAGTCCAAGCCTAAGACAACACTAGTTAGTTAATGTCTCCGCGATCCAGCTCTTTACTTGCCTCTCGAGCATGCTCAATGGCAAAGCACCGCCACTTAACACTGTATCGTGAAACGCTCTTATATCGAACTTCTCACCTAACTGGTGTTCCGAAATCTTGCGTAAGCGCTGAATATCGATCATACCAATTTTATAGGCCGTAGCTTGACCTGGAATCACTAGATACCGACGAATCTCAGTTTCAATCGTTTCTAGGGGTGCTGGTGAGTTTTGAGCGAAGAAATCAACGGCTCGTTGCTGTGACCATTTTTTATGGTGCATCCCAGTGTCGACAACAAGACGAATCGCACGCCACATCTCACTACCCAAGCGTCCAAAATCAGACCCTAAAGTTACATAAGTATTTGGCATTTCTTTAGCGAGTGCCTCTGTGTACAGCGCCCACCCTTCTACATAGGCTGTGCTGCCAGCCTGGGTGCGGAACTTGGGAATGCCTTTAAGCTCTTGTGCAATAGAGATTTGCATATGATGACCGGGCAGACCCTCATGATAAGCGATGACCTCAAGCTCGTTCTTTGGCATGGCCTTCATATCTGATAGGTGCGCATAATACACTCCAGGCCTGGAGCCATCTGGGGTGCCTGGGTAGTAATGCTGTGGTGCACCATCTTGCTCACGGAAGGCCTCAACCCGTTTTACTACTAGATCTGCTTTAGGCAATATACCAAAGTAGTTAGGTAGCTCTTTTTTGAGGTTTTCAATCGCTGCTGTTGCATCATCGATGTACCCTTGCCTACCTTCATCTGTGTTGTCATAGTAAAATTTTGCATCATCTTTACTGTCTCTGATATAGGCAAAATACTCTTGCAGTGTTCCTTTGAAGCCATCTTTTTCCTTGATAACCTCCATTTCACCCCGAATACGTTTGACTTCATCAAGCCCGAGTTGGTGTATTTGATCTGCCGTCATATCAGTAGTGGTGATACTCTTTAAGCGATACTTATAGAACTCATCACCCTCGGGAAGTGCGTGCACGCCAAAAGCTTCCTCACTTGTATTTTTCAAGTCGTCTGTCATGAACGCTATCAAATCATCATAGGCCGGACCAAAATCATTGATAAGTGCACTTCGTACTGCTTTTATTAGACCGTCACCCTGCTTTTGCGAAATTGTGTCTGCTTTAACGAGGGCAGATACCTTGGAGTTAGCATCAGCCCACAGTGTCGAATCTGTGCCGCTATTATCAAATGGTGCTCCCGAGATGATTGCCTTGGATTCTTTCATCACAATCTCATAGGCAAAACGAGGAGCACGAACGCCCTCACCTGCTGCAAGCTTCGCTTGCCCTGTGAGCTCTGCCATTGCAGCACCAATGCCACTGATACGCGAAATATAGTCCGTCATATCTTGCTCGGTCTTGACAGTATGATAATTCATCATCAGTGTAGGGAAGAACGAATGAGTACCGCTCATTTGATGGAATACATAGCCCCGTCGCATAAACGCCTTACTAGCAAGTGCTGATTCATATTGATGTTCCCATAGGTCATAGGATATTTTGGCGGCATCGCTAAGCTTGCTATAGTCGAAGGTTGACACCATTTCCTGAACAGAGTCGCCTTTCCATTTGATTCTTTTGAGTTGAGCAGCCTCACTCATATCATCAATTTCGCTGTACCGGTCTTTGCGACCCTGAAAAGTTAAGCTAAGGGGGCTCATCATCAGCTCTTCTTCGTACTTTATTTCAAACCATGCATTGAGCTTCTCAGTCTCCGAGTTTTCATGGTTATGACCTAAGCTCAGGCTTGATACAGCCAATAATGCGATAAAAACAATCTTATTCATGCGTATTCTCCATTGACGAGTTGAAACTGCTAAAAACGCGATAACTATACTCGTTTGGTAGCTCTGTCGGCCACGACTTTATACCGACTCTGGGCCGACACGTAATATTTCTATTAGACGCCATCGATGTCGCCGCGAGCCCTATTGGCCGGGACTGCTATATGCATCATTTTGGGGTCTGGCAGAATGATACTGTTCATTAGGTCAATGTAATCCTGCCTATTAGAAATTTGTAGCAGAGGATTAGATTTTTTTCAGTATTAGCAATATCTAATCTAATATAAATGAGTTTAAAGTATCAAGAATCTACTCATTAAGCTAACTTCTGGTAAACTTTACTCAACAACACAGGTACTGCTATGCGTCAGGTTTTTCGGCCACTCTCTTCTTTACTGCTTTTTCTTTCAACACTGATATTCAGCCTTTCGGTCGTTGCTTCAGAATCTATTGAAACTGAAGACGGACAATCGTCTTTGTATCGTGAAATTTTTGAACGCCTTGCTAGCCGGCATTATCGAAGTCAAGAAATTGATGATGCCCTGTCTGATCGGTATTTGGACGAATATATTAATACGCTAGATTCAGGTAAGAACTACTTCTTACAAAGTGATATTGATGAGTTTGAAAAATGGCGGTCAAAACTCGATGATCTTTCTAAGCGCGGTGATATTAAGCCAGGATTTATCATGTTTAATCGTGTCCGCGACCGTGCGATGACTCAGCTAGAAAAAAATATTACATTGTTAGAGGACGAAAACTATGTATTCGATTTTGAGACTTCAGATTCGATTATGTTTGATCCTGAACTCCGGTCTTGGTTCAAGACCCAACAAGAGGCGTCTAAATTTTGGGAAAAGCGCCTTGTAGATTCAATGATTCGGCTGCTACTGAACGAAAAAGATGAGGCTGATGCAAGAGAACTACTGATTAAGCGGTATAGAAATCAAATCAAACAATTTGAGCAACGAGATAGTCAAGATGTTCTGCAACTCTATGCAAATGCCCTAGCGTCTCTTTACGACCCACATACGTCATATTTCAGTCCTAGAACAAATGAGAATTTTCAGATCAATATGTCTCTGTCCCTTGAAGGTATAGGCGCTGAGCTATCTACTGAAGATGACTATACAAAGATCAACCGTATTGTCCCTGGCGGCCCGGCGGATCTTCATGGTGTACTCAAAGCAGAGGATAAGATTGTTGGTGTTGGGCAAGCCGAGGAAGATATTGTCGATGTTATAGGGTGGCGAATTGACGATGTAGTCGCTCTAATCAGAGGTGCGAAAGATACCACCGTGCGACTCCAGTTTATCCCTTCTAAAGGGGATAGTAGTAATACAAAAACAATCACTATCGTCAGAGATAAGGTTAAATTAGAGAATAAATCTGCCCAAAGTAAGATACTTGATGTCGTCCATGAGGGTCAAACATACAAGTTAGGGGTTATTGATATTCCAGCCTTCTATATGGATTTTGAGGCCTACAGGGCTCGCGATCCAAATTATAAGAGCACCACTAGAGATGTCTATAAGCTAGTAGAGGAACTAAAAGACGCCGACGTGGATGGCATTGTAGTAGATCTTAGAAGTAATGGTGGCGGCTCATTATATGAAGCAACGTCTTTAACCGATCTATTTATTGATTATGGACCGGTTGTTCAAATTAGGGATTCTGATATGCGGGTGCAGCGTAATCAGCGAGCCTATAGACGAGCGGCCTATAACGGCCCTCTTCTTGTCATGATTAACCGATTAAGCGCATCTGCGTCGGAGATATTTGCAGGCGCCCTCCAAGACTATGGCAGAGCACTCGTCGTCGGAAGCCAGAGTTTCGGTAAAGGAACTGTGCAGGACATCACCGCGTTGAGTAGCGGGCAGTTGAAAATGACCGTATCCAAGTTCTATCGTGTTTCTGGTGACAGCACCCAACACCGTGGAATTTTGCCAGATATTTCGTTCCCGTCGTTACATGATCTTGATGAAGTGGGCGAAAGTCATCAAGATAATGCCCTACCCTGGGACAGTATTCACAGGGTTCCTCACCAGACAAAAGATGAACTGAAAGCATTTATCCGGCCATTGACTGAGTCGCATCTTGAACGTCGCAAAGAAGATCCTGACTTTGCTAGTTTGATTGAACGAATTGAGTTAAGTGATTCATGGGCGCAAGAAAAATCCTTATCTCTCAATCTCGAAGAACGTCGTATTCGTAGCGAAAGTTGGGATCTAGGTCTCTTTGAAATTGAGAATAGGCGTCTTATTGCAAAGGGTGAAGTGCCCTTCGATACTCTTGAGGCTTGGCGACTTAGTGACGAGGTAGATGAAGAAAATGATACTGAGCTGCCTGAAGAGCAAGCGCAGCTGCAGGATCAAGCAGAGAAAGAGGGAGCGGAAGAGGAAGAGGAAGAGGAAAACATTCCAGAAACCGACCCCCTTTTATTTGAGGCAGGCAAAATTCTTGGTCAACAGATCTACATAGAAAGCACAAGAAGAATGCGGCAATTAGCACAAATTGAATCTGAACAAGAGAGAGATTGATGGACTCGATGACGCGGGTAATGTCTTTCAACGTCAATGGCATTAGAGCCAGACTGCACCAAATAGAGAAGGTTTTAGAGCAGCATAAGCCCGATGTATTAGGTTTGCAGGAAATCAAAGTTAGTGACGAGGAATTCCCTGTAGAGGCAATAACAGCCTTGGGTTATAACGTGGACTTTTTTGGCCAAAAAGGCCACTACGGTGTGGCTCTGTTGAGTAAAGTCCAAGCAACTGCAGTCATTCGGGGCTTTCCATCGGATGATGAGGATGCGCAGCGTCGAATGATTCATGGCGAGTATTTATTGAAAGGGAAAATACTACATGTGATAAACGGTTATTTTCCTCAGGGAGAGAGCCGTAAACACCCGACTAAGTTCCCGGCTAAGGAAAAGTATTATTCAGACCTAACTCACTATATATCTGACTCCTTTACCGCCAGTGATAACGTTGTTGTTATGGGTGATATGAATATTGCGGCAACAGATGCTGATGTAGGAATAAAGCCTGAAAACGCCAAACGTTGGCTACAGAGAGGGATCTGCTGCTTTCTTCCAGAAGAACGAGAATGGCTTCAAAATCTCATGAATACTGGATTGATAGATACCTTTAGGCTCATGAACACTGACGATAACAGCTCCTTCAGTTGGTTTGATTACCGCAGCCGAGGTTATGAACAAGAACCCAAGCGTGGTCTGCGAATAGATTTAATTTTAGCAACTCAAAATCTTGTAGATGTGCTTGCAGGGACAGGTATTGATTTCGAGGCAAGAGCGTCAGAGAAACCGTCCGATCATTGCCCTATTTGGGCTGATTTCGCTCTGTAGAGAGCTAAGTCAACCAAATCTTATGGTTTCCGTTATAGTGATAGATGTCGTAGATTAGAACGAGCCTATGAGCCTTGCATACAGTAAAACGGACCATAACGCATCTCTTGCCGAAAATTATCAATCGGACGCTGCTGTTGTGAGCATTGAATACAATAATATCGATCAATTTTTAAAGTACATTGAAAAGCGTGCTTTTCATATGGCTCGACTAAGCACCCGTAGTTTGGAAGATGCTCATGATATTGTTCAAGAATCGATGTATAAATTAGTACAAAAGTATGCTGACAAAGATCCCAGTGCGTGGAAACCTCTTTTTTACCGCATACTGAATAGTAAAATTACTGATTATTACCGCCGTAATGCAGTTAAAGATCGAGTGTTTCCATGGAGGACACCTGATGTCGAGGATGCTAGTGATTATGGTGATAGTATATTGGAGCAAGGTATAGGCCTGTTATCAGAAGAGCCAGATACCATAATGCTTCGACAACAGCGCATAAGTAAGCTCGCGAGTCAGATCCAAGCCCTGCCTCGACGTCAAAAACAGGCTTTTATGCTGCGTACGTGGGAAGGCCTTAGCACTCGAGAGACAGCAAAGGCTATGGGCTGTAGCGAAGGTAGTGTAAAAACACATTATTCACGTGCCATGATTCGGTTACGAAGTATGCTTGAGGACGATTACGATGACTAAGATACCTGTTACAGAGTTTACGGATGATCTGAGAAGTGTTGAAGAAAATACTCAGGCAACAGACGTATTTCGTCTTGCCAGAAGCAGGAAAGCTGCACTCGAGCAGAAATCACCATCCTACAGCAATATTAAATGGTTAACTGTAGGCGCTTTTAGCGCTGTTTTTGCGTTTAGTCTGATCTTACCCTTTGGTAGTGACTCCCTCGCACCTGAGAGCAATATCGACAGAGTCGTGCTAGTTAAATCTAGTTCAGATGAAACAGCTGAAGAGATTTATGAAGAAGATTTTTATTATTGGCTCGACATCTATGAGACTGAGTTGCTGGTGAGTAATGATTAGCGTCGTTACTTAATTATCTGCATGAAAAAAGGCCCCAATGGGGACCTTCTCGTTTTGCCTTCAAAGGAAACTACTAAAGCGCAGCTTCAAGCTCTGGTAGCGCATCAAATAAATCAGCAACAAGGCCATAGTCAGCCACTGAGAAAATGGGCGCTTCTTCGTCTTTATTAATCGCTACAATAACTTTACTGTCCTTCATCCCCGCGAGATGCTGGATCGCCCCAGAGATCCCCACGGCAATGTAGAGGTCAGGAGCAACGATCTTACCAGTCTGCCCTACCTGCATATCATTTGGGACAAATCCTGCATCAACTGCAGCGCGCGATGCACCAATAGCCGCGCCCAATTTGTCTGCGATGCCATTTAATAAACCAAAGTTTTCACCGTTACCCATTCCCCGACCCCCAGATATAACGACATCTGCAGCGGTGAGTTCGGGACGGTCTGACTTAGCAACCTCTTCACTAGTAAAACTCGACTTTTCTGCATCGTGAGCTTCCACCAAGGTGTCTATGCTTGCAGAACCCCCTTCGCTGGAAGCCGCATCAAAAGCAGTTCCACGAACGGTGATGACTTTAATGACATCACTACTTTTGACAGTGGCAATCACGTTACCTGCATAAATTGGTCGCTTAAAGGTGTCTCCGTCAACAACCGCAGAAATATCTGATATTGCTTGAGAATCCAACAGAGCTGCAGCTCTGGGCATAATGTTTTTTGCATTGCTTGTTGCTGTGGCCAAAATATGCCCATATTCCGAACCAATCTGAGCGATCAGCAGAGAAACGTTTTCTGCCAATGCATGCTCGTAGGCCGATGCATCAGCTAGGAGCACTTTTGACACACCCGCAACATTGCCGGCCTGCTCTGCAACAGTTATACAACCATGCCCAGCGACTAGGATATGGATATCACCGCCAATAGCATCAGCAGCGGTCACAGCATTAAGTGTTGCTGCATTTAAATCATTATTATCGTGTTCAGCTACGATTAAAATACTCATGAGATCACCTTGGCTTCATTTCTTAGCTTATCAACTAGTTGAGCTACATCTTCGACCTTAATACCCGCCTGACGTTCTGCAGGGAGCTCAACTCCCATCAGAGTGACTCGTGCGGAGGCATCAACACCTAAGTCATCTGGGGTCGTAGTATCGAGAGGTTTCTTTTTAGCTTTCATGATGTTTGGTAATGATGCGTAACGAGGCTCATTCAAGCGCAAATCAGCCGTGACAACCGCAGGCAATGGAAGAGAAATTGTTTGCAATCCACCGTCAACTTCCCGCGTTACACTGGCGCTGCCCCCATCAATAGACAACTCTGATGCAAATGTAGCCTGCCCAACACCTAAAAGTGCAGCTAACATTTGACCTGTTTGGTTGTTATCGCCGTCGATGGCTTGTTTGCCCATCAAGACGAGGTCTGGAGATTCAGAGTCACAGACTGCCTTTAGGCATTTCGCAATGGCTAGAGGCTCTAAGGTATTTTCAGTGGATACAAGGATCGCCCGATCTGCACCAAGGGCTAAAGCGGTGCGCAACTGCTCTTGGGACTGCTGAGGTCCAACAGAAACAGCCAGTATCTCAGTGGCTACTCCCTTCTCCTTGAGACGCACTGCTTCTTCAACAGCAATCTCGCAGAAGGGGTTAATTGACATTTTAACGTTAGCCAAATCGACGTCAGTACCATCAGCTTTCGGCCTTACCTTGACGTTGTAATCTACAACGCGCTTTACCGCTACCAGAACTTTCATGGTGATCCTTCAATAGTCAGTGGACAGTGTTGAGGAGTTGGTGCTGAATGCGCAAATCCCCGCTTTTTTCAGGCCGGTATAGTGCCGAAATACCGTAAAAAAAGCAACCCAACAATGTCGCTGTTACGACCCATTGGTCAGCTTTAACGCCTTACTCAGACTGTTGATTTGACTGATAAATATTCAATATAGCTGAATCAATATGTTAAACTTTAGCTACTAATGACCGTTTTACAATTTCTTGGAGTAATGCTTTGGAAAGAGAATCAATGGAATACGATGTTGTCATCGTCGGGGCGGGACCTTCCGGCCTGTCTGCAGCTATTCGTCTCAAGCAATTAAATTCAGATATCTCAGTTTGTGTTGTTGAAAAAGGCTCTGAGGTCGGAGCACATATCCTCTCTGGAGCGGTTTTCGAGCCCAGAGCAATGGAAGAACTGTTCCCAGACTGGAAAGAGCGTGGTGCTCCACTAAACTCGGCGGTAAAGGAAGATAAATTCTTTTTATATACCGGAGCGAAAAGCGCGATAAAACTACCTAACTTCATGATTCCAAAGCCTACCCATAATGAGGGCAATTACATTGTGTCTATGGGTAACGTGTGTCGCTGGCTAGCAGAGCAAGCAGAAATGATGGAAGTTGACGTATACCCTGGTTTTGCCGCTTCTGAGGTGGTTTTTCATGAGGATGGCTCCGTCAAAGGAATCGCCACAGGCGATATGGGTATTGGCCAGGACGGTGAGCATAAAGCCAGTTATGCCCAAGGTATGGAATTACATGCCAAATACACTCTGTTCGCAGAGGGTTGTAGAGGACATTTAGGCAAACAGCTCATCAAAAAGTTTGAACTAGATAAGGAGTCTGATCCCCAGCACTACGGAATTGGAATTAAGGAAATTTGGCAAATACCTCCCGAGCAACATGAGGAGGGCTTAGTCGTTCATGGCCTTGGTTGGCCTCTTCAAGAATCGAACGCAGGTGGCGGAGCATTTCTTTATCACGCCGAAAATAACCAGGTTTATATCGGCTTGATTGCGGATCTTAATTACAGTAATCCTCACATGAGTCCCTTCGAAGAATTTCAGCGTTGGAAACACCACCCTGAGACTCTTAAATATCTGGAGGGCGGTTCTCGTTTGACCTATGGAGCTAGAGCAATAATAAAAGGCGGGTTAAATTCGTTACCTAAGATGCACTTCCCAGGTGGGTTATTGATAGGCTGTGATGCAGGAACATTGAACTCAGTAAAAATAAAAGGTAATCATACCGCGATGAAAAGTGGGATGGTCGCAGCAGACGCCATAGCTGAAGCAATGAAGCAAGGAGATGCGGCCCCTTCTGATCTAGAGGCTTATGACAAACATTTCAAAGCATCCTGGTTATATGAAGAGCTTTACAAATCGAGAAATTTCTCAGGCTGGATGCACAAGTTTCCAATGTTGATTGGCTCAGCGTTTGTGTGGATTGAGCAGAATATATTTCGCGGAAAGCTTCCCTTTACACTTCGAGACAGCCTCCCAGATCATAAGGCAATGAAACCTGCAGCGGACTGTAAAAAAATTGATTACACTAAACCCGATAATGTAATCAGCTTTGATAAAGCGTCATCAGTTTTTATGTCAAATACCAATCATGAAGAGGATCAGCCCTGCCATCTAACTCTCAAAGACGCAGACCTGCCTATTAACTTCAATTTAGAGATGTTTGACGAGCCAGCTCAGCGTTACTGTCCTGCGGGAGTCTACGAGGTGATTGAAAACGACGATGGGAGTAATCGCTTTCAGATTAATGCTCAGAATTGCGTTCACTGCAAAACCTGCGATATTAAGGAGCCGAGCCAGAACATCAACTGGGTAGTCCCAGAGGGTGCTGGCGGCCCAAATTATCCAAACATGTAATCTATTAAGCCTAGAAAAGGACGAGCGATACTCGTCCTTTTTTAAATCCTAAATAGTTAATCTATCTGTCCTAGGACAAACTTTTGGCCCATGCTCGTAACAAACAGCTCATTGCTATTATCTGCCAAATTAGCCTCTGCCCAATCAACAAGTTGATAGTAGGCTGCCCTGCTCAATAGACCGGTTAACCCCTTGCGGATCTGTACTAACGGCACTGGCTGGTTAGTTTCGAAATCGTGGTCAACCCACAATGGGTTCTCATCACTCACTACCACAGTTTCACCGGTTGATGTAACACAGCTGATAGCTGGCTCTTGCTGCCTAATCTCTCTGTTGACAAGAGTAATGTAGAATGGTGCTATTTCGACATTAATCCTCCATTTCTCGACTGGAGTAACAAGATAATGCTGCCCATCCTCGAACTTTAATATTTGCGAAAAAAGCTTCACTAGGGGCGCTCTTTTGATTTCTCCGCCCTCGTGTATCCAACGCCCTTCCCGATCAATAATTAGATCCATATCACCGGATTTCTTTGGATTCCACAAGTGCACTGGAGGGAGCGATTTAGACGAAAGGTCTTGTAGAGCAAGAAGATCAGAAAATAGTGTATCTAGAGTATCTGACGCCATTAACCAGCGGACTTAGGCTTTTTGTCGCCCGCCTGGTGATACTGACCCCTATTACCCATTGTTACGCCGATACTAGTGATGAAGCCCATAAGAGAAGAGGCATCCTCAATATCACCCCAACTCTTGTTAAAGTAGAGTTCCACAGCCCCCTGCGCAAGAGCCCAGCACGATAGGTAATGATAATGTGGAGGGACATCCTCCAAAATTCCTTGACTGATAAGTTTTGTAATTATCGTTCCAAGGGCATCCTCATGGGACCGTCGGATACTCGAAAATTCAGCTAGTTGCGGGCCTATATCATCAGCATCCATAAGACGGTCCTCAAGTTTCTGAACAAGACGATCTAACTCCGGTCGCGCGAGCCTAGATTCAAAGTAGGCTTTTGACACTGCGCCAGGATCGCCCTTCTCTGCCTTCTCTAGCCCCGCTTCCAAACGCCGAGCGATACTCTTCTCGTAGTCAAGCATGATACGCACAAGAATTTCATTTTTAGTGAGGAAATGTTTGTAGACTGTACCTTTGCCAATACCCGCTTGCGATGCTATCTTCGAAACCGTTACACGATCAATATTTTCACTGATTAATAATTCAAGCGCGGCACTTACGATCTTTTGTTCCCGCGCAAGAAAAACCTTCTTTTTCTCGCGGATTCGATCGGTACTCGACGTTTTTCCCAGCATGAAATATTTTCCTTTTGAACGACCAGTCTATCAGGCATCTAGAGCTTCGCACAGCGTTCTATATGCTAAGGGACCTATTACTCGCCCGAACAAACTCTTCTTTCAACTCATCATAAGTGTTTGCAGAAGGAAACTGAGGGAACTCACTAATTACATTTATTGGAGCGTGAAATAGAATTCCGGCGTCGGCTTCCGACAGCATTGTTACGTCATTATACGAGTCACCCGCTGCAATAGTTCTATAGTACAGGCTTTTTAGAGCAACGATTGATTGGCGCTTTGGATTTGCCTGACGTAGTTTGTAGGCTAGAACATGGCCAGCGTCATTATATTCTAACTGATGGCATAACAGTGTTGGGTAACCTAAAGGTTTCATTAACGGACTCGCAAACTCATAAAACGTATCAGATAAAATAACCACTTGAAAACGTTCGCGAAGCCAATTGACGAACTCTACAGCTCCGTCAAGGGGCTCCAAGGTTGCTATTACTGATTGTATTTCGCTAAGTCCGAGACCATTCTTTCGAAGTATCTGTAGACGGTAGTTCATGAGCACGTCGTAATCGGGCTCATCTCTGGTTGTTCTCTTAAGAGCCTCAATGCCGGTTTTTTCAGCGAAGGCAATCCAAATTTCAGGTATTAAGACCCCTTCGAGGTCTAAGCAAGCGATTTCCACAGCATTTTCCTAGATTAGATTAAACGGAGACTTTAGTGAATTCCAAAACTTCAGCTAATAGTCGGGAATATTCAATGTATCAAAATAATGCATCTGCGCGTCTTTACTGGGGAGAGCCATGACATTTTGTACTACACTGGAGGTCAAATGAGGCGCAAAGGCTTCAATGAATTCGTACATATAGCCTCTGAGGTAGGTACCTCGTCGAACACCTATACTGGTTATGCTCGACTCGAACAAGTGAGCTGCTTCAATAGATACAAGATCGGAGTCCTCTTCAGGACTGTATGCCATGTGCGCCACAATACCTATACCTAGCCCTAGCCTGACATAGGTTTTAATAACGTCAGCGTCTGTGGCGGTAAATACTATCTTAGGATCCAAACCCTTGTCATGAAAGGCTTTCTTTCGCTTAGATCTTCCAGAAAAACCAAACGGATAGGTTACTATCGAATGCGCAACTACATCTTCTAAAGTGATCTCTTCTATATTTACAAGAGGATGATCCTTAGGCACCAATATGCAACGATTCCAGCGATAACACGGCATCATTGCTAGATCGCCATATAACTCCAAGTCATCATAGGCAACCGCCAAATCCACGTCTCCTGACGCAGCCTCCTCGGATACGTGCGTAGGTGTCCCCTGAACAATATTTAAAGTCACGTCGGGGTAGTTAAGGATAAAGTCTTTAATGATGTTCGGCAGTACATACCTCGCCTGGGTATGAGTAGTCGCAATCGAAAGGGTTCCATGAGCTGGATTTTGATGATCGCGCGAAAGCTGCTTAATTCCTTCAACTTTACGCAAAATTTCTCCCGACATTTGGAGAATTTCTTGCCCTGCTGTAGTGACTCGAGTGAGATGTTTTCCACTTCGGGCGAATATCTCCACGCCTAGCTCATCTTCCAATAATCGTATTTGCTTACTTATGCCTGGCTGCGACGTGTAGAGACTGAGCGCTGTGGCTGAAACGTTTAGATCGTGATGAGCGACTTCCCATATATAACGCAATTGTTGAAGTTTCATATTGGTAGCCTATTTAACCATTAGATTACTAGGTAAAAGCATATACCGATATATTACGACATGTTTGCTTATTTATTCCAGTTGGAAATAAGAAATCATAGTGTTAAAGCAGCTGACGACCGAATCTTCCTATGAATAGTACGAAAAGTAGCAGATAAAAGAGGTAGTACCACGGCGAGTGCGTAGCTTTTGGTTTTGCTGACTCAGAAAACTGAACAGCTTCGTCTTTCAATCCTCGCACATCGATTTCTACCTGCAGAAAGTGCAGCGCTTCACCCTTGGGAGATTCGGAGAAAAGTCGAAGTACCTTCTGATCAGAATACTGTCTGTACTTGTTAGAGCGTATTAAATCAGCCATAGAACTTACTCGTTCGCTACGCCGTGAGGAACATGGCCTGTAGCCACATACTCACTTGCGGACTTACAGTGAGCCTGCTGATCATCAAAGAAAACGTCTGCACCAAAGGAGTTGAGAAAATCTCCTTTACTTAGCCCCCCCAAAAATAAGCTTTCATCGATACGAACATTCCAATCACGAAGTGTTCTGACAACACGTTCATGAGACGGTGCGGATCTGGCTGTTACCAACGCAGTACGAATCGGGCATTCCTCTGGAGAGAATTCAGATTGAAGTCCTTGTAGTGCCTGCAAAAAACTCTTAAATGGACCTGCATCCATAGGAGTGTGCGCAGACGCTTTTTCATTTTCTGTAAATGCTTTAAGTCCTCGTTCTTTGTAAATGCGCTCAGATGCGTCAGAAAATAGAACGGCGTCACCATCAAATGCAAACCGCAGATCTCCATCTTCTGAAGGGCCTGCCCGGGATGACAGTAAAGTGGCCCCCGCAACACCATTATCGAGAGCGCTGCGAACATCCTCAGCGTTAGTTGAAAGAAAAAGATCACACTCAAAAGCAGACACATAACGATAGGGAGAGGAACCTCCCGAGAACGCTGCTCTGGTGATAGATAAGTCATGATGAGCGATAGAGTTGAAGACCCTCAAGCCTGTGTCGGCAGAATTACGAGACAACAGAATAATCTCTACTCTGGGATCACCCTCTAATTTATCATTAATGCGCAGTAATTTTCTGGCTAGTGGGAAGGCCTCGCCAGGAGACAAAATATCATCTTCATGTTGGCGTTGGTACTCTGCATAGGCTGCAACACCCTTCTGCTCATAGATGCGGTGACTTTCGGCCATATCGAAGAGCGCAGTTGATGATATGGCAATTACCAATTTTGGTTTAGTCTTTACGGACATAATCCCTATTCGCTTGTAGTTGCTTCCTCACGATTTTCTTTTTCAAAGTACTCTCTAGTTAACTTAAACACAATGGGAGATAGGAGCAGCAAAGCGATCAAATTTGGAATCGCCATTAATCCATTAAGTGCATCAGTCATTTTCCAAACCAGTTCCAGACTCATCTGAGTACCCACAAAAATACCGATTACCCATAGCACTCTGAATGGCGTAATCACCCGAGGACCAAGTAAAAATTCAGCACAGCGCTCCCCGTAGTAGCTCCAACCCAGCATAGTGGTAAAAGCGAACAGCGCCACACAAAGGGACAAAATAATATCACCGTAGGGTAAGGCACCGGTAAATGCCGCAAGTGTCATTGCGGCCCCCTGAGGCTCGCCACTCCAAACGCCAGTCACAATCAAAACCAAGCCTGTCATAGTGCAGATAATTAAAGTATCAATAAAAGTACCGAGCATGGCAATGGTGCCCTGCCGCACTGGACTATTTGTTTCAGCCGCAGCGTGGGCTATTGGTGCTGACCCCAACCCTGCTTCATTGGAAAAGATACCCCGAGCAATCCCCATACGTAAAGCGAGCATCAAGGTCGCGCCAGCGAAACCGCCTGTGGCTGCAGCGCCGTTAAATGCGCTATCAACAACTAGGATTATGGCTGCAGGGATTGCTGGTGCGTTCATTACAAGAATTATGAATGTGGCTGTCATATATAATGCGGCCATAAATGGAACTAATTTACCGGCAACGCTTGCGATGCGCTTAATGCCTCCCAGGAGAACGCCACCGACAAGCACTGCCATAACAATTCCGCTGATGACTGTTGGGACATTAAAGTTTGTCTCTAACACTTGAGACACTGCATTCGATTGAACAGTGTTAGCCAATCCAAATCCTGCAAGGGAGCCAAACAGTGCAAAGGCACCACCTAGCCATTTCCATTTATCACCTAAACCGTTCTTAATGTAGTACATGGGCCCGCCGACTTTTCGGCCGGCCTCATCTGTTTCACGGTAATTGACGGCGAGAACAGCCTCCGCATATTTCGTGGCCATACCGACAAACGCGGCACACCACATCCAGAAAAGTGCCCCAGGTCCACCAAGACCTATGGCGGTTGCAACACCCGCAATATTGCCCATACCAATTGTAGAGGACAACGAAGTCATCAACGCATTAAATGGGCTTATCTCGCCATCCCCACTACCCTGCCGGCCCTTAAAAAGCTGCTTAAAGGCATATGGAATATGACTAATCGTCATTCCTTTCAGGCCAATGGTAAGAAAAATACCAGTGCCCAGCAGCAAAGTTAGCATCACTGGACCCCACACGAAGCCATTGATTTGATCAATAATTTGCTCGAACATATCGGCTCCTTATGGAGTTTGTCGCTTGATTAAATCGCTTTGATGGTGCCTTTGGGCAAAACAGCATGGACAGCGGCTTTTTGAAACTTTAATTCCAGATTGTTATGAACTTCAAGCACCACATAATCGCCCTCTATCTTAGTGATTTTGCCCAGCATGCCGCTGGTCAATACCACCTCATTGCCCTTTGCTAAACCACCAACAAGTTCGGTATGTTCTTTTTGGCGTTTTCGCTGGGGTCGTATGATTAAAAAATACATAAAAGCAAATAAGCCTGCAAACATGGCGACGGTAACCATCGGGTTTGGTTCAGCAGGAGCACCAGATTGGGCATAGGCATTAGCGATAAAAAACATAGTGAATTTCCTTAATTGAAGTTATATGCATGTTGTTAATGAAAAGCAGTACTAGTCTAGATTTTTTGAGATCCATTCTAGTACATCGTCATGGTGAGTTTTAGTTTTCACCTTACCCATAACATGGACGATAACGCCCTCTTTGTTAATAATGAACGTAGATCTGAGAACTCCCATAAATTCGCGGCCCATGAACTTCTTTAAATCCCAAGCTCCATAGCTGTCAATTACACTATGATCTTCATCAGACAATAAAGTGAAGTTAAGCTCCTGCTTATCTTCGAATTTCACAAGCCGATCAACTGAGTCAGGACTAATACCCATGACGACGGTATTCAGATTTTTAAAGTCGGCATTTGTATCTCTAATACCACAAGCTTGCACGGTACATCCCGGAGTCATAGCCTTTGGGTAAAAATAAATAACGACATTACTTTCCCCTTTAAACTGGTCTAAAGCCACGGTCTCGCCGCGCTGGTTGGATAGAGAAAACGAAGGGGCTTTATCGCCAACAATTGAAAACGCCACAGAGATACCTTTGATTTGATGTTTTTAGGGAAAGGAATCGTATCAAATTTTTCACTGGTAATGTGACAAATCCTTAAAGATTGAACAATTCAACTGACGATTCACTAGGAGCATACAAAAACGCCACCGAACAATCATCCGATGGCGTTTGAATAGGACTAAAAAATGGAGCTACTAGGGGAGTAAATGTTGCACTGCGTCGCGCTCTTCGGCCAATTCATTCTCTGTGGCTTCCATCTTTCCACGGGAGAACTCATTGATCTCTAGGCCCTGCACAATTTCCCAGTCACCGTCTTTACAAACGCAGGGGAATGAATAAATAAGTCCCTCGGCAATACCATAACTGCCATCGCTATATACACCCATACTGACCCAATCGCCGTCGGTAGTGCCGAGCGCCCAAGTACGCATATGTGCTATGGCAGCGTTTGCCGCTGAGGCAGCACTTGATGCACCTCTAGCGCTAATAATAGCGGCACCACGTTGCTGAACAGTTGGAATAAAGTCTGTTTCGTACCAATCTTGATCAACCAATTCAATGGCAGATCGCCCAGATACCTTTGCTTCATGAAGATCTGGATACTGCGTTGCCGAATGGTTGCCCCATATCGTCATATGAGTCACATCATTGATCGTGCTGCCTGTTTTATTGGCAATTTGACTCATGGCTCGGTTGTGATCCAATCGAGTCATCGCTGTAAATTGCCGAGGATCGATATCAGGCGCATTACGCTGAGTAATAAGTGCATTGGTATTTGCTGGGTTTCCCACTACAAGCACTTTGATCTCCCTCGATGCATTATCATTTAATGCCTTTCCTTGCGCCGAGAAAATCGCTGCATTAGCTTCTAGCAGGTCTTTGCGCTCCATTCCTGGACCTCGAGGACGAGCTCCGACAAGCAACGCGTAATCTGAGTCTTTGAAGGCTTCACTCGCATCGTCGGTACAAACCATTCCTGCTAATAATGGAAATGCACAGTCTTCGAGCTCCATGGCAACGCCCTTCAACGCTTCTAAAGCAGGGGTGATTTCTAACATCTGTAGGATGACAGGCTGATTAGGGCCGAGCATTTCGCCTGCGGCGATGCGGAACAACAAAGAATAGCTAATCTGGCCTGCTGCACCAGTAACAGTAACGCGAACGGGTGAAGTCACAGTTTATCTCCGAAAAGTTTAGTTGGTATTTAGAAAGGCGCCATTATACGGACGGTAAAAAAAAATGCATAACGCATCCGCTATATACAGGCTATTAATCCGATAAATATTCAGTTCGTTTTAATTATTGGCATAGTTTCTTGTAGCGAGCGTCCATACTTTTGTATAAATCGTCGGCAAAACTGCTTGAATCGCTATCAAGGGTGGCGACAATCTCCACCAAATGCTCATTATCTTCAACGCCCCCCCACTGCTTAGCATAGGTTCCATCTTGATAACCATTGTCCTGACGGAAGAAATTGAGTACATTTTTACCAACATACCCTACATAAAGCGTTTCGAAGTCCATTTTAATACCGACCATTAAACGAGCAAAACCTGCAATATCAAAATCCTTAGTAGCCAGTGTCTGTTGTGTAAAATCCTCTAAATCTGCAGCAAAATCGCCACTGCCCTGAGGCAAGGTGAACCCCTTCTCGACCCTAGAAATAATGTCCTCAACAGAATCATCCTGCAGTAACAATAGGCTAAGACCAAAATGCCAGATATCTACTAACTCAAGCGCAATTTGATCAACATCCGGTGTTTGTTTTTTCCACCATTTCCAACCATAGTGATCTAGCAGCTCAGCACACTCTATCCAAATCGCCCGGTACCACTCAAACTGCTGCTCACGCCAATTAGCATGTACCTTGGTATTCATATTGTTTTGTAGTTCAAGCATGGTAGCGAGTTGTTGTTTCATATTTATTTCCTTAGTTAAAGAGGTTTTAGCCGCGTACGAAGCTGTTTCCAGTTTTCTCAGAGCCTATAGCGGTATTCGGTCCGTGACCAGTAACTACTACGGCATCATCATCAAGGGTATATATCCGTTCTTTGATCGAGGTGATAATTTGATCAAAGTTACCACCTGGTAGATCGGTGCGACCAATGCTACCTTGAAACAAAGTATCTCCCGCAATCAACGTCTTATACTCCTCAAACCAGAAGCTTATAGACCCGGGGGTATGCCCAGGAGTGTGAATAGCGACTCCTCCGCAACAATTCAAAGCCTGATCATCTTCCATAAAGTGATCGGGCTCTGGTAGCGTTACTGGTGGCACTCCAAACATCACACATTGCTGACCCACCATGTCCCAGAGAAACTTATCTCCCTCATGCAAGTAAATGGGAGCTCCAGTGGCCTCTTTTATCACACCTGAAGCCAATATATGATCAAGATGGGCATGGGTGTGAATGATTCCAACAACGGTTAAGTTAAGCTCATTCAGCAGACCCAAAATTTGGTCTGCGTCGCCACCAGGGTCGACAACAAGGGCTTTTGAAGAAAGGCGATCGCCAATGATTGAGCAATTACACTGCAGTGGTCCAACAGGGAATGTCCTGATAATAAACTGAGAGAGAGGCTGTTGGTCTTGTGTCATTTTCGGTTTCCCTAATTTTTAATCAAACTTCCGATAGCTTAAACAGTCGATGAAAGTTTTGCGTGGTTATTCGTGCTAAATTTTCGAGTTCAATACCATGTATATCAGCCAAACATTGTGCCACTTCAACCACATACTGAGGTTCATTCTTAGAGCCTCTATAAGGCACCGGTGCTAACCAGGGAGAATCTGTTTCAACGAGGAGCCTGTCCAAAGGAATCTTGGCGGCAACGCGTCGAAGTTCTTCTGCATTTTTGAAGGTAATAATACCCGAAAAAGCTATATAGAATCCAAGTTCAATTGCATCTTGGGCCATATCCCAGGACTCGGTGAAGCAATGCAACACCCCAGCCGCTGGAGATGGGTACTTGCGCAATAGACGAATGGTTTCGTCGACCGCATCTCTGGTGTGGATGATAATTGGCTTGTTAGTCAGTTGGCTCGCTAATAGGTGATTTACAAAACTTTCACTTTGCCATTCAATGGTGTCCGAGCTGTAGAAGTTATCTAATCCTGTTTCGCCGATGGCGATAACACCTGGCTGATGCGCTAGAGCAACAAGTTGATCTACAGAGACAACCGTCTGTATATTTTTACTTAATGGATGAACTCCAACAGAAGTGTAAACATTTGGGAAGTCTGCCGTTAGTTCAACTAGAGATTTAGATGATTCCAAATCCACAGCAATACTCAGTATTTGCCCAACCCCCCGAGCGGCTGCATCAGACACAACGGCTGCTAAACCGCCTGCACGGGTCGTGAGATCTAACTGATCGAGATGACAATGCGAATCTACCAACATACTGAATTGTTACCCAAATGATTAACTGATTATTTTTTAAGAATGCTATCTATTTGAAAACACCTGAGTCCAACTCATTAATAGCTCTTCCCATAATAACTGCTGGTTTACATTGCTACCCGACAGGATCATGGCATGCATAAGGTGTAATCGGTCAGAAAATAGATATATTTTTTGATTCCCTTGGCTGGTCGAATCGCTTGTAACTAAGCGGTGAATATAATTCATAAACCATTCTAGAGCTTGTGGAGGAGCCAACTTGCTACATTGCTGCGCAGCGTCGATAAAAGACAGTTTTCCATCGCGAACCGCTACTAGCATACTTTCAAAGGTTTCTTGCTCTTTTAAGCTGTCACTTTGAATACATTCAAGAGCGAGCAAGGGCCTACCAGAGGCTACTTCGAGTGCTTTGCATACACTAACATTATTCCCAGTAACGGTTTTCAACCAATCGCCTGCTGCTTCAGCTGGGGGAGTTAACAGGGCCTTCTTCTGACACCTACTTCGAATTGTTGCAGATAGTAAACTCGGCCGATGAGAAACCAAAATAATCAGTGTCTTACCTTGTGGCTCTTCAAGACTTTTCAAAAGAGCATTTGAAGAGCTGTTGTTCATAGATTCACTAGGGGCGATGATTGCCACCTTCCAACCCCCCTGCTGCGCGGTCTTGTCCAGGGTCGATATCAGCTTACGTATATCACCGATCAGGATATCTTTACCTGCATCGGGTGGCTCTAATAGAGCAAGGTCAGGATGAGAGCCAGCTGCAAGCAACTGACAGCCTTTGCAGGCACCACAGGCATAGTTATTCATCTCTGCCGTACAGAGTAATCTATGGGCCAATGCTGTTGCCAATCGTTGTTTTCCAATGCCATTGGGACCACTAATCAATAAGGCATGGGGCAGTCGCTCATACTCTAATGCTTGACTAAAATCCTTCCAGACACCCTCTTGCCAAGGCAATGGTAGCGCAACACCTGTTTGATACGCCTCCATTACTAAGTTGCGCTCGCTTGAGAGTAAAAGTTTTCTAAAACAGCTTCAATACTTGCCTGAACCTGTTCGAGGGATTGAGATGCATCAATCACAGCACACCGTTCAGGATTCTCCTCAGCAATTTTAAGATATCCTTGCCGCACTCGATCAAAGAATTCAACTTGCTCTTGTTCAAAGCGATCTGGGGTACTTCTCTCGCTAGCTCGCTTAAGACCAATTTCTACTGGAATATCAAGAATTAACGTCAAATCAGGTCTGAGATCACCTTGGACAATCTGCTCGAGCTTGGCAATCAAAGAGCAGTCCATCTCACGGCCAAATCCCTGATAGGCGTAGGAAGCATCAGTGAACCGGTCGCACAGCACTGAAGTTCCTGAATCAAGGGCGGGCAATATCACCTGATCCAAATGCTGCGCCCTGCCGGCAAACATAAGTAGAAGTTCTGTGGAGTCCCCGACCTTTTCTTTGCGAGGCGTTAAAAGTAACTCGCGTACTTGCTCTGCTAGAGGCGTGCCGCCCGGTTCTCGAGTCGATACAAACTCGACACCCCGTCGATTAAGCCAATGTTGAATGAACTCAATGTTGGTGGTCTTTCCGACCCCTTCGGTTCCTTCAATAGTGATAAATTTACCTTGCATCTGTTTGTCGCTTTATTAACTAAGGTTTTGTAGGGGCAGACTGATAATCTTCTGTCCGGCCATCGATTTGATAACGTCTTACCGCTTTTCTATGTTCATCAAGAGTATCTGAAAAGTAATGCCCGCCATCGCCTCGCGCTACGAAGTATAGGCTAGAACCCTCCTCGGGGTGAAGTGCAGCATGAATGGCTTCTGCGCTTGGCATAGCAATTGGCGTTGGAGGAAGACCATTAATCATGTAAGTGTTGTATGGAGTATAGTTTTTGAGATCTGATCTTCGAATATTTCCATCAAATCTCTCGCCCATACCGTAAATAACTGTGGGATCAGTTTGCAATCTCATGCGCTGCTGTAAACGTCTAACAAAGACGCCGGCAATTGCAGGTCGTTCAATCGCTAGACCTGTTTCTTTTTCGATTATGGAGGCCATTATCAATGCATCATAGGGAGTGTCGTACGGTAGGCCCGGTGCTCTAGCATGCCATTCCCTATCGAGTATTTCCTGCATTTTACGATGCGCTCTCTTAAGGATATCCGCAACTGAGTCAGATGAGGTATAGGTATAGGTATCGGGGAAAAACCAGCCTTCAGGGTTATTCTTTTTAAAATCAACTGCGTCAAGCAACATGGAAACCTCTTGCTCCGGTTCTAAGCTGAACTGAGTTGTTGAGTTTAGGTGCGACAACCATTCCTCAAAAGACCAACCTTCAGGAAATGTCAGCTTACGACGAATTACGTCGCCGTTGTTAAACTTAGCCAATAATGTCCGTGCAGTGTCGGTTGGATCGATCCAATAATCTCCAGCTTGAATGTCTGTTTTATCACGTATGATTGCATATACAGACAATATTTTAGGCTGAGATATTATTTTTTGTTTATACAGTCGATCATTCACCTGACTAAGATTACTACCTTTTGGGATGACCCAAACAATAGGCGTTTCTGATATGTCCACAAGCTTAATTGGGCTGTCCAGATGCTGTGTTACCAACCCATACAGCCAACCCGTTGCAAGGAATCCTACCACTGCTATCCATAGCGAAATTCTAAGCATAAAAGGGCTCATTTAAAACAAGAATAGAATTGAGCTAACATTAGTTGCAAGTCTCTTGTGTTACTGCCGATCGTAAAAGATTTTACTTCCGACTGATCTTGATTCAGTACACCTGTAACTGGAACAATACCTTTAACAGAGTTACAAATGAAGATCTCGGTGGCACCACGGAGTTCTCTCTCGGTTAAGGAATTAATTCTTACTCCTAGTTGCAACGCGGGAAATATTTCATCAATCAAGACAGAACGCATCACTCCTGAAACGCCACAGAGAGACAAATCAGGGGTAGTCCATCCTTGAGACTGAGTTTTAAGAAAAACATTTGCCGAAGTAGTCTCAACAAGACAGTCGTTAGTATCGAACATCAAGCCATCATCACACTCATTGGGGTGGACCTCATTGCGCGCTAAAACCTGATCTAAGCGATTTAAATGTTTAATGCCTGCCAGTGGCTTATTCAGCGCTAATTGATGCGCACAGCGCCACAGGTTGACTCCGTGGTCACGCTTAGGGTTACCCTCAGCTGGGCTGGGGCTATAGCGGAAAATAACATTTGGACTGATGTTATCAGGATTCTGGTAACCCCTGCCTCCTGATCCAGCGGAGAGAATAATCTTTACAACCCCTTCAGTAAATTTGTGATGAACAAGAATATCGTGAAACTTGCTCAAATATCCGTCTAACTTTTTTTCGTTTGTATTAATACTCAGTTCAGCTGCATCTTTACACATCCTGCTGAGATGACGATGCCTCAGGGGAAAGCTAGAGTTATTGTAATTAATGGTTTCAAATAATCCATGACCATAGCTCAGGCCACGATCAGACAACAGTGCTGATGGATCAGCATTACAGAGTTCCGGATAACCATCGATCGAATAAAAGAAGTCAAATGTTTTCATAGGCCCATTAAACAAAACTTTTGGCCAAAAAAAAACCGCCCCAATTGGAGCGGCTTTTCATGTATCTGGATTTAGCTGTTCGCATTGATGTAAGTAATTGCATCATTAACAGTTGCGATCTTCTCAGCTTCCTCGTCAGGGATCTCTGCATCGAACTCCTCTTCAAGAGCCATAATCAGCTCTACTGTGTCAAGGGAGTCTGCGCCGAGATCTTCCACAAACGATGAAGTCACCTTCACGTCTTCTTCTTTAACACCTAATTGCTCGGCAACCATTTTGATAACGCGTTCTTCAATATTACTCATCTTGTCTCCACTCCATATAAGGGATCGATGTTTACTGATTTCAAGTCATAAGACTCAAAAACGGGATTATGTGAGCTAAGGCCGGCATTTTACCTTACAAATATTAAAATGCTAGTCTCTAAATAAAAAAAAGCTATAACGTTTGCAGAAAATCCACCTACTAAGACATGTACATTCCACCATTAACGTGGATCGTCTCACCTGTAATGTAGCCCGCTGCGTCACTTACTAAAAATTTGACAACCGCTGCAATCTCCTCCGGGGCCCCTAATCGGGCTAAGGGAATCTGGCCTAAAAGAGCCTCTTTGTTGGCATCAGGTAGGTCTTTAGTCATGTCTGTGTCAATAAAACCCGGTGCGACTGTGTTAACTGTGATGCTACGTGAGCCAAGTTCTTTGGCAAGCGCACGGCTAAACCCTTCAACTCCAGCTTTTGTTGCAGAATAGTTGCTCTGCCCACCGTTGCCCATCGAGCCTACCACTGAGCTTATATTAACTATTCGTCCCCAACGAGCCTTTGTCATAGGTCTAACACACGCCTTTGATAGCCGAAATACAGCATTGAGATTAGTATTAATTACGTCTAACCATTCATCCTCTTTCATCCGCATTAATATATTATCTTTAGTGATACCTGCATTATTTATCAGTACAGTAGGAGCACCAAAATTTTCCACAACACTCTTTAAAAGAGCACTAATCGAATCAGGGTCAGTTACATTTAATGGCATGCCAGCGCCCAAAATTCCCTTATCAACAAACCGTTGGCTGATGCTATCGGCACCAGAGGTCGTGGTCGCCGTCCCTATGACGATATACCCCGACTCACCAAGGATGTCAGCTATTGCCGCTCCTATACCGCGACTTGCCCCAGTGACCAATACTACTTTTGATTCTTCACTCATAGATTCACCTTTGATTATTTAAACAGCAGCCAGGGCATTTTTTAAACTGGCAACATCTTCTGTTGAAAAAGAGACTATTTCTCTATTAATTCGCTTGGACAAGCCACTTAAGACACGACCAGGCCCGCACTCAACAAATTGCTCTGCGCCTCGTCGTCTTAGCTCAAGAACGCAATCTACCCAGCGGACTGGGCTATAAATCTGTTCAAGCATTAACTTCTTAATGGCGGCCGGGTCACTCTCGGACTGGCCATGAACATTGTGAATCACAGGTATCTCCGGAGCGCTAAACGTTACAGACCTAACTTGCTCTGTCAGACCTTTAGCAGCAGGTGCCATTAAGGAGGTATGGAAAGGCGCGCTCACTGGCAATGGCAGAGCACGCTTCGCACCGGCTGCCTTACATAATTCTATTGCACGGCCGACCGCGTCCGCTGATCCAGCAATTACCACCTGTCCTGGCGCATTAAAATTGACTGCATCGACAACTTCATCTCCCCTCGCCTCGGTACAGGACTGGCAGATCGACTCATCATCTAACCCTATTATTGCAGCCATAGCTCCAATTCCTACGGGAACCGCAACCTGCATTAAGGCTCCCCTTGATCTAACAATTCCAACAGCATCTTCAAACTTTACTGCACCCGCACAGACCAATGCTGACCATTCTCCTAAACTGTGCCCTGCTAATACCGCTGGCATAGCCCCATTTTTATTCATCCACAGGCGCCAAACAGCCACACTAGACGCCAGTAGAAGTGGTTGCGTGCGTTCGGTTAAATTAATTTGCTCCTGAGAGCCCTCTTGGCTCATTTTCCAGAGATCATAACCAAGCACCTCAGATGCTTGGCTAAAAGTATCCTCAACAATAGAGTTAAACTCAGCCAATTCACTAAGCATTCCAATCTTCTGAGATCCCTGACCAGGAAATACAAAGGCAAGATTATTTTTCATGAGTCTCCGCTAGTTTGTAGTATCAATGAGTTTTTCCTGCAGTAATGGCATTAGCGCCTTAGGCAAGTTGTGCGCCGCAGCTTCAATAGCTACATCTAAGGCATGTCCGAAAGCCTTCCGAGAGGCACTTCCGTGACTTTTAACCACGACTCCATCCAGGCCCAACAGATACGCTCCGTTATAAAGCGAAGGGTCGAGTCTATTTTTAAGATCCTTAAAAGACTGACTAAAAACCTCTAGTACAAGCCGAGCAAGCCAGTTCTTTTTCACAAGATTTTCTAAAATAACTAAAATCATATTAGCGAAGCCTTCGGTTGTCTTGAGTGCAATATTGCCGCTAAAGCCATCACAGACAACAATATCTGCAATACCTTCAAAAATGCCATCACCCTCTATGAACCCCACGTAATTAATACTCGAATCACCCTCTAGTAGCAGCGATGCCTGTTGCAATTCCTCGCTACCCTTAATGTCTTCTACCCCAACATTTAATAGCCTAACAGTGGGGTTACCAATATTATCGAGAAGTCTCGCTGTTAAATCCGCCAAAATGGCAAATTCATGCAACTGTCCAGCCGACGAGTGAATATTGGCACCTAAATCCAGAACGTAGGTTCTCCCCTCAACCGTAGGGAATGTTGTGCAAATTGCAGGACGAGAGATTCCGGGTAGAGTTTTCAGGTTGATCAAACCGAGAGCCATGAGAGCACCGGTATTGCCAGCGCTGATACAGGCATCCACCTGACGGGTTGCGACGGCTTTAATAGCAAGACCCATAGATGAGTCTTTCTTGTTTCTTAGCACAGCGGAGGGCTTGTCGTTGTCACAAACCTCTATATCAGAGTGATAGACGCTTATTCGATTCTTAACCTGAGAAGACGCCTGATTCAGCTCAACGGCTATAGCCGCTTTGTTGCCGAATAAGTCAGCCTCCACATTTGGATGTCTTTTTAGAGAGGTTATCAACGCGGACACGGTCACTGATGGGCCAAATTCACCACCCATCGCATCTACCGCAATCCGAACCGAACTTGCCAAGGGAATGCCTAGTCGGCGCTTGTCTCGACCACTTTTTGTCCGCGGTAGAAACCGTCTGCAGTTACGTGGTGACGCAGATGTCTCTCTCCGCTCACTGAATCAGTAGAAACAGTTGCTGAAGTCAATGCATCATGGGCACGACGCATGCCACGTTTTGAACGAGTTTTACGACTCTTTTGAACAGCCATCAGATACTCCTAATCTAAATGTTGTATGCAGTTATTAATTACGTTTTAACTGCTCTAAAATACTAAATGGGCTATCAACGATAGCTTCATCATGTGTAGCCTCTACCTTTTCTATAAAGGTATCCCCTGTGCACTCCCCCATGGCGTGGTAATTAACCAATGGTAGCGCTAATAAAATTTCATCTTCAAGTAACTCGTTTAAGTTGGCCATTTTATCAACAACAAGCCAAGGCTCATAGTTCTTTGCAACTCTATCCTCATGATCTTCTGACCAAATGACCTGTACTGCAAACTCAGCATGAAGATCAACCTGTACTGGGTCTAAGCAACGCTGACAAACGGTGTTCACAGTTACATCGGCATTACCGTGAGCTATCTTAGCTCGTGATTCGTCAAGCTCAAATTGAATCGAAGCCCTTAAGGGCTTACAAATCTCAGCAACTGATGCTGACAACCTTGGAAGGTTATCAGACTTAACTTCCCCTTCAAGTAGATAACCTTGGAGGGCCAGTTTTCGCGGGTCAATGTGAGTCGGCAGTGCCATAAAATCAGGTCGATCTCAGTTAGGCGCGCATGATATGCAGAACACTGTGATCTGTCAAAGAAAATTGGTTGATTTCAGTGCTTTAAAGTTCAGTAGCAGGTTAGAATGTAAAATAACAAGCTTTCCCAGGGATTTTGGGAGCTTAAATTCTCAAGTAAGCACCTAAAATATGAAAGCAGCCCAATGTCTCAAATCATTCTAGCATCTACATCCGAGTATAGACGATCGCTTCTATCTCGCTTGAGTTTGAAGTTCACCTGCATTGCCCCAGAGACGGACGAATACGCCCTTCTAGAAGAGCCACCGGTCGCAACGGCTATGCGTTTAGCCGAGTCTAAAGCTTGCTCTACTGCTGAGCGCTATCCTGAGGCTGTCGTAATAGGCGCTGATCAAATTGCAGATCTTGAAGGCCAGCCAATTAACAAACCCATCAGCCATGACCTAGCTGTTGCACAGCTCTCACTGCAGTCAGGGAAAATTGTCAGATTTCATAGCGCTATTGCCGTCGCTCAGATGGGTTATTCAGGTGAACTGCGACATAAATCATGCATCAACACAACTGATGTTCACTTTAAGGATCTAAATGAGAGTCAAATACAGGCCTATTTAGCTGCAGAGAAACCCTATGATTGTGCCGGAAGCTTCAAAGTTGAGGGTCTTGGCATAAGCCTTTTTGAGTCGGTTAAGACTACAGATCCGACGTCTCTTGTGGGACTTCCCCTGATAGACCTATGCAAATTACTTACCCATTTTAAGATAGATATAATTTAGATATAACTTTATCTTATTTAATTAAAGTATTGATATTTATAAATATTTTAGCGTATCTGAGAACCTGTCGACACATGCAATTGGATGATAAAACTCTAGGCGCTCTTTACTGTGAGCACCATAGTTTACGCCAATCGATCTCATTGATGCCTGCTGAGCCATCGACAAGTCAAACTCAGTATCCCCGACCATGAGGGCTTCATTGCTGCTTACAGAAAATTGATCAAGCAGTTCATTTAGCATTAATGGATTTGGCTTTGACAGCGTTTCATCTCCACAGCGTGAGCCATCGAAATAATCACTCATATCACGAGCAGCTAAGACTCTATCAAGACCTGCCCTGCTCTTACCGGTGGCAACTGCGAGAATATAGCCTTGGCCTTTAAGGATATCTAAAGTTTCTGTAACACCCGGAAAGAACTGGCATGGCGCCTTGTCCTGCTCCCGAAAATGTCGTGAATATAACTTAGTAAAAGCGTTCGCATCAGCTGGGGCAAGACCAGGAAAGAGCTGATTAGTCGCTTCCACTAAACCAAGACCAATAATATCAGCGGCACTCTCCCGGGATGGCACCGTCAGTCCTGCATCCGCTGCAGCCAAACGGATACAGCTGGATATTTTCTCTACGGAGTCACAGAGAGTTCCATCCCAGTCAAAAATAAGTAGTCTTGGCTTAGTGATATTTCTTTCCTATGATTATTGTATTTTTTGAAGAACCTTACCAAGATCATCTGGCAAGGGCGCGTCCACGACAACCCACTGATCAGACAAAGGATGTTTGAATCTTAGGCTCTTGGCGTGCAAGAACAGGCGCCTGCAACCAAGACCGCGCATTGAATCATTGAACTCTTTATCCCCGTATTTCTCATCTCCGGCAATAGGCTGGCCTGAGAACTGGCAATGCACTCTAATTTGATGAGTTCGTCCAGTTTCTAAAGTTACATCTAACAAAGTTGCCTGCTTAAAGCGTTGCGCGATATCGAAGTGGGTAACTGAGGCTTTTCCTTCAACATCAACCTTGACAATACGCTCGCCAGAGGAAAGTTGGTTTTTTCGTAAAGGCGCATTCACGGTACTCTTGCCCTTCGGCCATTGGCCCGAAACCAACGCTTGATAGCTCTTTTTGACCTGGTTGCGCTGCATGGCGTTTTGTATATCGAGCAAGACACTGCGTTTTTTTGCAAACATTAAGCAACCGGAAGTTTCTCGGTCTAATCTATGAACTAACTCCAGAAACCTTTGCTTCGGCCTTTCGGCTCTAAACGCCTCTATTGCACCCAAGGACACCCCACTACCCCCGTGCACCGCAAGACCACTCGGCTTATTAAAAATCAGAAGCCCTTCATCTTCGAACAAAACATTCTCAGAAAGGTACTGTTTGAGTTCTTTTCCAGGAACAGCAGGCGCGCCTCGTTGAGCGGTCCTAATGGGCGCTATCCTTACGATATCGCCTTCTTTGATGCGAGTATCAGGCTTCACTCGCCCTTTATTAATCCTTACCTCACCTTTACGTAAAAGATTGTAAATACGTGACTTAGGGACACCTTTAAGATGCCTTATAAGAAAATTGTCCAACCGCTGCCCTTCTTGCTCAGGCCCTATTTCGGTATAGGTTACTTTATCGAACTTATTTTCTTCCACGAATGATAGATCCATTAGTTTCTCAGCGAGGCATTGTAACGATCAAATCGCTATAAACAAATCTAATTACTACTTTGATTTGTAGGAACCTGAGTTTATTGTTATATTGCGACCCGAACCGACATGCAGAGTGCCCAATGGAAGGCACAGTGTTGAGGGTTTTAAAGGCCTGAAGACTAATTTGGCCAAGAATACAGGGCTATTTGCTGAATTTTTATGAGCAGATAGCCAAATATAGCTGAGTGAGTTCAGCAAGTGAAAGTCTGAAATAGACAAAGGTTATAAGCTAGGCACTGCCGCTTCGATAATCGTCATACAAACGATACAATCATTAACTCGAAGGCGTTGATATACGGTGATTAGCTGAATAAAAACGAATAATTAGTTGATTTAGAGACCATATTAACAAGCTTAATTATGGCTTGAAATTTGCGGTCATCAATCCACAGAACGTTACCTAAAGTTAGGCTCTGTGGGGCCAAGAATCTAAATTAACAATAACAAGGCAATAGCGATTTAAATCCTGTGGCCGAATGAAATTGAAGCATAAGTTCAAATTTTGTCGGTTGTGTATGGTAACGTCGCGATATAGCACCCGTTAATAATAGTATATTTTATTAGCGCTAGAAGTCTGCTACCCATGCCTACTCGTGGTCCTTTCCTCTTTTTCTTTCCTTTACTCTGATACTGCTCAGAACAACAAGTAAAGGTGAATTATGAAACGTATGTTAATTAATGCATCGCACACTGAAGAAGTGCGCGTTGCTATGGTAGATGGCCAGCGGCTATATGATCTCGATATAGAAAACAGAACCAGAGAACAAAAAAAATCAAACATTTATAAAGGTAAGGTAACGCGAGTCGAACCAAGCCTTGAAGCTGCTTTTATTGATTATGGCGCAGAACGCCATGGCTTCCTCCCTCTTAAAGAAATATCCCGAGAATACTTCAAGAAAGGTGCATCTGATGGTGGTCGCGTCCGCGTTCAAGACGCCCTCAAAGAGGGACAAGAAGTCGTCGTCCAAGTCGAGAAAGAAGAGCGCAGTAATAAAGGCGCAGCACTGACTACCTTCATCAGCCTGGCTGGTCGGTACCTGGTACTGATGCCAAATAATCCCCGCGCTGGTGGCATATCTCGGCGTATCGAAGGTGATGAGCGGGCTGACTTGAGAGAAGCTATGCGCGGCCTTGATATCCCAGACGGTATGGGTGCAATTGTAAGAACAGCCGGCATCGGTCGAGCGACCGAAGAACTTCAATGGGACTTCAACTATCTACTTCAACTTTGGAATACTATTACTGAAGAGTCAGGGAAAGCTAAGGCGCCCCACTTTCTATTCCAAGAGAGTAACGTGATTGTTCGTGCGATTAGAGACTATCTGCGTCAGGACGTTGGAGAAGTTATTGTCGATGGGGAAGAAGCTTACGCTCTTGCGGCAGCCTTCATCACTACGGTCATGCCAGACTTCAGAAGCAAAGTGAAGTTTTATCAGGATGAAATTCCACTGTTTAACCGCTATCAAGTCGAAAATCAGATTGATACTGCTTTCTGCCGTGAAGTGAGCTTGCCTTCTGGAGGGTCGATAGTGATCGATATCACCGAGGCATTGGTCTCAATCGATATCAACTCAGCTCGCGCAACTAAAGGCGGTGATATCGAAGAAACTGCGTTTAACACCAACAAGGAAGCAGCAGAAGAAATAGCCCGCCAGTTGCGTTTGCGCGATGTGGGTGGACTTATTGTTATCGACTTTATCGATATGCTCAATAGTCGCCACCAAAAGGATGTCGAGAACAAAATGCGTGATGCTCTAGAAGTTGATCGTGCCCGGGTACAGGTAGGTCGAATCTCTCGCTTTGGCTTGTTAGAAATGTCTCGACAGAGACTGCGTCCGTCTCTCGAAGAAACAATGTCTCGAACATGTCCTCGCTGCAAAGGACAAGGCACCATTCGTGGGACCCGATCTCTTGCTCTATCGATATTAAGACTGGTAGAAGAAGAAGCACAAAAAGAGTTTAGTCGTGAAATTCGGGCCATAGTGCCGGTACCAGTGGCGACCTTTTTGCTAAATGAAAAACGCAAAGAGATATCTGACATTGAGTCGCGAAATAGCATTCAGGTTACCGTGCTACCCAACACTGAGATGCAAACACCGCATTTTGAGGTTGTTAGGATCCGTAACCAGGATGAAGAGAGCACCGACTTCAGCTATCGTCTTGCCGATGAACTTAGCAAACCAGAAGAGGAAGTAGTAACAGAGGCAGCAGAGCCCCAAGCTCTTCCAAAACCTGCAGTTAAAACAGTAATTCCGTCCACCCCTGCCCCTGTTATGGCTCCTACTCCAGTTGTTGAGGAGAAAAGCCAAGGCTTTGTTAAGCGGCTATGGGCAAGTATGTTTGGTGAAACTGAAGAGCCAGTGGTAGAAAAGAAACCAAAACCTACAAACAATAGAGGTCGTAACAACCGCAATAATCGTAATCGTGGAGGGCAAAACAACCGCAACCGTGGCGGGCAAAACAATCGCCGTCCTAACGAGCGTAACGCAGAAAACAAGAATGCCAGTACTGAACAGTCAAATGATCAAAAAACTGCTCCTAAAGGCAATCAAAACCGTAATAATCGTCGCAATAAAAATAATCGCCCGAAAGATGCGGTGGCTCCTAAGGAAGCGGCAGTTCAAAAAGCCACTGACACCAAGCCAGTCGAGCCTTCAGCAAAAGCAGAAGGTGGCGATCAGTTGAAACGGCGTCCCGATGACAAACGTCGCGGGCCCCGTCGTCGTCGTCAGCGACAAGATGTACCAAAGGCTATGTTGGACCAAGCTACAGCGCTAACTAACTCCCCAAGTGATACTGCAGCAGACAAAGCCCCTGCTTCACCGTCTGCGGAGGTTAAGACGCCCAAGGCAACTACCGATGTAACGCCAGCCAAAGGTGTAAGTTTAGCCGATACTGCACAGCCAAAAGAAGCCAAACCTAAGCCCAAGCGCAAACCCGCGCCTAAAGCGAAAGCATCAAAGGATGAGCCAAGCAGTAAAACTGTTGATACTGTGACTGATTCAGTCGTTGACAACGCAGATACGCCTAAAAAGCCAGAAGCTAAGAAATCTGCTGCGAAGGGGAAGGCAAAACCAAAAGCTAAACCTGCGAAGGTAGGAAAAGCTAAAACTGCAGCCGACTCAGAAGCCTCTTCAGTGGTTGATACAGTAGTAAGAGCCAGTAATGATCCTCGGAAAAAACCTAAACCAGTTGTGGAGGTCAAGGTGAGCACTGAGCGTGTTGAAATACCCGCTCCAGCGGTTTCATCGGAGCCGACACCAGTAGCTAGCAAACCCAAAAAAGCTGGACCAAGGGCCTCTAATGACCCACGGAAAAAGCGTCCGGTGGCAAAGCCAAAGGCAGCTTCAAAGGCTAAAAAGGCTGACCCTGAGACTGCTAAAACGGGTTCATCTGAAAAATCTTCAGAGGAAAATACACCAAAGGCTTAATTGGTACTTGTTCCAAATAAAAGGCGCTGTATAATCGCGCCTTCTAATGGTGGGATGGCAGAGCGGTTGAATGCACCAGTCTTGAAAACTGGCATACGTTAATAGCGTATCTAGGGTTCGAATCCCTATCCCACCGCCATTTATACTAATTAAACCTCTGTTTTTATAGTGGTTTTTT
>Ga0213868_10000078_pt1 | contig 77351 bp, 67 predicted proteins | sample PICome_9_FD_160087 | JGI IMG/M metagenome (GOLD analysis project Ga0213868, IMG submission 160087) | Coastal seawater microbial communities near Pivers Island, North Carolina, United States - PICO127 | ecosystem: Environmental > Aquatic > Marine > Coastal | place: USA: North Carolina... | reverse complement strand
GCCATAGCTCACTCGGAAACGTCTCGCCTGAAACTTTCCTCAATCAACACTTCCAAACTCAGAAAACACACCTAAACTAACAGAGCGATATGTCCGGTCCATGTCCACTTTCTTGGGGGAACTCCATGCAAGTCCCAATGCCGAACCACACACACCCATGAGCAGAAACACTGCATACACATACCAGCGATTGTATTCTTTTAGCTGATAGTCCGTACTAACTCGCTTGGCCAAACGCCATGCATGCATTGCACAAACGATACAAAGTAACAGATCAAGCGCGAACAACCCAATCGTATTCGAGAACCCCGCCCGCGTTGAATTAAGCAACAACGTCACCACCGCAAGCGCGAGCAAACTAAACGACGCGCCCATCCAAAGAATACCGCGCCGAATATCGCCACAGTAAATCTGGCCCAGCCCTGGCAGGAGGGCAGACATGCTGGCCGCATCCACAGGCTTATGGCGTTTCACTATCAATGTGTCTTTCTTCATAATATAAGTCCTTCGCTAGTTGTTGCTAAACAGGACAAAGTAGATCAGAAGGCCATAGCGACTGAACCCTACGACCGCTGCCAGGATCAAGACAGCAGCCTTGGCAAACAGTACCAGTCGTTCGTATGGCGAAGGCTCCGAGACCTCCGAACGAAGAGTGATGCCAGACATCACGCGATCAGCCATGGCCGCTGATGGCAGATACTCTCGTTTCTCGTCTAGCCATTCTGAATAAGGATCATCCGGGTTCGTCTTCATAGGTGGGTGCCTTTGAGTTCTTCATAGGTGGTGTGCAATGAATCGCTTAAAACCTGTTACGACTAAGCCGCGACTTTACGGTGCCAACAGCGAGGCCTTCGAGGCGAGTGATGTCGTCATGAGGGAGTTCTTTAATTTCGGCGAAGACAAAGACTCGTCGATGCTCATCAGATAGGCTCGCCAACGCGGCGTCCAGGAAGCGAAAGGTTTCCAAACGCGTTAGCATCTCGTCAGGGTGCTCACCCCCGAGTAGGCTTGGCTCGGGCTCGGGAGGATCAGCCATCAAATAAGGCGTCGTCTTCTTCATCGCATTGAAACACAGGCGTCGAGCAATAGTTACCAGCCAGACGGCAAACTTCCCCTTAGACTCATCAAACTGATCAAGCTTTTGGAAGGCTCTGACAAAGGTGTCCTGTGAAAGATCCTCCGTCCTCGCCCGGTCCCCAAGCAGGTGCAGGCAAACCCGGAAGACACTGCCCTGGTTTGCCTCAACCAACACACGAAATACCTCGCGATCTCCGGCACGGATCCTCCGGATCAGTTGGTTTTCGTCACCAGGGAAAGACGTCATCACCCTTCTATCCAGTAGTGCGCACCCAAAGGTTCCCAACTTTCTCTACGAAGACTCCAGTTGCTCGCATCCCGATCTAGGTGACGGTCGAGGCCATGAAGCCCTATGTGAAGCTCGCCGAAGCCAAGTTGCCCAATGGCACCCTCTTCTCACTGCACAAACACGACGGGAACTTCTACCTCAAGAATGATCGTTTGGATCTGATGAGTACTGCTCTCACCCACTCTGAGCAGATGTTAGCAGAGAAAGGCTGCGCCAAGATTATCGTCGGCCATGGCAAACGACCGGAACATCCCAAAGTTCTTATTGGTGGTCTAGGCATGGGCTTTACCCTCAAACGTGCCCTAGAGATCATTGGCAAACCGGCGACGGTTGAAATCGCTGAGTTGGTCGAAGAGATTGTCGCCTGGAATCGCACGTTCCTAGTCGAGCACAACGGCCCGTTGCTGGAAGACGAACGGACCACGATCTACCAAGGTGATCTCTTCGACTGCCTGGCTCAAGACGGGCGCAAGGGCTACTACGATGTCATTCTCATCGATATTGACGACGCCCCTGACATGCTCATCACGCCGGGCAATTCCCGTCTCTACACACCTGACTTCTTAGCCAAGACTCGCGAGGCACTGGCTCCGGATGGATGTGTCGCCTATTGGTTAGCAGAGCCGACGCCGAGCTTCGAGACGAGCCTCATCAAGGCGGGTTTCCGGGTCGAAGCCACGCCGGCAAAGCCTCACGAGAAATCGAAACGCCCACGCCACTGCATCTATGTCGCACGCCCCAAGTAGTCTCTACTTATTGGCAACAAAGTGAAGCACTCGCATCGCATCGCCTCCATGCTCTGGATCCGTTGACACTCTCAGCTTGAGGTGGTGTTCGCCAGACTTGAGATCTGCTGCGAACATTACCGTCCGAGGATAGTGCAGGCCTTTGCTATGACGATGATAGAGTGGAACCGATTTCCAGGCACCACCATCAATCGAGAATTCCGCCACACCCGCGTCAGGACCAGCAAGCACATAAGCCCCAACAGCCCTACCCGTGAATTCTAGAGACAGTGGCTCATCCGATGCCGCGAGTGAGAGAAGGGAAACATCCCGGAAGCGCGTCCGACAATTTCCCTGGAGCGCTTTCCATTCAGGAATCGTCAGGGAACCACCCTTCACTGCCTTCATATCAATGAAGTAACCGTGGGCGTAGCTCCTCGGATCTAGAGGCCCAGGCAGCGCTCGCGCCTTCCCTTCGACTCGCGTAGACTCGAGAAGCTGCTCGATCAGATCCGCACAAAGACGATTCCCGTAGGGCGCGGGATGCGTGCCACCGAACTGCTTCCAGGTGAGACGCTTGTCGCTGATGCGATCGGCAATCTCTCCCGCCAAATGGATCGTCGGAATCTGATAGTGCTTGGTAACCTGATCGTGGGCGGCAATGGAGACAGCTGGCTTAGCTGCCTGCAACGCTTTGAGAATAGGCGGATTGACGAAATAGGTTACTACGATGTCCATGTCAGGATTCGCGCGATAGGCATTCCGGACGACTCCTTCTAGCCCACGAATGCATTCGCGCTCGGCATGTTTACCGTCTTGATCATCATTCACCGCGAATTCCACGAAGAGAAGATCGACCATTCCTTTCGACAACACATCGGCGTCCAGGCGAAAGGCACCGGTGGTCGAGCAAGTGGACGAAATCCCCGCCGCAGTGAACGTGAACGCGGTCTCAGGGAAACGTTCTTCCAGCAGGTCACCTACCATGGGTCGATACCCATTCATCTCTGTGATGGAGCCGCCGATGAAAGCGACATGCCCAACCTTCTCTTGTCGAAACTTGGACGACGAGCGCGCCACTCCCGACCGCACCAAGACACGAGGGCTATGTGCTCTTACTGAAAGCGCTTTGCTAGTGTGACGATGAATGAAATCCACAATCGACTTCGGATCTTCCAAGGCGTGCGGATGATGCCCCACACCCGGCTTTCGAATCACCTCAATTGAGCCTCCCAGTTCACGGTACCGTTTCTCAATGACATCCGAATTCTCTTCAACTGGAACAACCACATCGGCTTCGCCCACGACGTGCAGCAGCGGAATACCCGCCTTGGCCAGGGGCGCCAACTGATCAATCGGGCTCCCCTTGTAGATTGACGCACTTTCTTCGTCTAGGCCATGAGCAGCCATGGCCTGTGTCCAATCACCAGAACTCCCTTTGCCTTTCCATTTCCCTCCTGGCCAACTGCGGAGATCACAAACAGGCGCGTCACCATAAAGACAGGCTACCTTGTCCGGATTCTTCGCCGCCCAATTGTAGATGATCAGCCCACCCCGACTCATGCCTTCCAGAGCCACCTTCCTCGCAAGATCGTACTTGCCCACAACATGCACGTAGAATTTATCCCAATGCGCCACCGCTTCCGCATTTCCAAATAGAGCTCCTACATCACAGTAGGCCAGGTGATAGCCTTTACTTAGCAAAGCGATATCAGCCTGTGGTTCGTGACCAAAGAAACGTGCCCTCCAAACCCAAGGCCGACCCGGCGCCGCTTCTTGCGGAGCAACGAGAATGCACTTTTGATCGCCCACTATAAAATCGTAGCGATCAGAGCCATGCCACTGGGTCATTTCCCCCTCGTAAGCGGAAAGCAAATTTGTCAGGAGAACGAGTAGGAAAAGGCAGCGCTTCATCACTCTATTTAGCAGTGTCGCCTGCTTCTCGGCAATGTTTAGTCGATCACCTTCAACAGTAGCAGACAGGCCTTTCCAATAGCAACTCGCTTGCGTGCTATACACGACAAAGGCGCCCATCACATCCGCCTCATCAAATATGGCTCCACGATTGGCTCTGCTAGAGCGAGCAATTCCAAACCAAAGAGGATCGATAGGCAAGAAAGGTAGCAACGCATCTTTTGAGCCTACCTTCAATTAGCCTGACTTCCAAGCGCTACGCCCTGCTCGAGATTGCGCGGATAGACGGGTCGTCCGACGGGGCTTATCACGTAGCTGTGGGTAAGTCAGGACGAAGTCGCTCCTTCTCGAGGCCCTACCAAGCGAGACCACGGATCGGGTCACCTGTTGAATCAGCGAGAGAAGATTTCCCAATCTACTTGTCCCAAGGCCCGTCTCTTACCCGGTCTCTTTGGGGCGGCGTTTGCATCAGCCGAGACAACACGGACACGGAATAAACCACGGGCCAGACAGGCAACAAGGGCACGGCGAGTTTGAGACAGCGAAGCCCTGACAGCTCGACCTATGCGGGAAACCATTGTCCCAAGGGCAAAGGATCTGGGTTCATCTTTACAAGGCCCACTCCGGGTGGAAGGATGCGCCGATTTCCGTCCGCGACGGACCTTTGCTATGCCGAAAGACGAGAGTATTCAGAAGATTCTACTGATTGGTGCTGGCCCGATTGTCATCGGCCAGGGCTGCGAGTTCGACTATTCCGGGGTGCAAGCCTGCAAGGCGCTCCAAGAAGAGGGCTATGAAGTCGTGTTGGTGAATTCCAACCCGGCGACGATCATGACCGATCCGGAGTTCGCCACCCGCACTTATATCGAACCGATCACGCCAGACGTGATCGAGAAGATCATTATCAAGGAGAAGCCGCAGGCGCTCTTGCCAACGCTCGGTGGGCAAACGGCCCTCAATGCTGCGATGGAACTCGTCCGGACGAATCGCCTCGAGCCTCACGGCGTGAAGCTGATCGGTGCCAAAGCTGACGCGATCGAACGTGGTGAAGATCGCTTGCTGTTCAAGGAAGCCATGATTCGCATCGGTCTTGATGTGCCTGTGTCAGAAGTCGTCCACAATATGGCCGAAGCCGCCGAGGCGGCTGCTAAGATCGGGCGCTTCCCTCTCATCGTGCGACCAGCTTACACGCTGGGCGGTGCCGGAGGTGGCATCGCTTACAACAAAGAAGAGTTTGAAGAAATCGTCCGACACGGCCTCGATCTCTCTCCAGTAACCGAAGTCCTCATTGAGGAGTCTTTGTTAGGCTGGAAGGAGTTCGAAATGGAAGTCATGCGTGACCGCGCAGACAACTGTGTGGTTATCTGCTCGATCGAGAACTTCGATCCGATGGGCGTTCACACAGGAGACTCCATCACCGTGGCTCCGATCCAGACGCTGACGGATAAAGAGTACCAGCTCATGCGTGACGCGTCCTTTGCGGTCATCCGAGAGATCGGTGTGGAAACAGGGGGCTCTAACATTCAGTTCTCCATCGATCCCGAGACAGGACGGATGATCGTCATCGAGATGAATCCCCGGGTGTCCCGTTCTTCCGCACTCGCGTCCAAGGCCACGGGTTTCCCGATCGCCAAGATCGCCGCTAAGCTCGCTGTCGGATACTCCCTCGACGAACTGCCCAACGACATTACCAAGGAAACGCCGGCCAGTTTCGAACCGACCATCGACTATGTTGTCACCAAGGTGCCACGTTTCACCTTTGAGAAGTTCCCCAACGCCGATCCGACCCTGACCACCATGATGAAGAGCGTGGGCGAGGCCATGTCCATTGGCCGGACCTTCAAGGAGTCGATGCAGAAAGCGCTCCGCTCGCTAGAGATTGGCCGTTTCGGCTTTGGATTCGACGGCAAACAAAGCGATCTCTCCATTGACGCGATCAAACGCAAGCTCAGTGTCCCATGCGCCGAACGTATTTTCTTCGTCGGCGAAGCTTTCCAGCGCGGCCTAACCGAAGAAGAAGTCTTTGCGCTTTCGAAGATCGATCCTTGGTTTCTCCGTCAGCTCAAGACGATTGTGGACGAAGGCGTGGCGTTGCAGAGCGCGAAGGAGATCAATTACCGTAAGGCAAAGAAGTTGGGCTTTTCAGATCGCCAGCTAGCTACTTTAACCGATCGCACCGAAGCAGAAATCCGCGCCGAACGCAAAGAAGCTGGTATCATCCCGACGTATCGGTTGGTCGACACCTGTGCCGCCGAATTTGAAGCAGCCACCCCTTACTTCTACTCCACTTACGGCGATGAGAATGAAGCGCGCGGTGGGGACAAGAAGAAGGTCATGATCCTCGGTGGCGGGCCTAACCGAATTGGTCAGGGAATCGAGTTTGACTACTGCTGCGTGCACGCGGCCTTTGCACTGAAAGAGCTCGGGTTTGAGACCATCATGGTCAACTCCAACCCGGAGACCGTATCCACTGACTACGACACGAGTGACAAACTTTATTTCGAGCCACTCACGCTCGAAGACGTGCTCAACATCTATGAGCAAGAACAATGCTGGGGTGTCATCGTCCAATTCGGCGGCCAGACGCCTCTAAACTTGGCCAAGGATCTCGAAGCTAACGGCGTCCCTATCATTGGCACGTCACCCAAGAGTATTGAACTTGCCGAAGACCGCGAGTTCTTCTCCAAGCTACTCGATGACCTCGGTCTCAAGCAGGCTCCCGCAGGCACGGCCACGTCGAAAGAAGGTGCTCTCGAGGTCGCCGGGCACCTCGGCTATCCGGTGCTTGTCCGTCCGAGTTTTGTCCTCGGCGGTCGCGCCATGAAGATCGTCTATGATGATGCCGAACTCGCGCATTACATGGAGTCGGCTGTCGAAGCCAGCCCGGAACGCCCCGTGCTCGTGGATCGTTTTCTCGATGAAGCCACCGAGATCGATGTCGATTGTATTAGCGATGGCGAAACCTCCATCATCGGGGCCATCATGGAGCACATCGAACAAGCGGGTGTCCACAGTGGAGACAGTGCCTGTGTTATCCCCGCCTTCAGCCTAAGCGACAAGATTCAGGCAGAGATCACGACAGCGGCTAAGGCACTCGCCAAAGCGTTAGAAGTTCGGGGTCTCATGAACATCCAATTCGCGGTCAAAGACGACGATCTCTACGTCATCGAGGTCAACCCTCGTGCCTCGCGTACGGTGCCGTTTGTCAGCAAATCCACAGGGGTCCAGTTGGCTAAACTCGCCGCCAAGATCATGGCCGGCAAAACATTAAAAGAGTTAGGCTTCACCAAAGAAGTCATGCCACCTCACTACTCGGTCAAGGAAGCCGTTTTCCCCTTCATCAAGTTTCCTGGCACTGACATCACACTCAGCCCAGAGATGAAATCCACCGGAGAAGTCATGGGCATCGATTCCAATCTCGGCATGGCCTACGCCAAGTCCCAGATGGCGGCTTCTGCAGCGCTCCCGATGAAAGGCAATGTCTTCATCAGCGTCTCAGATCGTCAGAAAACACAGATTGGTGAGATCGCCAAAGGCTTCCACGAACTCGGGTTCAAGATCTTCGCCACTGACGGCACCGGCAGAGTGTTAGGTGACACCCCATTCACCGCGCTTCCCAAGCTCCATGAAGGGCGCCCAAACGTTCTCGACATGATGAAAAACGGCGAGGTCCAGCTCATCGTGAACACGCCCGATGATCGCGAGACCAAAGAAGACGCCGTCAAGATCCGCAGCGTCGCCACTTCCAATCGCATCCCGATCATGACGACCCTCAGCGCCACCAAGGCCAGCCTAGAAGCCATCCGCGCCCTGCAAGACCAAGACTTTACAGTCGTGCCGTTGCAAGACTATCATTGAGACATTCTGATTGAACCGAAACCTGGCTCTAACATACTTCTGATTCGAGCTATTCACTATTCTAGCTCGAGCCTGCGTCGCAGAGATTTCCGTTTTGAGGGTTCTCCAGACTCGCATGTCAGTTGAGATCTGAAACTCTAAGCGAGTGCCTAAAGGCATTGCCGGATACGACAACTCAACATCGCGCTCCTCGCACCCCGTAACAATTTGGAGGCCCAAAGGGCGAGCTGCACTATCGATTGGAGATGTCTCGCCTGGGGTACTCGTATCTGAGTCATGATCCCCCTTCGCGTAGAGCAACCAGCGAAAGCGGAAAGCCGCTGTAGCTGAAGAACCAACCTGGGCGTTCTCAGCATCATAGTAATAGAGCGCTTTGGAGGTCCCGTTAGCGGTGCCTTCACGGATCGCCACCGCTGGACTCACAGGAAGACCATACACAGCGTCCGCTGAGAACGTGTCGACAGCCCCGGTGTGTTGTAGCGCTTGATTTCCCGCCAACGTCACCCTCTAAAACGCTCCACATGATCTCCCTCCATGAGGAGCGCAGCCAGCCCAACGCCGTGGCCATTTCCCGCGCGAAAGGATAGGCCAACGTTCGACGTGTCTTCGCCCTCCCCACCTTTGGCTTCGTTATTGAGAAAGTGGCCGCGCTGCAGTCGTACTGTTGCTCGGGATTCCACAAAGAGGGCACCACCAAGACCCGCAGCACCACCACCAGGCCCGCCCCAGCTTCCTCCGCCACCCCCAGGAAATCCGACAGAACCGGTTCGAACCACCTTGGGGATGGCGTAGCCCTGACTTCTATCACCCTTTCGCCCCGCGTGACCAATGCCAGCAGCAAAGCCACCCAAGCCCAGCGCTCCTACTGCCTCACCAGCTCGAGCGGTGCCGTACTCCGGTTCGTCGTCCTTATTTCCACCGCCGCCACCACCTGATCCGCCGCCATCACCTGATCCGCCAGCGCCGAAGCCTCCGTGCCCCCATAGCCGCCTCCTCCCCCGAAGCCGCCTTTGCCTGCGATCCCGGCATCCCGCCAAATAGCCCCACCACCACCACCTGCTTCTGAAGAACCTCGCGTTCCCTGGCCAAAGTGAAAGCCATGCGTTCCGTTCGCGCCGGCGGCACCGTTGCCACCACTATATCATGGAGTGCCATCGCGGAAATTGCCGCGCCCGCCACCAGTCGCTGAACCTACCGACTTCCCAGTCCCAGCGGGAACATCGATCGTCGAGCCAATGAAGGGGGTGTAATAGATCCCACCACGGTCGCCATGACCGCCAACAGGACCGAAGGCATCGCCACCGCTCCCGCCAAAGGCAGTGTTCCCCTCAAACGTGACGTCCTCGGCCGAGAGGTGCCCTCCGTAAACCACAAAGACCGCACCACCAAGCCCCGGATGACCACCACGCCCCGCGCTTCCGTTCGGCCCGTCGCCGGAACCATCACGTATGAGGAGATCTTTTAGAATCAACGTCGCCCCAATATCGACAACAAAGGGACGCCCCTCTCCTTTCGCATCGATAGGCCCCTTGAATCTTCACACGGCTCCGGATTACGACAGGAGCGAAGTCGAGCCCATTCGTGGCCACGGTTGTGTTTGATAGGCCTGACATGTCCACTAACACACAGGCAGCCGGATCCGCCTCAGAGATTGTGTTGGCTTGGGCGAAGGCACTCCAAAGACTAGTTAAAGTCCCGCTGGCCAATGTCAGTGTATGCGTTGGGGCGGCATCTTCATCGGTTAGGCGCTCAAGAAGAGTCACAGGACTCATTGCTTCACTGACATTGGCAACTCGGAGATGACTCGACTCGTCACCGATTCTCCTTGTCATCGGATGGTAAGCCAACAGGCGCGAATCCGCGATCTCAGAGGTGGTTAGGTCGCGTGTGTAACGTCCGGCGATGGCTGCGCCGACATAGAAGAAGCCACTTCCCGAGAACGCCGTTGCGGCAGGTTCTGCGGCTAGGGTTCCATTGCGGAACAACCGCTGCGTCCCGCTCTCGGCATCGTAGACACAAGCCCAGTGCACCCATAGTCCAGCATCGGCGGCGGCCACGTTCAGCGTGTTGCCAGCATAGCGAAAGCTGAACTCGCGCCCACTGGTGTAGCCAATCGAGAGACTGCCATAGAGGATGGGCCAACTCGCAGAGGAGGTTTGATCCGTCCGCACCCACAGCTCAATCGTGAAAGACCGATTGGAAAGATCCGGGGCGATCGAGGCCGGATAGCGCAAGTACTGGCCAATGCTAAAGTCCGCATAGCCACGAGCCTCGCCATTTCCGACAAGTGCCAGGAACAAACTAACAAAGATAATTGAGAAACGCATAAAACGGATTAGTTAGAAGTTCTCGGGCGCCTCGATGCTTGGCGAGATACGCGGTTGTTTAAAGAAGGTGAACGTTCCTGCTCGTAGCGGAAATGTGAGATATGTTAGTTCCGGCACGCTCGTCGTGATCGAGAAGGTTCCTTCAACGCGTCTGTTCGTCACGGCATCCCCCGCCGCTATCCAGGTTAAGGTCATCAAGGTGTCCGCTTGATAGATCGTATCACTCGCGGGCACGGTGAAAGTGACTTCGCCATTGAAAGCGGATTCAGTGTCCACGAAGCTTGTCATGGGCCAGCAACCGACTGCCTGAGCCGGATTCATCGGGATGAAACTCGTGGTCTCGGCCTTAAGACAATGCGTGCTACCACCGCTGCCCTCAGTGAGTTCTAGTGAAATCGGAATCGTCTTGTCTTCGCCCGTTGGTTCCAGCAGGCCTAACCAAACAGCATCATTGTCTTCGATGACGACTGTGAGCGGTTCACCCACCGCCACGGTCCTCGCCGCGATGGTCCCATCGGTTGAACTCAAGGTTACCGTGACGTGATGTAGAATCGTGCTTTCTTCATCTTCGGGCACCATGACCGGAATCACGCCAGTGAGGCCATCAACTATGACCGAACCGGTTTGGGTCGCCGTCCCGTTTGAGAACTCCACAACATACTGCAGCGTCCCTTGAAACGGTTTGGAAAACGTGACGACGACGCCTGAAGCGTCTCCTTCCACAGCACTGCCGGCCGTTTCCAAGGGAACACCATCCTTGAGAATGCGGTAGAACAGCCGCTCGGCACTTTCCGTTACGGGTAACACTACCCGCCAATTTCCATCGCCCAGATCTTCCAGAGCAGCATCGCCAAAGAGCCGCCATTCATTCGTATCCAGACCTGGAATCACCTCCACGTTGAGGCGATTCCGCTCCACTTCTGGAGAGACTTTTAAGTCCACCTGCGCCAAGGTCATAGAGACCCAGGTAAGCGCAGCAGTCTCTATATCATCTGGAGCCTGCCCCCACAGAGACGGGCTGATGGCGAGGAGTAGAGAGAAAATCAGTCGTTTCAAGGCGATGGTGAGATGGGTTCACCGCCTTGCTAAGGCATCTGTCCGGCCGAAATGTCGCCGGTTTTAAAGAAACTTCATCCCGACGTTACTCAAAGACCGCCTGAATCGTGACATCAGCCGTGCTCAACGACAGCATCATCTCCAGTTCGCTGCCACTGACGTCGCCAGACCAGCCTGTGAAAGTGGCTCCCTCATTTGGAACCGCACGGATGGAGATGGGCACATCCTTGAAATAGGTGCCGCTCCATGCCTCTGAAGGAACCGTTAGCGTGTTGATCACGACGGAACCTTTGTCGGTATTCTGAATGGTGACAGCGACTTCGGCTGTCCCATTCCCGAACCCAAAGTGATCCATGAGTTGGCCACGCAACTGCTCTGGGCGACCGGAACCGAAAGTGCGCATCACTTCGACATTGCGTTCCCAATGTTCCAGATTGAGGGGCTCGTCTTCTTCTTTGTGGGGAAGACCGAAGTCGCGTTCCTGAACAGCAGCCCAACTCCAGCGCTCCAGGTGTCGAGGGATCTCTGCGCGAATGACGGCTGCCATGGCATCGATCCTTCCGACAACACGTTCACCGGACCAGAGATGATTGAGCAAGTCGGCACATCTCAAAATGAACCGCTCGCGAAAGACATCACTTTCTAACATTTCCCTAAGAAGCAACGTCCGACCGCCAGCATTTGGCCAGCCGGTGCCACCACCACTAGTGTTGGTGTGGAACGTGAACATGTTCTCGTAGTCCGCGAAGTCTCGCTTCATCGCGGGAAGATAGACTTCCGGTTTCCAGAGATTGAAACCATAGTCTTGATCATAGACGAGCCAGCGGAAACGCCCGTCATCGGTCTGAGGACGCCAGCACTTGATATTCCCTATATCAAAATTCTGCCCCCACAGGACAGTGAGATTGTAATCGATAAAGTTATCTATTTCCAGATGCTCTTCCTCAACGACTTTATAGCGCTCGGGGTCATTCATATCGTTGTTCTGAATGTAGCTACGCATGCGGTTGTAGGCAGAGGCTGAACCGGAATTGGCCGAGCCATAACCTTCAATTAAATCGACCTCGTCATTGGGAACGCCATGATTGGACTCGACATAATGTTCCGTTAGTTTTTCACGAATGTTGTAGATACCCCAGTAGTCGCCATTGAGATAGAGGACTGCTGGACGGTAGCCTTGGGTATCGAGGCCTGTTTCGCGAGCTAGGCTCTGCACCATGGCATCGCGGAAGAGCGTGAAGTTGCAGTTTACAAAGTAACTGCCCCAGGAAACCGGCGTAGAGAAGGCTCTGATCTCGGAGCGAGGGTGGGTCAGCCACGTGCTCTGGTTGTCATTTCCCGAGTTACGTAGAACAAAGGACTCAAACGAATCGACCTCTTTGTCAGGAAAAAGCTGATGCTGAATCTTGCCGCGCCCGTATTCTTGTCGTGCAAAGATGGCCATGGACTTCTGAGGATACCCACGCGATCCCCAGCCCCCAAAAATCTTCACCCCCACATTCTGGCGAAAGCCACCATCACCGTCTGGTTCGAACATCTCCATGCTCGCCTCAATCTCGCGATCGCGTTTCCATGCATTCGATGATGAATACGGAAAACTGCCATTGACAGTGCCATTGGCAGATACGGCAGAACCCATTCCATAAAGATAACCGTCCTTGAAATCAAAGTTCTCACCTTCCGTCACCATGGAGAGAACTGGCAAGTCGTGGCTGACGCCAACAAGGTAAGTCGTGGTGACGGTTTCACTTGGATTCGCACCCATCACTTTCGCTCGTATCACCGTTGGTTTATCAATGACAATCGGTTCTGTGTACAGTGTGGAGTTGCTCTTGAACAAGGTGTGAAACGGTTCCGCACCGTCCATGGTGTAGCGGACCACATCCGATTCATCGGCTGGAATCAACGCAACGGATATCGTATTCTCGTAGACGCCACCACTAACAGAGAAGCGTGGGACTTGGATGTAGGCATCGGGTGCCCCAAAGATGAAGTTCGTGTTCACCTGTCCTGGAGTAGTCCGTTTCGGTTCAAACACGTAGAGTGTGTCAGGATCATCGCGGGCAATTCCCATGGATGCATCGCCAGCCAGTGGCCCCGGATCAAGCCGATCTAGGATCTCTCCTTGCGGCGTCGTCACAATGACAGGCTCATCGCCATTCCGTAAGCTGAAACTCGCATGCAGTTCGCCATCCGAAGGCTCTTTGTTTGAGGCAAAGACAACAAGATAACCCCCGGGCTCAACGAGCGTTCCTTCAGGAAAGAGCCACTTTCCTAGACGCGATTCGTTGTCCGTCAATCCGTAGCCACTGAGATCAGCCACGGTCTCGCCCATGTTCCATAATTCGATCCAATCGGGAAAGTCTCCATCGCGATCCTCCAGCGCGGTCTCGTTGTTCGTCATGATCTCACTGATCACGATGTTCGCAGTGCTGCTCGGCCCAGACAGGCTTTGGACTCGAAAGAACCCAACAGCGTCTGCTTCCACCGCCGTGGTGAGCTGGAAACGCCCGCCTTCCAGCGCGACTCGATCCGCTTCGCGGACGGCCCAACTGGCATTACTAAGATCCTTTGAGTACTCGACGCGGTAAGTCCTTCCCTCGGCATCATCAGCGAGTGTCAAGACGACTTCATTCGCCCGTCGCTCGACATTTAGAATCTCAAAGGCCACTTGCTGAGCCAGAATCGACCCACTTAGAACGTTAAAGAATAGGATAAAAATCGCACGCATGGACTTACCCTACGACGCCTTTGGCCAGAGGGAAAGCCTGCTAATCCAAGCCCATCGTATCGCTCAGGATAGCATCTGTGAGATCGGCACCATCGCGCTTGCTCCCTGTGAGGTTCGCTGCAATCAGGTCTGCGCCGATCAACTTGGCATCGGTTAGATTGGCATTGATCAACGTCGCACCTGACATATCGGCTCCCGAAAGGTCCGCGCCTGTGAAATCGACTTCATCCAAGGTGACACCTGAAAGGTCGGCGTTCTTTAGATTCGCTTTTGATAGATTTGCACCGGTGAAAGTTGCCCCGCTGCAATCGATCTCTGGGAGTTCCGCGCCACTCAGATCTGCATCTGATAGTGTCGTGCCGATGAAGTGAGCCTTAGGTGCGTTTAATCCAGCCAAGGATGCGCCTGAGAGATTGCTCCCCGTCTTCTCCATGCGAGCTCCATCCACACCGTTGCTCGCGATCCATGCACCGTGTGCAGCCAGTTCTTCCTCCGTAATTGTGTTCATCTAGAGAGTTTCCCCATTCGTCCTTCGTGAAGCAACTGGAATCGGAACTACAAATTGTAGTGACCGCTACTGATCCGTAGAGACCGGGGCAACATCATCGGAAAGCAAAGCAACGGCTTCGCCGGCCAGAAAGAGGGATCCCGTGACAAGGACCGGCTCAGAATGTGTTTCCGCCAGTTTCAATCCGTCTCGAAAACTAGCTGCAACAGCGCCGGATTCGACCATTGATTGGAGATCCTGCGGATCTGCTGATCGCCCAGACAAGATGGGAACGAAGATAAAGCGTGCAGCTAATTCACCCAACATTTCTAAAAGGGCCTCGATCGACTTTTCTCTAGCACAGCCAAACACAACCGTTGCTTTAGTCGACCCAAGAAGATCTTGCCACGTGGCACAGAGCGCTTCGATCGAGGCCGGATTGTGGGCTCCGTCGACAATGTATCTCTCACCAAACCGCTGAAACCTTCCTGGCCACTGCGTACGGCTCAGGCCTAACTGAATCTGAGATTCCGTCGCCTCTTCGACAGCGACTTGGAAAGCAGCTTTGGCCAGTGCCGCATTGGCGCGTTGGTGTTCGCCTGGCAATTGGAGTTCACCTTGATAGGGGCCACTCACAAAGCTGATGGGAGTTTGCACGGCAGCCGCTGCCTGACGCAGAGCGATCTCAACCTCGGGCAACTGCGCTGCGCTGATGATCGGCACGCCACGGCGAAAGATACCGGCCTTCTCTCTGGCGATTTCGCCTAATGTATCGCCTAGGATGTGAGTATGATCATAGTGAATCGGCGTAACAACACAGACATGTTTCGTGCCGATTGCATTCGTAGCATCCAAGCGCCCACCCAATCCAGTCTCTAGCACTAAGCACTCTACTTTCTCCTCGTAGAAATGGGCCATGGCGAGCGCCAACGTCACCTCAAAGAAACTCGGGTGGGGCTCCCAATCCATAATCGTTTCACGCAAGTGATCTAGCCAGCCCGTAAGCACATCGTCAGAGATAAGCTCGCCATTGACCCTCATGCGCTCCTGAAAGCGGACGAGATGGGGCGACGTGAAGAGCCCGGATCGCAAGCCATGCGCCCGGGCAACACTATCCAGAAAAGCACATACAGAGCCTTTGCCGTTTGTTCCCGCAACGTGAAAGGTAAGCGGTGCTGCAGCCGGCGCATCCAGCGTCGCTAGGAGACGACGCATATTATCAAGGCCCAACTTGACCCCGATGCCTTGCAAGCCATAGAGCCAATCGAGCGCTCTCAAGATCAACTGGGGCTATTAAGCAGAAAGCTTCTTCGAAGCTTCAGGCAGCATGAAGCCTAACAATGAAGCCAAGGTGTCTTTTACGTCCTTTCGCTCTACAATTCGATCCACCAACCCGTGATCACGCATGAACTCAGCTGTTTGGAACCCTGGCGGCAAATTCTGGTGAGTAGTCTCCTTAACCACGCGCGGCCCAGCAAATCCGATCATGCATTTGGGCTCAGCTAGAATGACATCACCCAGCGTCGCAAAACTAGCAGTGACACCACCAGTGGTTGGGTGTGTTAGCACCGAAATGTAGGGAAGTCCCGCGTCGGCATGCCGCCCGAGCGCCGCACTTGTCTTCGCCATTTGCATGAGACTGAGAATTCCTTCATGCATACGCGCACCACCAGAGGCAGAGAAGACGATGGCGGCAGCACGGTCGTCGGTCGCCCGTTCAATCATCCGCGTGATCTTCTCGCCCACAACAGAACCCATGCTGGCACCCAGAAACCGAAAGTCCATCACCCCAACACTAGCAGGATAGCCACCGATCAGCCCACGCCCGGTAACAATCGCATCGTTCAATTTGGTCTTCTCACGATAGGACTCCACCTTCTTGGCGTAGCCTTCAAACCCGAGCGCATCTACAGCGATGAGGTCGCTATCGAACTCTTCGAAAGACCCAGAGTCCATGACGATGTCCAAGCGAGCCTGAGCCGAAAGCTGGAAATGGTGCGTGCAGTGATGGCACACACGCAGGTTCTTCTCGAGCTCGATATCATGAATGACCTTGGAACAGTCTGGGCACTTGTGCCAGAGCCCCTCGGGCATGTCTTTCTTCTTGTTTCGCGAGAATCCAAAGGGTGGCTTCTTGAAGATGGGCATTGGTGGGGAGAGGATTGAGATGACAGCGATACTAGCCCCGAGCCAGCGTGATCACAACTACCTTCTTGGCGCCAGACGCCAGTAAAACTCGGGCGCATTCATTTGCCGTTGACCCCGTGGTGAACACATCGTCCACCAAAGCGACCGTTCGCCCTGCAACATGGCCAACCTTCCAACGGCGCGGGACAAAGGCCCCACGGAGATTCTCCATGCGCTGCTCGCGTCGATAGCGCGTTTGTGAGGACGTGTAGCGCGTTCTTTTCAGGGCATTGACGTACGGAATCCCGCTACGTTCTTGGAGCTCGCGACACAATTCTAGCGCCTGATTGAACTCGCGCTCACGATACCGACGCGCATGCAAGGGGACAGGAACCGCAACCCAATCCTGTCGGAGATCTACAATACGCTCGTCCTGCAGGACGTCGACGAGCAGACTGCCTAACAAAGGCCCGAGAAAGAGTTGACGCTGATACTTAAACCGGTGAATGAGTTCCCGAAGGACGCCACGACTTTGGTAGGGCGATACCGCATAATCGAAAAAGAAGTCTCGCCCCTGGCACGTCTGGCAAACAAAGGTGCCCGCTCCTTCTGGCAAATAAGCTTCGCCACACTTCTGACAACACGGCTTCTCACAGGCCCACAACTGCGTCAAGCAAGTGGGACAGAGGTCGGGAACCTGAGCAGAACAGCCGCACCCTGGGCAGTGAGGCGGATAGACCAGGTCGACAGCTGCAGATCGGAGCCCGCGCCACCAGCTAATCGCCATGATGCTAGGGTTTCAACCACGTATCATTGGCAAAGTCTACGATTTCGACTTGGACCTTGTTCTTCGCCCCTTTCGGGAAGCGAACATCTAACATGAGCGGAGCATTCACATCCTTGGTATCAGAAAGTCCTCGCTTGGCGAGCGCTGCTCCGGCTTTATACATGAACTCTGTTAACGGTGGCATCTTTGGATTGTCCCGTTCGTAGTATCCGTAAATTGTGAGATCATCATCACGGTTCGGGTCCTCCAAGCGCAGACAATAGTGCCGCTGCTTCGTGAAGGCACCCTCAAAATAGTTCGAATCTGATGCATACACCCGCATCCGCACGGTACGAGTAACTTGCTCCTCGACAAAATCCTCCCACCGCTCCTCCCCCAACCCAACGTAACTCTCCCAGTCTAGCCGATAGCCAAAGTCCTTCGTCTTCTCCATGTAGATGGGGATCTCACGAGTAGGCAAGAGAAGCTGATAACGTGAGAAATTCCTTGGAAGCTTCACAAGCTCGGCGGCCACACCGCCTGTCGAGTAGTCGCGCACCGTCGGCACTGGCACAGGGCTATCGCCGTAGTAAGCTCTCAACGTCGGTTCGAGACGCTTGGGATAGCGAATCAACTTGAGCAGTTGATCCACCGTGGTAGCACCTTTCAACTCCTGGATAACATTGGTAAAGTGACCCAACTTCTCACCAATGGGCTCGGAATCCACCAAGGACTTGCTCTCTTCGCCTTCGCCATCTCCCTCAGCACCTGCATCTTCTTTGTAGACCTGCGCTGCTCCCCAAAGAGAGAGAATCACCACCATCATCCCCGCAAGGCCGCCAAAGAGATAGATTCTTCTCGTTCGCTGTTTCTCTGTTAGGCGCTTCTTTCTCGTGCGTACGCGAATGCGTTTGTATTTGCCTCCGCTCTGTTCCTCAATGACCGCATTCAGTTCGCTTTCATCTGGTTGACGACTTTTCTGCCCATCCAGTGACTCCACCCGGCGACGCTCTAACTCCAACGCCGAACGTACGGGCAAAGCCGACGAAGAGGAATCCAATCCGGCACTTTCTGGAGAACGCTCAGTTGGAGTGAGTGTTAATTTAACAATCCCCTCTTCGGGCAAGCTCGACGACGTCGGTCGGCTCTGAGTCTTTGGCCCAGTCTTAGAGGCAGCCATCTCCTCCGCACCTTCCGAGCGTTGACTGCGAGGCCCAAGCCTGCGGGCTCGCTTGCGGGCAGGGCCCTTGAGCGGCGGCAACTTCACCTCTCGGTCCAACAGCGGCTCAAATCCACGATGACAGGACGGGCACTCGATATCGTGAACGCTATCTTTGCGATCAAGCTTGATCGTCTGCTCACACCCTGGGCAGTCGAAGATCAGCCACTCATCGACGACCATGACTTCAAGCCGAGCCCCCTGTGAGGACTCTTTAGATTCTGAACTTTCGGCAGGCAGCGGCATCAGTGTTTGGACGATGAAGAATCCTCGTTTGAATGATCAGAATCCTCTCCCCCTTCCTGCTCTGAACTCGGGGTGTCGTCAACCGAATCAGGCTTCTTGGGCTCTTCATTAGCATCTTCGTAAGGTCCGTTGTGGAATTCGTAACCACTGTAAGGATCACCAGCATCATCTGATTTCTCGTCCTCTCCAGAGTCAGGCCCAAAGCCATCTTCGTATTCCGGCACCCCATCACCCTCAGCAAGAGCATCATTTGCTTCAAAATCTGCCAGCGCGCTCTCATCTGTCGTCGTTCTGTCAGGTTCGGATTGTCCAACCGTTCCGACCGGCAGCGCACCAGGAACGGAAATTTCGCGCGCGGCAGCCCGCTTCTTCGCCCGAACGGCTCTTTCAGCTTCCTCCTCGGCTTCAAGTCGACGTCGCTTACGATCCATGAAGAAGGCCATCCAAATGCAGAACTCGTAGAGAATAACCATTGGCACCGCCAGCAAACAGAGGGTCGGAGCATCCGGCGTCGGCGTGATAATCGCTGCCACCACGAAGATGATGACGACCGCATGCGAGCGGTTCTTTGCCATGAAGCTGTAACCTAACAATTCGAGCTTCACCAGTGTTAGCACGACCACCGGCAATTCGAACGCAAGGCCAAAGATCAGGACGAGCTGACTGACAAAGCTAACGTAATAGCCAATTCGATAATCCGATTGGATCCCAAGTTCTTCGGCATAGGAATGAAAGAATTCCAAGACACGAGGCGTGACAACCCAATAGGCAAACGAAGCTCCAAAGAGAAAGAGTAAGAAGCCAACGCCTACGGCAGGGATGACCGCCTTTTTCTCTTTGCCCGTCAACCCGGGGAACACGAACTGAGCAAAGAAATAAAGCAGGAGTGGAAATGCTAGGATAATCCCTGCGAGCAACGAGATCTTTAAAGAAAGCATGAATGCCTCAGGCGGCTTCAGCGCACTCATCTCAATGAGATTCCCTTGGCGCCCAACCTTGGCGTTAGGGTTCTTCTCGACCAGTTTCAGAACCGTGTCGCGGAGCGGCACATTGTCAGTGATCGCTTTGTTCACAAAGGACTCTCGAGCTTCCTTTGGAAGAACCAGCGTGGCGTTGAAGAACGGTAAAGCCTCCACATAAAGGCGAAGATGTTTCTCCTTCTCACCGAGGGCAGCCGTGATGAAATCCTCACGATAGGTCTTGTCGAGGCTCGTCGCAGTCTTCGACAGAGTCTGAACCTTCAGCCAATCTAACTTGGCCACATCCGGCGGCAGATCAATACTCGCACCGAGACCAGCCAACTCGATAGGGCGCTTCAGAGAATCGAAGAGCGGCTCTCGAAAGACAAACGCCCCGATCATAAAAATGATCAATGTCGCGATGACTTTAACCAGCATCTGCCGGAGCTCCTCCAAATGCTCGAGGAACGGCATCTCTTTGTCATGGTGCCCACGGTCGCGAGCAAGCTTTTCACGCGCTCCAAAGAGCTTACCTAGGACACGCTTCATCATGGGGCAGACAGGTCGAGCTTGGTTGCCCAGTGGGCCAGTTCGTCATTCACCCGCTGTGGAGAAGGTGCCCCAATGGCCTCACGAGCAGCCAAGGCAGCATCCAAATTCAGGACACCAAAGACAGATTCTTCGAAGGCTTCGGAGAACTGCTGGAAGTGTTCCAACGTCATGTCAGGAAACGCCACACTTTCTTCTAACGAATACGCAGTGAGCTTCCCAATAATCTCATGGGCTTGGCGAAACGGAACGCCCTGCTTCACCAAATAATCCGCAAGATCAGTGGCCAACAGAAACGGGTCGCTTGCAGCAGCGCGCATGGACGCTTCTTTTACAGTGGCTTGGGCAATCATCTCCGTGAAGATATCTAAACACATCTCTGCCGTGTCAATAGAGTCAAAGAGCCGTTCCTTATCTTCCTGCAAATCGCGATTGTAGGTCATGGGCAGCCCTTTGAGCGTTGTCAGCAACGCCATCAGATTTCCGTAAAGCCTGCCAGTCTTGCCACGCGTCAATTCCGCAGCATCTGGATTCTTTTTCTGCGGCATCAAGCTCGAGCCCGTGGTGTGCGCGTCGCTCAGCGCCATGAAATCGAACTCTGCAGAAACCCAGAGAATCACGTCCTCACTCAAGCGCGAAAGGTGCGTTCCTAACAACGCGAGATCGAACAGCATCTCCGCCATGAAATCGCGATCACTCACGGCGTCCATGCTATTGCGACTGACCTTGGAAAACCCAAGTTCCTTAGCCACCGCCTCACGGTCAATTAAGATGGTAGAACCCGCCAAGGCACCACTGCCAAGGGGCATGCTATCAATCCGCTCACGCGCATCTTGCAATCGACCATGGTCCCGAGATAACATTTCCACATAAGCGAGCAAGTGGTGACCTAGTAAGACGGGCTGCCCACGTTGTAAATGGGTGTAGCCAGGCAAGACCGCTTCGGGATGTCGCTGTCCTAGACCTACGAGACTCGATTGGAGCGCACAAATCTTGATCGAAAGAGCGTCCACCGCATCGAGAGCATACAGACGCATATCAACAGCCACTTGGTCATTTCGGCTCCGACCAGTGTGCAGCTTGGCACCGGCCGGACCAATACGATCCGTCAGTACCTTCTCGATATTCATGTGGATGTCCTCAAGATCGACACTGAAAGGAAAGGCGCCCTCCGCGATCTCTTGCTCAATCTGGCGTAGGCCATCAGCGATCGTCGCTGCCTCCTCAGATTTTAGAATACCAGCGCGCACCAAGCCATTGGCGTGGGCGATCGAAGCCCTCACATCGTGTTTATAAAGACGCCAATCGAACGAGATCGACTCGCCGAAGCGCTTCATCAAATCCGTGGTCTCTTCCTGAAATCTGCCCTTCCACATAAGCGGGCTGGAACATGTTCCGGGCACCTTCCGGCGCAAGTCCTTTAATCCTCCGCTACCGCGGCGTCTTCGTTCTTGCTACAAGCCCCAAATCGCTGCAGTTCCTCGCAAGAGGCTTCGATCCGGATCATCTTCCGCGTCGGCTTGAATCCCAGCCGTCTGGTGATGCAATCTTCCAGAAGATTGATGTGCTCATCCTCAAATTCCACGACCTTGTCGCAATCGGTGCAAATTAAGTGATTGTGGTGAGGGTGATCTAGGAAATTGGGATCGTAGTGCTTGTTCTCCTTCCCAAGATCGATCTCGTGAAGAAGTCCACTCTCCACGAGAAGAGTCAGTGTCCGATACACGGTGGCACGAGAGGTCGACGCGTCCTGTTGACGAGCACGTTCCCAGAGTTCATCTGCGGTGAAATGCTCCTTTGTCGCGAATGCCGTTTGCACGATTCCCTCCCGCTGAGGCGTCTGGCGAAGTCCTTTCTCTTTAAGAAAGATCTCGAATCGATCTTGGACGTCCTCAAGTTGCATGGTTGGAGCAAGGATAAAGGGATTCGGAGCTTGGTCAATCCGCGTCCACTTAGACGAGAAGAAAGAAGTGCCAGGAAACTACGGCAAGGTCGGACACGCTACCGTTGCTCCCTTTCGGGCCTGGCGGAGTTCACACGCCGACCATCCATAGCTCCTGGCGTTCGTGCATTAAACCGCATCGCTATGGGGGCAACCACTTTTTGACAGGAAAGCCTTGCAGACTTCACTAATCGCTTCTAAATTAGCGCAATCACAAGCCAAACGCGTAGGTCATTTCAGAGGTTTCCGATCGTCCGAACGGCCATTCCTTTTACGAGAATGTTCTCAGAAAAGGGTTGCCAAACCCACGTTTCTTGGACACAACACCGTTCCTTGCGAGACACCTCTCGCGGGATCCCTAGACGCCCAACCACCCAGTAACCAAACGAATCACCCATGCACAACATGCTCACTACCCTGTCGCTGATCGCACTGATCGGGGCGGCAGTCCTCAGCTTCATGAACAAGGAGAACCTCGCTACAGCGAAGGTCGACCAGAGCGAAATGAAGAAGGTTTTGAAACGGACCGAAATCGAGTTGGAAGAGTCGACCAACACACTCAATGAACTCGACGGTAACTTGGTCACGGCAACTGCGGAACTCGAGACGTTCGCTACTGAAGCTGAGGCGCTAACATCACAGATCCAGGCGAAGGAAGATGAACTTGAGACGCTGCAAGGTAACCTTACGGACTCTCAAGAGAACCTCAGCGGGATGAAAGACGAATTTTCCACCGTTGGTGATCTTGAGGCCGCCAAGAGTAGCCTTGAGGAACTCCGCGCAGAGGTCGCCACCCTTACAAGTAAAGCAAACGCCCTCACGAGCGAAGTGGCCAGCGCCACCAAGGTTTCTCAAAATCTGCAAAATGAGATTGATGAAATCACCGACCTCAACAAGAAGCAAGACGAGGGAATCGTAGCCGACGACTTCTCTGCTGCCATCGCCCAGGTATACACCAATTGGGGCTTCGTCGTTCTCGGAGCAGGCAACAATCAACGCGCAGCAAAAGGAGCAACCCTGTCAGTCCGGCGCAACGGTGCAGAGATTGCTCAAATTACGATCACGGACCTGCTTCAAAATCGTGCTGTCGCTGATGTCGTTCGCGGCAGTCTCGCCGAGGGCGTGACACTCCAAGCCGGAGATCGCGTTTACGCCCAAGCCAAGTAGAGCAACTTAAACATTTCAGTAACCATCCTCTAAAGACTCTATTATCATGAGCAAAGTATTTCTTATCCTCGCCATCATCGCTGCCGGGGCGGCTTCCTTCATGGCTTTTGGAAACAAAGCCACCTTCACTGACGTCCTCGCAGAGAACAAGAAATCAAAGGCAGAGATCACCAAACTCAAGCGCCGCAACAGCACTGAGCTTGGTAAGATTGACAACGCCAAAGCTGACTTGGCTGCCGTTGAAGAATCCCGCAATGAGGCTGAGGCCCGTCGGAATCTAAAGCGTGAGAACCTGAACAAACGCTCCGCAGCCGTGAATACGACGAATGGCGAGCTACAGAAGGTGAATCTCGAAATTCAGGAACTGACAACGATTCTTAACGGCCTCGATCTTCCCAATCCTGAAGCTCTCAATTCCGAGTTGGAAACAGCCTCAGGAGAGAAGCTCGAGCTCGAGACAACAATCGAAGAGCAGTCTATTCTCGCGGAAAGCCTGCGCACGTCGGTCAACGACAAGCGCGGCGTCCTCAAGAGCCTCAAAAAATCGAGCGCCGATCGCGCAGCCAGCCTTGGCGTGCGCTCGCGCCGAGGCAGTATCTCGGCTGTCGATCCTAGCTGGGACTTCGCAGTCATTAACATCGGCAATACTGCCGGAATCAGCGCCAACGACCGTGTCATTGTGGAACGTGGTGGCCAGCGCGTCGGAATGTTGGTCGTCAAGTCGGTTGAGCGAGCAAGGATCGTCGCCAACCTCGTCCCTGAAGCAGGTCAAGGCGTGCAGGCAGGTGATACGGTAATCTTTCAGCAGAAAGCAGACGGCTAAAAATTCAAGCAAGGCACTGGTAACGGTGTCACCCTCCGACCATGAAATCATTCGCCTACCTCTTTGCGGCCCTTGGGATCCTTAGTCTCGGAGCATGTGAAAGTATAAAATTTAAGGGTGACGACTCAGGCGGAACAATGCCATGGACTTCACCTGAAGGCTTCGAATCCTCAGGTGCGGGCACTCCTTTCGGAGCCATGGGCGGTCTCCAAGGCCGCTAATTTCGAGCTCTAAACGAAATCTCTTCTGCAGAAAGGCGGCCCCAGGGTCGCCTTTCTTGTTTCTGTCCAGCATTCTTCTTCTATGGCAAATAACGTCCTCGGCACCGAGCTCACTACCTGTTCAACCGAGCCCATGACAGGCTTCTTTCGAGACGGCTGTTGCAATACAAACGCAGACGATCAGGGCATGCACTCAATCTGCGTCGTTTTAACAGACACGTTTCTCGCCTTTAGCAAAGAGCGCGGCAACGATCTTTCTACCCCGCATCCAGCCTACGGATTCCCGGGCCTTGTCGCTGGCAACCGCTGGTGCCTCTGCCTCAGCCGCTGGGTCGAAGCACTTCAGGCAGATTGCGCGCCCAAAGTCGTCTTGGAGGCCACCCATGCTTCGGTCGCCGAGTTCGTTGATCTAGAGACGCTCCAGGAACACGCCGTCTCCTGAAAAACCCTTCCATCCTACTTGGAAAACGTTCTAGGAGGTTCCCCGGGCTTGGGAATGTGCTCGAAGTCCCCTTCCTCACAGCACCGCACGAAGCCTTCCGTAAAACCCTTGAGATGCTCCCAGACACTCCGAATCTCTTCCGATTCATCGTCGGTGATGGAGTTGTCCACGGCCGCCTTTGAGATCGTCGACAGAAGGTCCGCAAATTGCTGCACGATCTCGTTCGTGGCTGGCACCACTTCAAAGCCCTCATCGCAAAAACTCTTTGGATTCCGCACAAAGTAGCCACCGGCTTGCTGGCAGAGCCACTCAATGATACCCGAATCCCCTGTAAGGGTCCGCAGTTGGTCCACACGGTCCAAAGGATTGCGGCTTCCGCTCCCCATATCCGTATTCGGCTGCGCCCACTTGTAGACGAGCGAGAGTGAAAGTCCCATCTCCGCAGCCACCTCCTTGGGTCCCCGGTTCTTGAAAGCCTTGCGAATCACGTCGTGAGAATCCATGATTTCCCATAAACTAAACTTAGCTTTCAATCGATCAGAAAACGCGATTTGCCTCAGCAGATCGAGCCGTCACAAAGAAATCTCCCCTGAATTCTCAATTTGCCTTGAAAAAACTGGTAGAAACCGTTCGAAATGAGAGTATCAGTATAGGAATTCGCTTGCGCGATCCGGCAATTCTCCGATACCTTTAACAGAACTATTTACCAAACGAGGAAACAACGCATGAAGAAAGTTATTCTTACCACCTCCATCGCCGCTCTGGGACTGGCTCTCCAGGCCTCTGCAGCGGATCTCACCGAGAAGCTGACCGACGCGAAGAGCTGCAAAGCTGCTTCCCAGCTTGTCACTACGGGCATGAATGTTTCCAGCGAAGTCGCCACGGTGACCGCTACGCTTGAAGTTGCTCTCAAAGCAAAAGCCTCCTGCGCATGCGAGACAGTGACCGCTGTCATCGAAGCCACCGGAGCTGACGCCAAAGACAAAAAGGCTCTCATCGAGGCAATCTTCGAAACCGCTATCACTGCGCTTCCTGAGGAGACGGCCGCCATCACTGAGTGCGCAGTCGCGGCAGCTCCAGCGCACGCTTCCACTATCGAGAAGGTTCTCAACAAGGTCTTCGCCAGCCAAGACAAGGATTACCTCGGCGAAAGTAGCTCCGAGAAGGGCTACTCCAAGCAGGAAAGCTACGGCAAGAGCGAGCCCGTAGAAACAGAAGAGGTCGCCGAAGAGTCTGAATATCCAGTCTACTCGCTTCCCGCGCCAGTCTACCTCATCGCTCCAAGTGGTGGGATTGTTCCTCCAGGTGAGTTCTCACCGGTAAGCCCAAGCAGTCCATCCAAGGACTAGTTCCAACTAAGACTTAAGAAGTCTGACCGTTATTTTATTAGAAGGCCTAGCTCAGTGAGCTAGGCCTTCTTGGTTTAGTGAATCAGGGCCAACCCCTTCCTCTGAGCCATCCGTTAGAAAGCCCTGGACGATTCTATTCTTTGCACTGGGCATTTTTCCTACCTCGGTCATGCTTGGCAATATGACCGAGCTGCAGTTCGACAAGGGGACACTGATCCTGCATCGGCTCACCCAAGAAGAACAGCAGACTCTGCAGCTAGCGGGCGTGCAATGGGATCAACGCACCCAAACCCATCGCGCCCCAGCTTGGTATTACCGCGAGATCATTCTCCAACTGCGCCAGAATGAGGTCGCTCATGAGGACCACGCCAAGAGCTTCGAACCGGTAGCACTTCCTCTGAAGAAGCCTATCACCCCGCGGTCCTTCCAAGCTAAGGCACGCGATGCTTGGATCGAGAACGGCAAGCAAGGTGTCGTTGTTCTGCCGACGGGAGCGGGAAAGACCGTCCTAGCGGTACTCCTGATCAGCTTGACGGAACGCCCGACGCTCATTCACGTCCCCACGATTGATCTTATGCATCAATGGATCGATGTGCTCTCGGCCCATTTCGATGAACCCATCGGCGCACTCGGCGGTGGCAGTCATGAAATTGAACGCCTCACGGTTTCCACTTACGATTCGGCCCTCATCCATGCCACACACAAGGGGAACGCTTTCGGGTTTGTCATCTATGATGAATGTCACCATTTGCCGAGCGAACAGTATCAATTCACCGCTCTGGCGACTTTAGCGCCCTTTCGACTCGGACTCACCGCCACGCCGGAACGAGCCGATGGACGTGAAGCCCAACTTTACGAATGGCTAGGCGGTCTTTGTTTCACGATTCACATCGACGAATTGGAGGGTAACACCTTGGCTCCATACGATGTGGAAACGATCGAGATCGATCTGAATGATGAGGAACGGGCCATTTATGACGAAACACGTGCAAACTACATCGACTTCCTCCGTAGTGAACACATCAACATGAGTTCGCCACGCGGCTGGCAAACATTCATTTATCGATCCAGCCTTACACCTGAAGGTCGCCAAGCCTTCCAAGCGTATCTTACACAGAAACGTCTCAGCCAGGCAGCCGCCGGAAAGGAAGAAGCCATCTGGAATCTTCTCCAGCAGCATAGAGGCGATCTTATCCTCATCTTCACTCAGGACAACGATATGGCGTATCGGTTAGGCCGTCGATTCCTTCTCCCCGTACTCACTCACCAGACCAAGGTCAAGGAGCGTAAAGCCTTTCTCGACGCCTTCCGCGCAGGAGACTATCGCATCCTCGTCACGTCTAAAGTGCTCAACGAAGGTGTCGATGTGCCCGAAGCCAATGTCGCCATTGTCGTCTCCGGTAGTGGCAGCATCCGCGAACATGTGCAGCGGCTCGGCCGCGTGCTCCGCGCCCGCCCTGGCAAACGCGCTACACTTTACGAACTCATCGCTCGCGATACTGGCGAGTATTATATCAACGAACGGCGACGCCAACACCGTGCTTACGAAAGATTTAGTTAGGTTCAGCCTCAAGGGGACGGCTGTGAAACCGGATTTCATCGATCCAGCCAACCGAGCCTTGATTGGCCTGGCAGAGAATTTGCTGGCTGTTTTTCGAGAAAGCGTGGGTAAGACACGATCGCAGATCGAGGAAGAGAGTAAGGTCATCATTGATTCCGCCGAGACCAGCGCCCTCTTTGCCCGCGGCTTAGAGAAGCTCCTCATGGATCGCCTTGAGTTCGAGACCGCCGCCGATGAAGACCTCATTGCGTGGCGTCACCAGCTCTTTCTGCAAACTAGCCAGCTCTTGTCTCGCGAAGCGTTTCCCACACTAGATGCTTATCACCAGGCCCTTGCCAATCAACAAGGCAAGCCCATTGGGACCGTTGCCGACACTCTTTTCAGCGACCTCCCTGAGAATCAGCGCGCCCTTCATTTCAGAAGTTTCTCCGCAGAACGCCTTCTCCACCGATACAATGTCGCCCATGTGCAGTGGCTCCTTCTCAACGCCCACGCGCTAACCATATCGACCAAACAACAAGACACAAAAGCTTGGCGACAGTTCTTCCGACACCTACGCTTTCACCAATTGCTTGCCGATATTAGCAAGAACAAAGCGGGTACCTTCAAGATCACGGTGGATGGCCCGATAAGTCTCTTCCAACAGACGAAGAAGTATGGCCTGAGTCTGGCAACGTTCTTTCCAGCAGTCCTTCATCTTTCTGAATGGAAGCTTCAGGCTGACATTCACCTAAGAAACCGCAAACCGAAGCGGCTCGTCCTCGATCACACGGTGGGATTGCGCCCCTATTCCGGCCATTTCCTTGCCCATATCCCAGAAGAAATTGCCATGTTTCAGAAGCTCTTTCAGGTCCAAGAGACGGAATGGAAGATCGCTCCTGCAGATGATTTCATTCGGCTTCCCGGAGACGCCTATGGTTTTGCCGACTTCGGCTTGGAGCATCCTTCAGGGAAAGCAGTTGGCCTCGAATGCTTTCATGCATGGCACGGTGGCCCACTCAACCATCGACTCAAACAGCTCAAGGACCTGGAAGAAATCCCACCACTCTTGCTCGGCGTTGATCGCAAACTTGCCAAAGATCCCGCCATCACCGCGCGTCTGGAGGAATCCTCCTATTTCCGGAAATGGGGCTTTCTCTTCCGAGAAATGCCCTCGCCAAAAGCTGTCCTCAAGTGCTTGAAAGCACTGAGCGCATAAACTACTCCGGCAACTTCATCGTCGCCGGAGATCGCCCGCTCTTTGGTCGCGTGTGCGGGTCGCCATACTCCGAGTAGCCGTCCCCGAAGCCTCCGTGAGAAAGAAAGAACTGGCCTTCATCGGTTAGGCCCATGAAACGGTCTAACCGATCAGCCGTGCCTGTCTTATCGTGACTGAAGGTGGCTTTAGTGACTTCGTGCCACTTGCCATCCGCCGTTCGGATCCATTGGTTCTCATAGAGTGCCTTACGTAAGACATGCCCATTCTTTCCCGCGAAGTTCTCACTGAAGCTATAGAGACCACGCAGGTATTTCCCTTCCTTTGGCGCCTTCCAACTTGAGATTAACATCCAGTCCTTCTTGTCTGGGTGAAAGTAATAGCCCGCAAAGATCGTGTAGGTTTTCTCCACTGGCTTAGCGGTAACGAGAAACTTCTGCCGTTCGCCCGTCTTCCAACCGTACTTGAGGTGACTGTGTCCCCCGGTTCCCTCATTGCCAAAGTCCCCGCTATAAACATCTTCGCCCTTCGCAACCAACGTTACCCGATTCTCATCACCGACCTTATCTCGATCGATCGCTTCGCCGCCGCTATCCCATACGCTGAAAATAATGCGACGCTCTTTTTGGCTATTGACTTGCATACCGAAATAGCCCCGGTGCCATCCGCAAGCCATGTAATAAGTCCAGAGCGGGTCTTCCACTCCCGTCATCTCACAATAGAATGCCGATACTTGTTTCTCTTTATCCACGGGATAAGCCAAGTGAACCGATGCAGCATTCCGGCGCGACTTTAGATTAAAATGAGCCTCTTTGATCGCCGACCCGTCGAGTAACAATGCCTGTAACACTCCCTGCGGTTTCGGCGATTCGAGCACGAACGACTGATAACCCGGCTCGTTTAACTTGAAGCTTCCAAAGTCTACCACCACTGAAACGTCTTTCCCTCTACCCCGAACAGTCGCGTTGTGGCTTTCCTTCCCCACCGTCATGGATAGAGGCACCTGCTCCCCTTCGGCTAGACGGATTTCTAATTGCACACTCACCTCACCCGCGAAGGCAAGTTTCCCAAACCAACTCACCTTCATTTCCGGGTCGTTCCAATTGGTCACCCCGCGCTTCTCGGACACACGAGCACCACTGGGATCAGGATCGATGTAACCAGTGAAGGCGGGCACACGAAGTTCTGCTAGAGAAGCCCCAGAGACCATCACGAGAACGGTCAGAAGATAAAGAGAGCGGGTAACGAACATAGCGACACCGTAGAGGCAAATCAGGGGATGGAAACTCGGACCTGCACAAAGCAGCGCCCGGTAGCCTCATCGCCTACAGCACTCACCATGTCGCGAGCCCAGTTGAGTCGAAGTTGGCCGCTCGGCTTCAAACGCCATCTTCTCATTCACGTAGACAAAGGGATCAGGCAAGCGTGGCTCAGCCAACACTTGCACCACATCTGAAGACCTTCAGGGTTGAAGATGCTCGACCACCTTCACCGAATCATTAACCTATTCACCTATACATGGGAAGCTGTAAAAATAGTAGACTCTTCATCATCACTCCAAAAACTTACCTATCGTAGATTATTAACGTTAGCATGATTCTCCCGCGAACCTTCATCGTCACCCTCTGCCTTCTCGCCGCAGAAGTTAGCCACGCTAATCCTATAGACTTCTCACACGATGTCCTGCCGCTCCTACGCGCGCATTGCGTCAAGTGCCATGCTAACGGCAACTACAAGGGTGGACTCTCCATAGATACCCGTGAGGCCTTGCTTCAATCTGAGAGCGTGGAGCTCGGAAACGGCGCAGCTAGTCCGCTTGTCCACCTATTGAAAGAGACAAAGGACGCCGATCGTATGCCGCAGAAGGCAGACCCGCTTCCCGTTGAGAGCATCGCCATCCTTGAAACATGGATCAGCGAAGGGTTGGTCTGGGAGAAAGGGTTCACTTTTAAAGAGTCCACGTGGGTGGCACCCCTCGCTCCTCGTCGCCCCATCTTGCCAGCTGTGGGCTCGTTGGGCTCCCATCCGATTGATCGCTTTGTCAGTGCTTACTTTACCGAGAACAAACTCGCACCCTCTGGGCCCTTGTCAGATCGCGCCTTCTATCGCCGGGTAGCGCTCGATCTATTGGGATTGTTGCCTGATCCGGATGCCGTCGACGCCTTCGCTGAGAATACCTCACCCAACAAGCGCCGCCTGCTGATCGACCGATTGCTAAACCAGTCCGTAAACTACGCAGATCACTGGATCACCTTCTGGAACGATCTGCTGCGCAACGACTATAAAGGAACCGGATTCATTGATGGCGGTCGTAAGCAGATCACAGCATGGCTCTACCAATCGTTGGTGGAAAACAAGCCCTACAATGTCTTCGTCCGGGAATTGATCAGTCCCACAGAAGCCTCCGAAGGATTCATCAAAGGCATCAAGTGGCGCGGGAATGTGAATGCTAGCCAACGCCGCGAGGTCCAGTTCGCTCAGAACCTTTCTCAAGTCTTCCTCGGTGAGAACATGAAGTGCGCTTCCTGCCATGATAGTTTCATCAATGACTGGAAGCTGACCGATGCCTATGGCTTGGCAGCCATCGTCGCCGATGAACCTCTCGAGATTCATCATTGTGACAAACCCACGGGCAAGTATGCCAAGACTCAGTTTCCGTTTCCCGAACTTGGGGACATCGACGCGACCAAACCCAAGTCCGAACGGCTCAAGCAAACTGCCGCGCTGATGACGTCTCCAAAGAATGGGCGATTTGCGCGCACGATCGTCAATCGACTATGGCAGCGCCTCCTTGGTCGCGGAGTGGTCGAACCAGTCGACATGATGTCTAGCGAACCGTGGAATGCTGACCTGCTAGATTACTTAGCGGTCCATCTCATCGACAGCAACTATGACCTCAAGAAGACCATCGCCCTCATCACCTCTGCGCAGACTTACCAATCCCACACCGTCGGACGCCACGTTGGTCCAAAAGAAGAGTATCGATTTAGAGGTCCTATCGCGAAGCGCCTAACGGCAGAACAATTCATTGACGCCCTCTGGAAGATCACCGGTCAGGCGCCAGCGAAAGTTGCTGCGAAAGGAGCAGACAAAGGTGACCGAGGCTTTGTAAGAGCTTCACTGGTCCACTCGTCTTACCTTATGCGCGCCCTTGGCAGGCCGAATCGAGAGCAGGTCGTCACCGTGCGCCCAGAAGACCTTTCGACTCTACAGGCCTTGGAACTAAACAACGGAAAGGACTTCACGGAACTACTCGACAAAGGAGCCAGCAGTCTGTTAGAACGATTTCCTGAGTCCACCGCGAGCACCTTAATCATTGAAGTCTATCGCCAAGCTCTATCCAGAGATCCCACGCCTGACGAACTCACACATGTAGGTTCACTCTTCGAGGGCCCCCCTCAACCAGAAACAGTGGCTGATCTTCTCTGGATGATCTTTCTGCTTCCCGAATTCCAACTTCTTCCATAGCCATGAGTCCTTCCACATCTGAGACACGACGAGACTTTCTCAAGCAACTCCGTGGCGCATCGATTGCTGCCATGACAGCAGGTGCACCGCAGTTCGTCCACAGCGCTAACCTAAAACATCCAACAGCAAAGGCGGACACCTGCATCCTACTCTGGATGGGAGGTGGCATGGCGGCTCCCGACACCTTCGACCCAAAGCACTATGAGCCGTTCAAGGTGGGTCTGCCCGTCAAGGACGTCGGGAGCACGTTCCCCGCCATTGACACCGTAGCCGATGGTATTCAGATCACGCAAGGGTTAGAGCACATCGCCAAAGTGATGGATCGCGGGACGCTGATCCGGTCGCATGTTCAGCCGGATCTTGGACACATCCTTCACTCGCGTCACCAGTATCACTGGCACACCGGCTACGTACCTCCTCAAACCGTAGCAGCGCCTCACATTGGTGCATGGATGTCGAAAGTGCTCGGCCCACGAAACCCAGCGATCCCAGCATTCATTGACATTGGCCAACGCATCGAAGGCGTGGGAGAACAGGAAGAACTGAAAGCCTTTCATACCGGCGGCTTCTTCGGAACCGAGTACGGTCCCTTTCTGCTCCCCTACCCAGATCAAGCGATGGCTGCCGTACGTCCGCCTAAAGGCATGACGCCTGGCAGATTCGCCAATCGGTATCAGTTTTACAAAGATCTCATCGCGAAGAGCCCGATGGGCAAACGAGGCAGTAGTTTCCAGCAAGAATCCATGCTCCGCGCCATGGACAATGCTCATCGCCTTCTCAGCTCTCCTGAGCGCGTCGCTTTCGATCTATCAGAGGAACCCAAAGAAGTTTACGACAAGTACAATACGGGCCGATTCGGCTTAGGCTGCTTGTTAGCCCGACGCCTCACCGAATCCGGGGCACGCTTCATCGAAGTCACGACGGAGTACGTGCCGTTTCTACATTGGGATACCCACGAGAAAGGCCACAGCACGTTGGCTCGCTTGAAACAGGAGATTGACCAGCCTATCGCCCAGCTCGTGCTCGATTTAGAAGCCCGTGGTCTTCTCGACCGCACCTTGGTCGTCGTAGCAAGTGAGTTCAGCCGAGACATGATCATCGAAGGGGTTCCTGGCAGCAACGCGCGGGATCAAGCCAGTTCAAAAGTCGATCTCCTCACGGAGATGAAACACTATGGGCAGCACCGCCACTTCACAGGCGGCAGCAGCGTGCTCATGTTCGGCGGCGGAGTGAAACGCGGCCACCTCTATGGCGACACCGCAGACGAACGTCCTTTCATTGCGACAAAACATCCTATCAGTGTGCCCGATCTCCACGCCACGATCTTCCATGCGATGGGCTTCTCGCCAGAAACCGCCTTCGAGGTCGAAGAGCGTCCCTTTTACGCCACTGAAGACGGCAAGGGACGTCCACATCTTGGAATCTTCGGCTAGCCGATTTACTCGTGGTTAATAGTTGAAGCCGTAGGCTAGACCAGGGAGCTTCAGATCAAACATCAGGAAGGTCAGCGAGTGATTTCCAAAGATACGAGTAATCGACACATGCTCATCCACACCACTATACATGAGCATGCTTGACCACGCACCCTTCCGCAGGTGCACGCCGCCAACGGCACGCACTTCACCAAGTTTCTCAATGAAGGTCGCCCCACCATAGCCCGATACATTGACACCCCCCACTTCAAACAAGTGCTTTGATAGAGTTCCGTAATAACTTTGGCTGTTGATGTCGCCGAAGTCGTCGTTGCTCGTTCCCAAGATCAAGGCTGGACGCCAGCCATCATCCTCAGAAAAGACCCGCCAATTGGCCAGAAGACTCACATCGTCCGTCAACGGACGATAATCCACGCCAATACGCAGTGACTCCGTTGCTTGGTAACTGAGATTGAAGTACAACTTTCCGTGGTCCGGCTTCTCTGGAATCCAACGTGAATATAACGTGAAGCCCTTTGGGTCTTCAGGCCAACTCAAGATCGAGCCCACGTCCTGCAAGAAGGCGCTGTCGCTCTCGGTCAGAAAGCTAACCGATGGGAAGGGATCCTCATCTGGGTCCAATGATCGGCCACGCACGGTGCCCGCTTCGCCTGGTCACATCACTCAGGCCGGAACCTCAGAAGCCGGGCGCTGGGCCCAGGCAGGGGTGACGGCGAGCAGGAGCAGGGCGGAACAGATAAGACGAAACCTCATGTTTGGACGGTCAACGGCCAGGGCATCCTTTGCCAGGAAAATTTTCACTTGCGGAACGGCAAATCTAATTCTTAGTAACTTGACTCAATTACTAAGGATTAGATTTCATGCCCACATCAACGGAAGACAAGCCACTGCATAAGAACGAAGGCCTAAAGGTCGAGAGCAACTTCCTCCGGGGAACCATCCTCGAAGGACTCGCCGACGAATCTACGGGTGCGATCTCTGATGCCGACACGCAGCTGACGAAGTTCCACGGAATTTACCAGCAGGATGACCGCGATCTCCGCAGGGAACGACGCAAAGCCAAGCAGGAGAAGGCGTTCTCCTTTATGATTCGCGTCCGCGTACCTGGAGGCGTCTGCTCTTCGAAACAGTGGCTGGAAATGGATGGTCTCGCCAGCGCTTACGCCAATGAGACAATCAAGCTGACCACCCGACAAGCCTTCCAGTTTCACGGTGTGCTCAAAGGCAACTTGAAGCAAACCATCAAGGAGATCAATGAAACGTTGTTAGACACCCTTGCTGCATGCGGGGATGTGAACCGCAATGTGATGTGCAACCCGAACCCCTATCAGTCCCATGTTCATGCCGAAGTGCAGAAGGTGACTGAGGCTATTAGTGATCATCTTTCCCCGCGCACGGGTGCTTATCACGAGATCTGGTTAGACAAAGAGAAGATCACCAAAGACCCAGAGCAAGAGGAGCCTCTCTATGGGAAGACCTATTTACCACGTAAATTCAAGACTGTAGTCGCGGTGCCACCTAGCAATGATGTGGATATCTTTGCCCATGATCTCGGCTACATTGCGATCATTGAAGACGACAAACTAGTCGGGTTCAATGTCACCGTCGGTGGCGGCATGGGAATGTCTCACAACAAAGAAGCCACATTCCCACGCCTGGCTCAAGTCCTGGGATTCTGCACGCCTGAGCAGGCTGTGGAGGTGGCCGAGAAGATTGTCATGGTCCAACGCGACCACGGCGACCGCACCGACCGTGCGCACGCTCGCTTGAAATACACGATCGAAGATCACGGACTCGATTGGTTCCGCGATCAAGTTGAGGAGCGTTTGGGCTACAAGTTAGGAGACGAGCGCGCCTTCACGTTTGACCACAACGGTGATCGTTACGGTTGGAGAGAAGGCACTGATGGAAAGCACCACTACACATTGTTCATTCAGAATGGCCGCGTGCTCGATACCGAAGAGATCAAGATGCGTACCGCCTTGCGCGAAATCGCCAAGATTCATGAAGGCGACTTCCGACTCACTGCGAACCAGAACCTGATCATCGGCGGCGTGGCTGCGGATGCCAAAGCAAAGATAGACGCTCTCCTCGCTGAATATGGCCTAGACAAGAACAACCTCGGCAGTGCCTTGCGCCTGAATTCCATGGCTTGTGTGGCCTTACCAACTTGCGGTCTCGCTCTCGCTGAAAGCGAGCGCTACCTCCCTGAACTCGTGACTGAGCTGGATGGTGTAATCGAGGAAGCGGGGCTGCGCGAGGACGCCCTTACCATTCGCATGACTGGCTGCCCGAACGGTTGCGCACGCCCTTACCTGGCAGAGATCGCCATGGTGGGTCGCGCCCCAGGCAAATACAACCTCTACCTCGGTGGTGGCTTTGTCGGCAATCGATTAAACAAGCTCTACAGAGAGTCCGTTAAGAGCGAGGAACTAAAGCCGATTCTTCAGCCCATGATCGAAAGCTACGCGAAAGAACGTGAAGACGGCGAGCGCTTTGGTGACTTTGTAATTCGAAAAGGTATCATTAAGGAAACGACAGCTGGCAACAACTTCCACCAAAACCTCGGAGAGACCAAGTGATGAATGCGCCCTTAGGGCAAGAGACAAGCCTGGCCGGCCGTATCAGTGCGGATTGGACGACCTTGTCAGCGGCAGAGCGCATTCGCTCCATTGCCGCCACACAGAGTGATGGACTCGTCGCGACAACGAGTTTTGGCGCCCAGTCTGCAATCATGCTGCACTTGCTCAAAGAGAACGCTCCCGAGATCCCTATCATCTTCATTGATACAGGCTATCTCTTTCCCGAAACCTACCAGTTTGCTGAACAACTCATCAAGACCTGGAACCTAGACATACGAACCTACCACCCAACGTATAGCTCAGCGCGCCTGGAAGCCCTGTATGGCAAGCTATGGGAGCAAGGTGACAAAGGTGCTGAAAAATACGGCGTGATCACGAAGGTCGAGCCTATGGACCGGGCACTCAAGGACCTCGGAGCCACATCGTGGCTCAGTGGCCTTCGCCGCTCTCAATCCTCGTTTCGGGCTGGCCGCCACTACGCTGAGCAGCAGAAGGCCACACTCAAACTGTATCCGATTCTCGATTGGTCCGATGGCGAAGCTGCCAACTACATAAAGGAGCACGATCTTCCAAAGCACCCCCTGGTTAGGCAGGGCTACGTCTCCATTGGCGATTGGCACTCGACAAAGCCCATGACGGAAGGTATGACCGCCGAAGACACTCGTTTTGATGGAGCCAAGCGAGAATGCGGGCTGCATCTTCCCTCCGAACAACAAGACTTTCAAATCTAACACTCGCTCTCTATGAAGATTGCCAACAACATAACCGGAACCATCGGAAACACGCCACTCATTCGCTTGAACAAAGTGACTGAAGGCGCAGATGCCGAGATCGTCATTAAAGCAGAATTCTTCAACCCACTCTTTAGTGTGAAGGACCGCATCGGCCTCGCCATGATCGAAGCAGGCGAGCGTGATGGCAGCATTAAAGACAATACTACTATCATCGAGCCAACCTCAGGCAACACGGGCATCGCACTGGCATTCGTTTGCCGCACCAAAGGTTACAGATGCATCCTGACAATGCCTGAAACAATGTCCGTGGAACGACGCGTATTGTTGCGCATGTTAGGTGCTGAAGTCGTGCTCACTCCAGGACCACGCGGTATGGGCGGTGCCATTCTAAAGGCAGAGATGCTCTCCCAAGAACTAGGTGACATGGCGTTCAATCCTCAGCAGTTCAATAACCCGGCAAATCCCGAAGTACACCGTCGCACGACGGCCGAAGAAATTTGGGACGCGACTGAAGGCCGCATCGATGCCTTTGTTGCAGGAGTCGGCACCGGTGGCACCATTACCGGTGTATCTGAGGTACTCAAGACTCGCACTGACATGAAGACCATTGCTGTCGAACCCGAGGACAGCCCCGTCATTTCCGGCGGCAAGCCTGGTCCCCACAAGATTCAAGGCATCGGCGCCGGATTTATTCCTAACAATCTCAATAGGGACATCATCGATGATGTAGAACAAGTTACCAACGACGCGGCCTTCGCCATGGCGCGTCGTCTGGCTGAAGAAGAAGGTATTCCAGCCGGCATTTCTACGGGAGCCAACGTCGTCGCGGCCATCAACGTCGCTAAACGTTCCGATATGGCTGGCAAGCGCATCGTCGTCGTCGCCCCAAGCCCTACCGAACGCTATCTGAGCACACCCCTAGCCGAAAGCGTCCGCGCCGAGGTCGCTGCACTGCCTGTGTCGGAACTCCCTGCCGTTTAGATATGGTATTCTAACAAGCCTTCATTCGATATCATCTCCTGCAGCGTAATCGACGCCATCTTGGTTTCGAGATGCTCTGCGATCTCCACCCATATATCAGCCACACGCTCGCCCGACTCGCCTTTCCGATCGGAATCAATTCCCAAGACATCACCCTCTACAGCCCTAACAATCGTGTCCATCGTGATTTCCGAAGGCGCCTTCGCCAAGTAGTAGCCCCCCATCTTTCCACGGCGGCTTTGTACAAGACCAGCACGCCGTAAGTCATTCAGAATTTGTACAAGGAAGGTAGAAGAAATGGATTCCTTATCCGCCAAGTCATCGACCCGAAACACCTGATCACCCACGCAAGACTTCCCTAACTGGATCATCGCCCGACAGGCATATTCAAGTTTCTGACTGACCTTCACGCACTCTTTCTAACGCATTCCATGAATGAATCCAACGCAAACATTCATACTGAGTTCCATCGGTTGCTCGGCACGGAGGCGAAAGAAGCGCTGCTTCAGCAACGTGGCCTTGTTGTCTGGATGTATGGGATGTCCGGCAGCGGCAAGAGCACGCTCGCAGTCTCCTTGGAGCGACATTTCCATGAGCAAGGCCGCCTAACGCAGGTTCTGGATGGCGACAACATTCGCCACGGAATTAACCGCGACCTAGGTTTTAGTCTGGAAGACCGAGAAGAGAATATCCGACGCATCTCGGAGATCGCCAAGCTCTCCCGCAATCTTGGAGTAATCACCATCGCTTCGTTTATCACCCCCACAAATGCTCTCCGATCAATTGCACAAGATATCATCGGAACGGATCTCTTGCAGGTTTATATCAAGGCCTCGTATGAAGCCTGCGAAGAACGCGATGTGAAGGGCCTTTATGCCAAAGCCAAGAGCGGCGAAGTGAAACAGTTTACCGGCAAGGATTCTCTCTTTGAAGAGCCTGACAACGCCGATCTCATTCTCGACACCGAAACACTTTCTATTGAAGAAGCCACCCAACAACTCATCGACGTGGTCAGCCCACGCATCGCTCATTCATGAACTACACGATTGACCAATTAACTCAACTCGAAGCTGAGGCCATCTATGTGCTTCGAGAAACCGCCGCGCAATTCGAGAATCCTGCACTGCTATTCTCAGGCGGCAAGGACTCGATTGTCATGGCCTGGCTCGCTCGCAAAGCCTTCTGGCCCGCCAAGATCCCCTTCCCTTTAGTCCACATTGACACTGGGCATAATTTCCCAGAAACAATGACTTATCGCGATAGCTTCGTCGAGAACTTGGGTGCCCGTTTGATTGTGGGTTCTGTCCAAGCATCCATCGATGCAGGGCGCGTCCGTGAAGAAACCGGCCCTGACGCTAGTCGAAACATGCTACAAACCGTCACTCTGCTGGATACCGTAGAAGAACATCAATATGATGCGGCGCTCGGTGGCGGCCGTCGTGATGAAGAGAAAGCCAGGGCCAAAGAGCGATTCTTCTCTGCAAGAGATGAGTTCGGCCAATGGGACCCCAAGAATCAACGCCCTGAATTATGGAATATCTTTAATGGACGCAAACATCATGGAGAGCACTTCCGCGTCTTTCCCCTGAGCAATTGGACGGAAATGGATATTTGGATGTATATCCAACGCGAAGAGATTGAACTCCCGAATCTCTATTTCTCACACAAGCGCAACGTGATCAAACGAGGCAATGCCCTGCTCGCCGAATGTAAGTATGTCTCGCCACAACCTGGTGAATTGGCCGAAGAGAAAGTCGTTCGCTTTCGCACCATTGGTGACGCGACGTGCACGGGCGCTGTTGAGTCAGATGCCGACACCCTAGACAAGATCATTCAAGAAGTGGCCACTGCACGCCAAACCGAACGGGGCACTCGCGCCGACGACCAGCGATCGGAAACCGCAATGGAAGATAGAAAGAAGGAAGGTTACTTTTAGACAACGATTTCATGGATTTACTTAGATTTACAACTGCAGGCAGTGTCGATGATGGCAAGAGCACTCTGATTGGCCGCTTACTTTACGACAGTAAGAATACGTTCGAGGATCAAATGGCTGCCGTGGAGGCATCCAGTAAAAAGCGTGGCGACGAGAATGTGAACCTAGCATTACTCACAGATGGTCTCCGGGCTGAGCGCGAGCAGGGAATCACCATCGATGTGGCCTATCGTTACTTCGCAACACCACGACGTAAGTTCATTATTGCCGATACTCCGGGACATATTCAGTATACCCGTAATATGGTCACGGGCGCATCAACTGCAAACTTGGCTATTATCCTGATCGATGCTCGCCACGGCGTGATCGAGCAAACGTGCCGACACTCGTTTATCGCAAGTCTACTGCGTATTCAGCATGTGGTCATTGCCGTTAATAAGATGGATCTTGTCGATTACAGCGAGGAAGCCTACCTGAAAATCGTTGACCAGTTTAAACAGTTCTCCTCTCGATTGCGCAATATTGTCGATGTCAGCTTCATTCCCATTAGCGCCCTGAACGGTGACAATGTAGTAGACAAGTCTGACAAGATGTCCTGGTATCAGGGACCGTCACTTCTCTACCACTTGGAAACCGTTTATATCGGTTCCGATCGCAATCACGTCGACGCGCGCTTCCCGGTGCAATGGGTGATCCGTCCTCATTCCGATGAGTATCACGATTTCCGCGGCTATGCTGGCAGAGTGTCCAGCGGAGTCTTCAAACCTGGAGACGACATCGTAGTACAACCCTCCGGATTTACGAGCAAGATCAAAGCAATCTATGCTGACGAGAAAGAAGTCGATGAAGCATTCAGCCCAATGTCCGTTGCCATTCGGTTAGAAGATGAGATCGATATCAGCCGAGGAGATCTCATCGCCAAACCGAACAATCCACCCGAATCTACTCAGGACATCGAGGCGATGATATGTTGGTTCTCGGCGGAGGCCCCTCTCGCTGTCCGTGGTAAATATGTTCTCCGCCACACCACGAACGAGGTCAAAGCAATGGTAAAAGAGGTGAAGTACAAGATGAACATCAACAACCTGCACAAGATCGAAGACGACCTGACTTTTCAGTTAAACGACATTGGTCGAATCAGCCTACGCACGTCAAAACCAATTGCGTCTGACCCCTATCAAAACAACCGAGCGACGGGCAGCTTTGTATTGATCGATGAACAAACGAATCAAACGGTCGCCGCCGGGATGATCCTTTAAGACAGCAGCCATGCGGTTGGCCCTCATCTGTTGGCTCGCGATTCTTCGTTGCCTGAGCGCCGCCGAACTACCAGAGCGTGTCGACAACAGTCTCTCGCCCGCTTTCCCTCCGATCATTCGACAAACTCACGAATCCTGTGCTCAGGACGTGGGCTTGTCGACCATGATGACCTACGCGTGGAACCGCCATCACGGTTCTAGCGCAGCCGAACCTCACAATCAGTTCGCCGGGCTTTTCGTTTGGAACTTCCTCAATCGTGGAGGGAATCGCGGCGCAGAGCTTGTTGAGGGCTGGCACCTCGCACGCGCCATCGGCATACCAAGGGTCACCGACTACACCACAACGCCTTCACTTGGCGAATGGCCCACTGGCTACGCACTCTACTATAGCGCCATGAAGCAACGCGTTCGGTCTTACCGTTCGTTTCCCCTCAACAACGAAGCGCAACTGTTAATCATCAAAGAGAGACTTAGCCGAGGCGAACTCTTTGGCATCGAAGGCCGTCTCCGTGGCTTTGAACAGCTCTCCATTCCAAAAGGACAGCATGAGGAAGGAAAGCTTCTCGTCCTTCGATGGGGCAGGAACGGCAAAGGCCATGTGATGACCTACGTCGGCTACGATAATCGCGTGGGCCATGACATGAATGGAGATGGCCGCCTCACCAACGATCTCGATCTCGATGGGGATGGCGACGTCACCTTGGCCGACTGGGAACGCGGCGCCTTCATTGCTGTGAATAGCTATGGCTCCGAATGGGGCGACGCAGGGAAATGCTACGTGCTCTTTCGCGAATCCGCTGTGACACCATTCCAACGCGGCCGCTGGGCAAGCACGTTGGCAGTCTTCCCGGATCACCAACCGCTACTAACACTGCGCCTCAAGCTACAATCCACCTGCCAATCAGCCATCCGGCTCCGTATCGAAGCCAACCCAAGGAAGACCTATTCGCCAATTCTGTTCGACTCAGTAGCACGCAGCGGCCCAGCTCCCCAGGAGGGCCCAGACCAATACAATCGGTTCCTGACCGGCGAACGCCGCCTATCCTTGGGACCGGCACGCCAATCCGGGCAAGGTCAAGTGCTTCCGGTCGAATTGGGCCTCGATCTCACTGGGCAGCTTCCTCTCAAGACAGCCAACTACCGCCTCCTCTTTCACCTGGATAGGGCGCAGCATCCTGCAGCCGCAGGGACGGTACTCGAGGCTTCCCTCCTCCGCTACAGGTCAAACGGTGCACTAATCTCCGAGACCGTCTTCGCAGACCTCCCTCAGGCCATGCGGTCAACCGAGCAAGGGTGCCTTTTACAACGCTAACGAAGCCAGGCCACTACAGGGCCCCAAGAGGCGGAACAGCTCTACTATTCCCCCCTTGCTCTGCCTCGCATTCGTGTATAACCTCGCTCCCTGATAACTCTTGACTTCTACGCCAGCAGCGTAGTTTGGCCTTTCGGAAGAGAGTGGGGATACCCCCGCTCTTTTCTAGTTTTTAGACACAGCAAATAGACATGACGAGCGAACTCCTAGCACTCTTTGAGTATTATGAGAAAGAAAAGGGCATTGACCGCGAAACGATGGTCGAAGCCGTCGAATCTGCATTGCTGTCTGCCTCTCGCAAGAGCGTGATTGGTAGGGCACGCGAGCTTGAAGTAAAGATCGATCCCAAGAAGGGTTCGATCAAGGCTTTCGCACACCTCATCGCTGTGGATGACGTTGAGCACCCCTATGACGAGATCGACATGGGAACAGCGCTTAAGATCAAGCCAGATGCCGTGTTGGGTGATGAGATCGAAGTGGAAGTCACGCCAAAAGATTTCGGACGTATTGCCGCTCAGACGGCCAAGCAAGCAATCATGCAGCGTCTCCGCCAAGCAGAGAAGGCGATGATCTATGACGAGTTTAAGGACCGTGCTGGCGAGGTTGTCAGTGGCACCGTTCGTCGCTTTGAGAAGTCGGATGTCATGATCGACCTTGGAAAATTCGAAGGCATCATGCCCTCTCGTGAGCGCGTCAGTACTGAAGAGTATAACGTAGGTGACCGGCTTCGTGTCTACGTCGTGGCTGTCGAGAACGGACCGCGTGGACCTGAGATCATTCTTTCCCGGAGCCATCCTAACTTTGTCCGTCGCCTGTTTGAGGGCGAGGTCAGCGAAATTGCCGATCACACGGTGGAACTCCGCTCCATCGCTCGCGAAGCTGGGTATCGCACAAAGATCGCGGTCCACAGTGACGACGATAAAGTCGATCCCGTGGGCGCGTGTGTCGGTTTGCGCGGCGCTCGTGTGAAGAACATCGTTCGCGAGCTGAACAATGAGAAAGTGGACATCATCCGCTGGAGTTCAGACATCCGCGAATTCGTCACCGACGCGCTGAAGCCCGCCCAAATCCGTTCCATTCAGATCAACGAAGACGATCACCGCATCAGCATTACAGTTGATGAAGAAGAACTTTCCAAGGCTATCGGACGACGTGGCCAGAATGCCCGCCTCACCTCCAAGTTGGTGGGTTGGGATGTCCAAGTGGATAAAGATGAATCGGCACACGAAGCCTTCGAGGCCCGTGTGACCGAAGCGGCTGACGCGCTTGTCTCCGCACTCGAGATCACTCCAGAAATGGCCAACGTGTTTGTCACAAACGGCATCGTGAATCTCGAGACCATTGCCACTGAAGTCGACCCCTAGGATATCTCTGATATCCTCGAAGTCAGCGCCGAAGAAGCGGCCGCGATCCACAAGCGCGCCAAAGACCAATTTGAAGCCTCCACTGCTTAGTGCAATGAAGGCCTCCTCCCAACAACGACCATTCGAATGGCAGCGAAGAAACGAACCAAACGCGAAGATCAAGAGCAGCCGGCTTCCAAAGAAGCCAAGCCAGAGGCAGCTGCTCCTGAAGAGAAAGAAGAGGTGCTCGATTTAATCGATCCACCCAAGAAGAAGCGCGTTCGGAAGAAAGCCGCCAAGAAAAAGACAACTACCGCTGCGGCGAAGAAAGCTGGCGCAAAGGAAGAGGAGTGCGAAGAAGAGAAGGAGTCTCTCGCCGACCGCAAGGCAGCCGCTCTCAACTTGTTCGAGGAAGTTGAGACCAAGGCAGAGGCCAAGAAGAAGGCTCCCGCCAAAAAGAAGCGGGCTGCAGCCAAGAAATCGTCTTCAATTCTACCTCCGATTTCTGCAATCAAGGCAGAGAAGGAGAAGGCAATGTCTCCAGTCAAGGCCAAGGAGCCAGAACCAGCACCCGCTGATGATACCGATATCGATGATGTAGAAGGTGAGGAAGGTGATGAGAAGATCATCAACATCAAGCCCCCGATCATCGTCAAGGAATTGGCCGACAAGATGGGCTTGAAGCCGTTTAAGCTGATCGCTGAGCTCATGAAGCTCGAAGTATTTGTTAGTGCTAACAAATCAATTGAACCAGACGTCGCAGCCAAGGTGTGCGAAGTTTACGGCTTCTCCTTCGAGAAGGAGAAACGCGAAAAGGGCGGAGGCGTTCACAAGGTCGAAGAAGTCGTCGAAGAACCCGAAGCTCCTAAAGAAGAAGAGCAGCCTGAGGAAGAGCTTAAGCTTCGCGCTCCGATCATCACCTTCATGGGGCACGTGGACCATGGTAAAACTTCTTTGTTAGACCGTATTCGCGATGCCCGTGTTACCAGCGGTGAAGCTGGTGGTATCACTCAGCATATCGGTGCTTACAGCGTCAAGGTAGGGGAAGGCCATATAACCTTCCTAGACACCCCAGGTCACGCCGCCTTCACCCAGATGCGCGCCCGCGGTGCCATGGTCACGGACATTGTCGTCCTTGTTGTCGCTGCCGACGATGGCTTCATGCCTCAGACCATCGAGGCCATGAATCACGCCAAAGCGGCGGGTGTCACCATCATGGTGGCTGTCAACAAATGTGACCTACCTGCAGCGGACCCCAACAAGGTGCGCGTTCAGATGCAGGAGAATGATCTTGCTCCCGAAGATTGGGGTGGAGATACGATCGCCTTAGACGTTTCAGCGGCCACTGGCGAGGGCATCGATAAACTGTTAGAAATGATGGCACTCCAAGCTGAGGTGCTCGAGCTGCGCTCCAATCCAGAAGTGCCTGCTCGTGCCACCATCATCGAGTCTAGCATGCAGCCCGGCAAAGGCCCAACCGCTTCTGTTGTTGTGCAAATGGGTACGATCAAGGTAGGCACTCCGTTTATCTGCGGTCCGTATTACGGCAAAGTGAAGAGCTTGCTCAACGATCAAAGCGAAGCGATCAAGGAAGCCGGCCCAGCACTGCCCGTAGAACTGTTAGGCTTCAGTGGGCTTCCAAATGTCGGCGATGAACTCGTCGAAATGGAGTCTGAGCGCGCGGCGAAGAAGCTCAGCGATGAGCGCCAGCACGAGATGCGTCAAGAAAAGCTTATCACGCGTAAAAAGTCGACCCTCGAGACACTGCTGACCAATCTTGCTGAAGGTGAGAAGAAGGTCTTCAAGGCTGTCCTCAAAACAGATGTCCAAGGATCTTCCCAGGCCATCCAAGGAGCTCTCGCTGAAATCGAGAGCGATAAGATCAGCTTAGATATTATCCACAGTGCAGCGGGTGCCATTTCAGAATCTGACATCCTCCTAGCAAGCGCATCTGACGCCGTTGTGCTAGGCTTCAATGTCAAAGTCGAAGGCAAAGCGGTGAAAGTCGCCAAGCGTGAAGGTGTTCAGGTGAAACTCTACAGTATCATCTATGAACTTATTGATCAGGTGAAGGAAGGCATGCTAGGCATGCTTGATCCTGAGCATCGCGAGAACACTTTGGGCCATGCTAAAGTGCTCGAGGTCTTCAAACTCTCTCGTGGTATCGTAGCTGGTTGCGTCGTCACGAATGGGCGCCTCCAGCGCAATGCTCGCGCCCGCGTCATCCGTGATGATCAGCCTGTGTTTGATGGCGGTTTCGCAACCCTCCGCCGATTCAAGGAAGACGTGAAGGAAGTTCGCAATGGGCTCGAATGCGGTGTCCGCCTCGGAGATTTCGTCGAATATCAAAAGGATGATGTTATCGAGTGCTACGAACTCGAGAGACTCGAACAAACGCTCTAACACCTAGACGCCACGTTTTACTCTCATTCCCTGGACGCCTTCCAGGCGGCAATTTAGTCTCCAGCCATCGCCATGAGCCAACGTCTAAAACGTGTAAACGAACTCCTGAAACAAGAGATCAGTCTGATCTTTCAGAAGGATTTCGACTTCACCAATGCCCTAGTCACCGTCAATGCCGTTGAGATCACCACGGATCTCAAACAAGCCATGGTCTACGTAGGCATCCTCGGCGCAGATAAAGATCAAGAACGTTCGCTTGAACAAATGACCAAACGACGCGGATTCATTCAAGGGCGCATTGCTAAACGCATCACCCTACGAGAAACCCCTCAACTCATGTTCCGCGTAGACGATTCAGTCGCACGTGGCACTTCAGTGATTTCCATGATGGAAGACATTGAGATCCCCGATGAACTGCCTCCAGAAACCGGCACTTTCAAATAGCCAGAGACCACGACGATGGAGAACGCTTCCTTTGCCACTATTCGCGAACAAATCGATGCGCATGATCGCTTCGTCTTGCTCAGCCATGTCCGACCAGATGGTGACGCCATAGGTTCTCAGTTAGGCTTGGCACATGGCCTCTTGGAAATGGGGAAAGAGGTCACCTTGCTAACAGAAGATGGTGTGCCGAGCAGCCTCGCCTTTCTGCCAGGCACGGATCTTATCAACACCCCGGACGGCTACACTGAGGTTGATGCTGAAGTCGTCTTCGCTCTCGATACGGCGACAAAGCCACGCCTTGGGGAAAAAGTGAATGCTGTCGTTGCTGGTATTTCGAAGTGGATCAACATCGATCACCACATCACGAACCCTCGCTACGCGGATCTCAATCATATCGACTCAGACTCTCCTGCCACGGGCCAAATCCTCTATGACTTTATGGAGACGACTGGGATTCCCATTAATCAGGCATCTGCGGACAATCTCTACGCCGCTATTTCTACGGACACCGGATCATTTCAGTTTCCCAGCACCACTGCCAAGACCTATCGCATCGGCGCTAGCCTCGTCGAGAAAGGCGTTCGTCTTGGAGAAATCAATCAACTGCTCTACGAAAACTTCCCCTACCGGAGAATCGAACTACTTCGCGAACTGCTCAATTCACTCAAAGTGACGGCCAAGGGTCAAGTCGCGAGCTGGCGTCTCACGCAAAAAACCGTGCAACGGTTAGGGCTCGAGCTTGATGACAGTGAAGGCCTCATTGATCACCTTCGCTCTATCCAAGGCGTCCATGTCGCCGTCTTCTTTGAGGAACTCGACACAGGAAAGATTCGCGTCAGTTCCCGGTCGAAAGACGACCGTGTTAGTGTCGGCGAAATCTGTGCTACATTCGGTGGCGGTGGCCACACTCTCGCAGCTGGTGCTCGCATGGCGGGCCCGATCGAAGACGCAGAATCTAAATTTCTCACCCAAGTATATCATGCACTCGAAGGAATCGGTTGACGGCGTTTTGCTAGTAGACAAAGAGCCCGGCATGACCTCGCATGACGTGGTCGGCCTTGCGCGGAAACGTCTTGGTATAAAGAAAATTGGTCACTGTGGGACACTCGATCCCATGGCGACTGGGTTGCTCATCCTCGTCGTCGGTCGCGCTACTAAAATCCAAGATCTCTTGATGAGTGAGGACAAAGAGTACGAAGGCACGGTGACTCTCGGCGCGACTACAGACACTCAAGACAAAGAGGGAAACATTCTAGAAGAGACACCCGTACCTGAATTCACCGAGGCCCAGGTTCGTGCGCCCTTCGAAGCCATGCAGGGCGATTTCTATCAAACACCACCCATGGTTTCCGCCATCAAGAAGGACGGTGTCCCCCTTTACAAGCTCGCCCGCCAAGGCAAGACCGTCGAACGCGAACCGCGCCTTGTGCACATCTTTGGCTACAACCTTCTTCGGCTAGAGCTTCCCGAGATCGATTTCCGAGTCACCTGCAGCAAAGGTTTCTATGTCCGCACCTATGCTGATGAGGTTGGCAAAGCACTCGAATGCGGTGCTCACCTCTCGGCTCTTCGTCGCACCCGTTCCGGCAACTTCGATCTCACACGTTCTGTCACGGTAGAAGCCATGCGCGAACTCGGTCCTGTCGAGCTCGGTGCAAAGCTCATTAGCCTTCCGGAAGTCTCCCGTCTACGCGGCGCCTAGGTTCTCATGGCCATTCTCTCGACCATCGATGCTCTGGGTAGCCTCGACGGTCCAGTGCACCTCGCCATCGGCGTCTTTGATGGAGTCCATCGCGGCCACCAAGCCGTGCTGCAAAGCGCGTCTACATCAGCTAAAGCGATCGGAGGGCACTCCGTGGTCGCAACGTTTCACCCGCATCCAGCTGAAGTCCTTGCACCGGACAAAGCCCCCAAACGCCTCACACCGCTCTCTCACCAGATCGCATTATTCAAGAAACTCGAGATTGAGACAACGCTAGCTATCCCGTTTGATTGTCTTATCGCCGAACTCACTGCTGAGACCTTCATTGAGAAACTGAAAGCAACCTGCCAACTAGCAAGCATCCATGTCGGTACCGATTGGGCGTTTGGCAAGGGACGCCGTGGAAATCTAAGGCTATTACAAAAACTGGGCTCAATGCACGAATTTGAGGTTCACGGAATCGCCCCTGTGTTAGAGTTCGATATCAGAATTAGTAGCACCACCATCCGTCAAACGATCAGCCAGGGCGACCTGGCTACCGCCAAACGGCTTCTTGGCCGCCCATACAGTCTCTATGGAGAAGTCGTTCATGGAGACCACCTTGGTAGGCAGCTTGGGTTCCCGACCGCGAATCTCGATATCGCCACACAGGCCCTACCACCCTACGGCGTCTACATTGTCCACCTCATCTCCCACCAGAATCGCCCAGGCATTGCCAACCTCGGCGTTCGTCCAACGGTTGATGGCAAACATGCCCTCCGTTTTGAGGTTCATCTGCTCGATTGGGAAGGAGACCTCTACGGGCAAGTTGCTGAGGCCACGTTGCTACACCAGCTCCGGCCAGAAAAACGGTTCGCCGGCCTTCCCGAGCTACGTGATCAGATCGATCACGACGTAACACAGGCCCGAGAGTGGCTTTCGGCTTAGGCAAAATCCATCCATCTGCGGATCGCGAGACGGCTAGAACCCAAAGATTTCCAGAAATCTTGATTCCCTCCTGGTAATCATTTCAACCATGCTGCTTACTCTCATTATGAAGATTTGCTGTATCGGGGCTGGGTATGTGGGCGGGCCTACCATGGCGATGATCGCCCATCAGTGTCACGACATCGATGTCACTGTCGTAGACGTGAATCAGGACAGAATTGCCGCTTGGAATTCAGAGACGCTGCCCATTCACGAGCCAGGGCTAGATGGCATCGTCAAAGGACGCCGTGGTCAGAACCTCTTCTTCGATACCGATGTCGACGAGGCTATCCGAGAAGGCGACATCATCTTCATCTGTGTCGGCACCCCCACCAAGACGTTTGGTGTCGGCAAAGGACGTGCCGCAGATCTCCGCTATATCGAGATCTGCGCCCGCCGCATCGCTTCCATCGCTTCCACAGACAAGATCATCGTTGAGAAATCTACCATCCCCGTACGCACAGCGAACTCTATCAAACGTATTCTCAAAGCCGGAAATCCAGCGGCTCGCTTTGATGTTCTTTCCAATCCCGAATTCCTTGCAGAAGGTACTGCCATCAAGGACCTGACAGAACCAGATCGAGTCCTCATCGGCGGCGAGTGTGACGAAGCCGTCGAGAAGCTTGCCACCATCTACGAAAGATGGATCCCTCGCGACCGAGTACTCACGACCAACCTCTGGTCCTCCGAACTTTCCAAGCTCACCGCCAACGCTTTCCTGGCGCAGCGAATTTCTTCTATCAATGCCATCTCGGAACTCTGTGAGGCTACGAATGCTGAGGTCGATGAGGTCGCTCACGCCATTGGCACAGACAGTCGCATTGGCCCCAAGTTTCTCAAAGCCTCCGTTGGGTTTGGTGGTTCTTGTTTCCAGAAAGACATTCTCAACCTCGTCTATCTCTGCGAGCATTATGGCCTGCAAGAGGCGGCTGATTATTGGGAGCAAGTCGTCAAGATGAATGACTATCAGAAACGGCGTTTCTCTGAGCATATCGTTGGCACCATGTTCAATACTGTCTCTTCGAAGACTATCGCCATCTGGGGATTTGCTTTCAAAAAAGATACCGACGATACGCGAGAGTCTGCCGCCATCACCGTTTGTCGCAATCTTATTGGTGAACAGGCTCAACTGAACATCTTTGACCCAAAAGTCTCAAAGGAACGCATCTTCGAGGACCTCGGAGACATCGCCAATGATGACAATGTTCGCATCTACCAGTCGGCGGAAAAAGCGGCCACTGGCGCCCACGCCATCGCTATTTTGACAGAGTGGGACACCTTCGCCGAACAGGACTTCGAAAAAATCCACGAAAGCATGCCAAAGCCAGCCTTTCTCTTCGACGGCCGCAATATCACCGACCTCAAGAAACTACGCGAGATCGGCTTCGAAGCCCATGGTGTCGGCCAAGGCAGCCCTCCATCAGTTTAGGAAATCTCCAGGGTAGACAGCCTCATTGCGCATTGGCAGTATCAGACACAGCAAAATGCACACGATGCGAGTTCCAGCCTCTCGATCCCAGGTCTATGCCATCATTGGCTTTAGTGCCTTCTATATTCTAGCCGCTGCCGCCGCCGCCATGCTAGCAAGGAACAGCGAATTCGTGTTCTACATCGTCGTCATGCTCGTGCTGGCGACAGCAATCTTCCTCGTGCACAGAGCCGTTGGGCTCAGCGCTGGACTTCTCTGGTGCCTGACAGCTTGGGGCTTCCTACACATGGCCGGAGGCCTCGTCCCGCTCCCAGAAAGCTGGCCCGCTAATGGCCCTATCCGAGTGCTCTATAGTTGGTGGATCATTCCTGACACTCTTAAATACGACCAAGTGATCCATGCCTACGGTTTCGGCATCACGACTTGGCTATGCTGGCAAGCCCTCAGTGTTGGTGTCCAACGAGGTTGCGGTAAGCCACCCTTCCCCTCCCTCGGTATCCTCACGCTCTGCGCTGCCGCCGGCATGGGGTTCGGCGCTCTCAATGAAGTCGTCGAATTCATCGCCACGCTATCCATGACAGAAACCAACGTGGGTGGCTATGTAAACACTGGCTGGGACCTGGTCGCTAATCTCGTAGGCGCAAGCATCGCTGCGTTTCTCATTCGTTGGCGCCATCACACCAACATCCACTCCCCCGCCACCCTACCCGAGAATTGACCTTCAACAACTCCAGTCTTCGGCGTTGAGAAGATGAGGGTTGGAGTGATGATTGGCCAGCCATTCCGTTCCGATGAAATCGGTATGTCTCAACCTTCAAGCTTCGGGGGGGTCCCACCCGGTCCCGTTTGATGCTAAAAGCTAAAACAAAGTTTCGTAAGCTGGTTGTCTCTGCCAAAGAACGAATTCGCCATCGGCAAACGCTACATGGCATCCCCGAGTGGAATCGAACCACTATCTAAGGTTTAGGAAACCCTTGTTCTATCCGTTGAACTACGGGGACATTGGCTGCTCTTAGAAATCTACCAGAAGAGCGGGTTCGTCCACTGATTTTCACTCGGCTTTACGGGATCGAGGCACTGTATGATGGCCATGGATGAGAAAGCTATCTAGGATCTGGGGTCTATGCGTCAGTTCCCTCTCTTCTTCTTAGCTCTATCTTGTAGTTCGCTCTTCGCTGCGAAACCGAACATTGTGATGATCATGGCTGATGACTTGGGCTACGAGTGTTTAGGGGCCAATGGAGGAACGTCTTACAAGACACCAGTGCTGGATCAAATGGCGAAGGAGGGGATGCGTTTTGAGCATTGTTATTCGCAGCCGATTTGTACACCTTCGCGGGTGAAGTTGATGACCGGAATCGCTAACATCCGGAACTATGTGAAGTTTGGGTTGCTCGATCCCAAACAGACGACGTTTGCCCAGGTCCTGCAGGAGGCGGGGTATGCAACGTGCGTGGTTGGCAAGTGGCAATTGGAAGGCGGCTATGAAGCGCCTAACCAATTTGGATTCGATGAATACGCACTATGGCAACTCAATCGCCGACCTAGTCGTTATCCGAACGGAGGCTTGGAGATCAATGGGAAGCAAGTGGATTACACGAATGGCGAGTACCTGCCGGACGTGGTGAGCGATTATGCCTGTGATTTCATGGAAAAGAACCGGGAGAAGCCGTTCCTGGTTTATTATCCGATGATCCTGACACATTGCCCATTTGAACCGACGCCGGATTCGAAAGACTGGGATCCCAAGAGCCCTGGTTCAAAGACCTACAAAGGGAATGCGAAGTACTTTGGCGACATGGTAACTTACATGGACAAGATCATCGGTAAGCTATTAAAGAAACTCGATGCCATCGGGGCGCGCGAAAATACGCTGGTTCTCTTTGTCGGCGACAATGGCACAGACAAGCCTGTCGTGTCGATGTTAGACGGTCGAAAGGTTGTTGGGGCCAAAGGGAAGATGCATGATGGTGGCAATCGGGTGCCGTTCGTTGCTCAGTGGCCGGGGAAGATCCCCGCGGGCAAGGTCTCTCAGGAGATCGTGGACTTCAGTGATTTCCTTCCGACGTTCTGCCAGGCGACTGAGGCTTCTGCCCCCAACGGGATTGATGGAAAGAGCTTTCTGAAGACGCTCACGGGGAGCGAAGAGAAGCACCGGGATTGGATTTATCTGTGGTACACACGGAGTGGCAAGCCAGGCACGGCCAAGCAGTTCACTCGGAACCAGCGCTACAAATTGTATGGCGACGGACGATTCTTTGACGTTGGCGAGGACGTCTTGGAGAAGACGCCGCTTGCAGTCGATAAACTAACGGAGAAGCAGCAAGCTGTGCATAAAATGCTACGAGGCGGTTTGGACCAGTTTAAAGACGTTAGGACGGAGTAGCGAGAAGACTAGCGACACGCTTTTGGCAACGGCAAGAATAGGGCCGTCGATACAACGAAGCGTCGCCCTACTAGTTGATGTTGGGGGCCATGCCGCCGCTGGTGACTTTCTTGAGAAACTCAAGTTCGCCAAGCACTTTGCCGGCGCCTTCCGCGACCGCGCTGAGGGAATCTTCCGCGACGTGGGCGGGGAGGCCCGTTTCTTCTGAAAGCAGTTTGTCGAGGCCACGGAGCATGGCGCCACCGCCAGCAAGAACCATTCCGCGATCGACAAGGTCGGCGGAGAGTTCGGGCGGGCAGCGCTCAAGAGCAATACGGACGGCATCGACGATCGAATTGAGCGGCTCTAACATCGCTTCGCGCACTTCTTGTGAGGTGATGTTGACTGTCTTGGGCAAACCAGCCACGAGGTCGCGTCCTTTGACTTCCATGGAGGTCTCCTTACCGATCGGGTAAGCTGAGCCGAGCTGGATCTTCATTTCCTCTGCCGTGCGCTCACCGATCATGAGGTTGTAGGCACGCTTCATATACTGGACGAGCGATTCGTCGAGCTCGTCACCAGCCACGCGCACGCTCCGGCTGTAGACAATCCCAGAAAGAGAAATGATGGCGACTTCCGTGGTTCCGCCGCCCATATCCACGATCATGTTACCAGAGGCTTCCTGAACGGGAAGGCCTGCACCGATAGCAGCCGCCATGGGTTCCTCGATAAGATAGACCTCGCGAGCACCGGCGTGAGAAGCTGATTCCTGGACGGCACGACGTTCCACTTCCGTGATGCCAGAAGGCACAGCGATGACCACGCGCGGACGTGCTATGGTACGTTTGTTGTGCACCTTGCGAATAAAGTAACGCAGCATGGCTTCGGTGATTTCGAAGTCAGCAATGACGCCATCTTTCAGTGGGCGAATGGCCACGATGTTTCCGGGCGTGCGCCCTAGCATGCGTTTCGCATCTGCACCCACGGCAAGAACTTCACTCGTGCCGGACTTCACTGCAACAACAGAGGGCTCACGTAAGACGATGCCCTGGTCTTTCACATAGATCAGTGTATTTGCCGTTCCAAGGTCGATTCCGATGTCGTTGGACATAAGTCCGAAGAGTTTGCTGATCATAGAATTCCCGTGACAGTAGCCTAGAAGTCGACGCCGACCACCGTTATTCAACACGGAAATTGCCGTCTTTGGCTCGAAAGCTGGTCACGCCAAAATCACTTCACAGGTGCGGTAAACTCCTGGACGAGCTTCTTGTCCTTCGCCTGCCAAACGCGGACGACACTGTCTTGCGTGCCCGCGACGAGCCACTGGCCATCCTGGCTCATCGCACTGGCATAGACAAACTCTTTGCCATCGAAGCGCTCTTTCCCAAAGCGCACGGTTTTGTCGCCCGAACTTGTGACTAACGTTTCAGCAGTATCGGCAAAGGCTACCGAGGTGATTTCTTGATTGTAGCCATCGATTGTCTTTATCTGCCGCTTCTCCTCGAAATCCCATAGTTTGATGACTTTGTCAGCCCCAGCCGTAGCCAAGACAAGCCCATCTGCACGCCAGCTGACATCGAGCACATGGCTGGTATGGCCTTCAAATGCGGCCACGAGGCCGCCATCGCTTACTTCGAAGACCTTGGAGAATCGATCCGTCGACGCCGTAGCAACATAGCGTCCATCGGGGGAGAACTCCACGCCCACGATGGTATCGCTGTGGGCATCCTCCACCTCTAAAAGCAAGCTGCCGTCTGCCACGCGCCAGAACTTGAGTTCGCCACTGCGTGAGGGCGAACCGCTGCCCGTCGCGAGCACCGTTCCGTTTGGGCTGAAAGCAAGCGCGGTCACTCGATCAACGAGGGCCTTGGGATCATCGATCTTTCCAATGGTCTGAGTCCATTCCCAAGCCGCCTTGGTGGTCCAATGCAGTAGGGATTTCTCCCTACGGGTGAGCCAGTTACCTCCAGCCAAACCGTAAACACACGTGCCCGCCGATCCCTCAATCGAACCGACGAGGCGTCGGTCCTCCGTGGCGTAAAGAAGAGTGTCTCCCTTGGCACGACCGACGGCGAAGGTCTTCCCTTCCACGGCAAAGGCGATGGACGTAAGCGGCCCGGTTTCGATCACGGCTCCAGCTTTCAGAGCTTCCTGGGACACCTTCAGCTTGGCTTCGGCAAGCGTTAAGGCCGTTTGCGCTCGCGTCTGGGCTTCGGAAGCACGCTGGCTCAACCTGATTGCGAGTTCTTCATTCTCGATGGCCTGACCATTGGCCTTCGCAGCGTTTTCGAGAGCCTCGTTTGCTTTTGTTAGGGCCTCCTCCACTTTCTTGTGTGCTTCGGCAGCTTTCTTTGAGAGTTCCTCAGTCTGAGCAAAGCGAGCTTTGGTTGCTTCTACGGCTTCCTTTGCTTTCGCATGCTTCATTTCGAGCTGTTCTAACTTGAGCAACGCTGCCGTCGCTATTTGCTCAGCTTTCTTGGCTTCGTGCAACTTGATCTCCAGCATTGAGAGCTGCCTCTGAGCTTCTGCCAGGAGATTCTCGGTCTCGATCACCACCTTATCTGCGGAACCCTCTTCCCCAAGCAGCACTTTGGCAACCTTCAGGGCTGGCAACGCAACTCGCAATTTCTCTTTGATCGTCGTCTGAGTCGTGATCTCGGATTTGCATTGGTCTAAGGACATCTTTGCTTGGGCCGCTGTTTCGGCGAGCCCACCTGCTCGCTGTTCCCGTTCTTGCTTCACATCCTCGCCTAACGCTTTGGCCTGTGCCTCCTCGGTTTCCTTCGCTTTCTTAAGCGAAGCCACCTCTGCATTGACGTCATCGAGATTCGCTTTGGACTTGAGTTGACTCAAACGGGCCTGATGGGCAGCCAGATCGCTTTCGTCCCACTTAGCCTTGGCAGCAAGTCGATCCGTAGCCGCCTTCTTGGCCTTCTCCACCTCGTCCTTCCACGCTTTCTGGCGTTCCTCGAATTTCTTCTTTCGATTGTCGACCAAGGCTTCGCTAGTGCTCTCAGCCCGCTTCAAACGCTCGTTCTGAGTCACTTCCTCAGGCGTCAGCGCAAGATCGCCAAGGTGGCTTCCGTCTTCCACCTTCCAGACCTTTGCTGCGCTTGCCGAGAGTGAGATGAGATGCTGTCCATCCGGCGAGACTGACAAATCACCCACAGGATCTCCATGCGTGATGGAGCGGACTACCTTGTTCTCTCCCAACTCCCAGTGCTTTACCGTTCCATCCAAGCTCCCAGTGAAGATCTGCATCATCGCACTCGGATGCGATTCCAACGCGACGATTGCTTTCTCATGCCCTGGAATGGACTCCAGCTCTCCCTGATCGAGAGCGCCCAAGAGCAACTTGCCACTTTCAGTCGCCACGACGAGCTGTTCAGGCAAGAGAAGAAGTGCTTTCACCACTTCCTCTGTGGTGAAGTGATGGACTGGTTCCTGAGAGGAAGCGTTGACTATCCGGATCTTGCCATCAGCACCAGCACTTGCCACCACCCCACCATCCAAAGAAAGCGCTAGAGCCACGACGCTTCCCTCGTGCCGTTTGGATGGGCTCGCCTGACTACCCGCTTTTGAAATCGTCACGTGTCCAGACGAGTCGCCAGCAGCAATCCATTGGCCATCTCGTGTCACGGTTACCGCAGTGACAGCCTCTGGGAGTGACTGGCAAACCTCGCCTTTCTTGACGACCGGTTTCCAGAGCTTGGCATTGCGAAAGCCACCCGTTGCCATCCAGCCATCGGAGCTGAAAGCAATGCTTTGAACGAAGTCCTGGTGGGCCAAGGTTTCCTTCTTGTAGATGTCCTGAGAGGCCAAAGCCGGATCGTTTAGTTGACCCAGTTCCACCCGCTGACGCAAATCATAGAGATGCACCCGCTGCCCACGCGATGCTGCCACAAAGTGATCATTGGAACTGAGCGCCATATGATAGACGGGGTAGTCTTGCCGCTTTGACAGGACCCATTTCTCCGGAGTGACCGTGGCAAGCGGGGCTTCACCTTTGCCACCCTCTTCGATCCAGCGTTTGATCAGACCGAGTTCGTCAGGCGTGAAGGGTATCGCATTCGCCTTGTTCTTCTCTGGCGGCATGATGGGGTCTTCCAAATGTGCTGCTACTTGCAGAAGGAAACTTTCGTCAGGCTTTCCGGCCACGATGGCGGGTCCTTCGGAGCCGCCCTTCAGAATAGCCTTAGGATCTTCCAGGTTTAGCTGCCCCTTTGCTTTTGAACTGTTATGGCAAGCGATGCAGTTCTTCTTAAACAAGGGAAAGACCTCTTTGCCAAAGTCCACCGGCTCCTTGCGAACAAGCTCCGTGATCGAAATTGGCTCTTGAGCCAGGGCACTCGAGAGAAGCACTAGCGTTAGGAAAGGGAATAGGGTCTTCTTCATGGAATGACAATGGCAATCGGACGCTTAATCGTGAGATCTTGACCGTTGAATTTGAGCTTCGCCTCGACCGTGGCTTGATAGCGTCCCGGCCTGGCCTCTGAGGAAATGGTGGCTTTAAGAGACGCTTCCTTTGTCTCTTTCGCAGCGGATGCTTTGCTCGGATCGAAGAGCTTCGAATCTTTGCCAGGCACGAGTTGGAACTCGACACTTTCAGCAAAGCCGTAAAGGCGTTCAAAGAATACTGAAACCGCTATTTCCTTACCTGCCTGAGCAGCAGCGTCGGCCAGTTCCGAGATCTTCAGGGGTCCATCGTTGATCCTTAGGTGAATAGGTTGAGACACAATTGCGTGGGTAAGATCCCGCGCCGTCGCGCGTTTCTTCGCCTCCTCGGCGCTCTTGGCAGCCGCGTCTTTGGCAGTGGAAGCCTCATCTACTTGCTTCTGTATTTCGGCTGCTCTGGCCTCGGTCACTTCCTTCCCTTCCATCGATTTCTTCAGCGCCACAGCAGCTTCGAGGGCGGCTTCCTTCTCTTTTAAATCGGCCTCAGCCCGTTCCGCCGCTTCAGGATTGGTGCGGTGTTTGACCTTACCTTCCCATGCCCGCGCATGGACAACATAGTCGCCTGGAGAGAACTTGTTGTTGTCCTTGTTAACCACGTTGAGCGTGAGTTTGACCTCTTTGGCCTTGGGATCAAAATTTGCTTCAGGAGCTTTCCTTAGTCCCGGCAGACCACTGAGTCTGGTCTTGAAGTTTCCTGACTGGCCTATCAGACGAGTGACAGCAAAGGGCAACTCTACCTTTCCTCCTAAACACGTCTCATAATGGGTCTGAGGCGCGATCAATGTTAAGGGAGCCGTTTCCTGCGCCAGCACGGCAAAGGCAGGGGCATGCGTTAAACGACCTTCCCATCGTTCACGATTCGCATCACCAATTGTCCAAAGAAGCGTTGCCCCTTGCACGGGCTGACTTACTTTCGCACCAGCAATCTCCATTTCCCCTAACAAAGTCAAGAAGCCCACGAACGGTGTCGCGTCGGCATTCGCGGTGAGAATGACGACGCCACGGTGCTGTCCTTGGCCAATCGTGAGCGGGCTAGCGGTAACCCCATCAGGCAAGTTCTCGGCACGCACCCTGATCGGGCCATTAAAACCATCTCGCCGCATCGCAAAAATCTCCCAGTGAGCCGTGCCACCACGACGCAGCACGGGACTCCAGCGAGAGAGCTGATTCCCGACTTCCTGCGGTTTTTCAGCCGCCGCGATGAGATGCACATTGGGTTGCGGGTAACGCAACTCAAGGCGGTAGTTTCCTGTGGAATGGAACTGGTCGCGCCATTCAATGCGATAGCGCTGCTTCGCCTTAGCCTTGAGCGTGACGATCGGATCTCGACTGCCAATTCTAAAGCGCTTGTCCTTCACTGCATCATCAGAATCATCACCCTCGATGACTTTCTTCAACCTGCCATCATTTGCCACCATGGAAACGCGTAACCGGTAATCCGTCGGTTGCCCTAGCCGCTCGGAGAACAGCTCGATCACCACAGTGCCCGCCTCTTCCACCACGAGATCAATATAGGGCCGCGCACGGGGAGGCGTCTGACCAAAGATGGATACAGGAATGGAGGTTAGGGTTTGTTCAGATTCATAGGCCTGCATTTCCTTGGACAAGGCAACTACTGGTAAATTCGCAGGAAGGCGCACCGGCACCTGACGATCGATCCGGGACTTTGTCAGAGACAAACGATAGTAGTAAGAAGCACCGCCATCATATAGAAAGTCGTTCAACCCGATGTAGTAGGGCTGGTTAGGCTGAAAGGGCTTAAAAGTAACACTAACATCACGTCCCTGGACATCATGATGACGTTCGAGTTCGTTGCCTTGAGAATCAAGAATAACCAAGGTGGGATCCATGCGCGAATCGATCCGTTCTGCCAAAACCTCGAGGGTAATCGGCTCAGTCGTTGCCGGGGTAAATTGGAACCAGTCCACCAAAGCGGCCGTCGCAATGCCGTTTACGGTCTGGCCCATCTCGATGACTTGCGCCAACTCAGGCTTCTGATGATCACCCGCTTCTCGAACCTCTGCTAGATTCCCTACCGCAAACGCGCGAGGATTCGACACACCAAAGCGACCGTAGACTGACACGTCGATCACGCGCGGCGACAAACCCGCCGGAATTTCCAGCTGGACCTGACCATTCTCAATGAACCCCTTGACGGCCTCATCAGACACCAGCACGCCAGCGAGTTCATCCAGATAGCTCCCATGGGCCTGAAGCTCGATCGTTTGCCCAGCACGAGCGCCTGGCGGGGACAATGCGTCCAGCTCTGCCATCGGCACTTGGGCTGAGGACACCCCAGCGGCGAAGAGCCAGGCGAGCCAAGCGGTTTTCTGCAATCGCCGTATGTCCAGCATACGGATTGAACTGACGCCAAGGCCCCCAGTCGCGCCCTAGTTTCCAAGAGCGCTATTTACGCAGACGGAACGGTGTGCCGCAATACTTGCACACGAAGCGCCGGTAGATGAACATGTCTAGTACCATCGAGGTTGAATAAGAAAGCAGAGGAGCCTTCCGAGCGTTCTGATTCATCCGACAGCTCGCCGTCTGAAACGTCGCCCCTTGGCACAGGGGGCAACGGATCTTCGTGCTCAGCATGTAGATGACGACGCGCAACAGTACTCCAAGGATCAACGCAACCAAGGCCGCGACCGCCCACAACTTCTGGAGGTCTCCAGAACCCCCGAAGAACATCATGAAGAGAAAGTAAGGGAGACCTAGCACACACACCCAAAGCAGCAAACTGAGGATCATGACCTTCACCAAGCGGCCTGCCCGCGGGAAGGTCCGGGCATATTTCACTGCGGGCATCGACATAACTAGATCTCCCGATCATTCCGACTCGCGATGCAATGTCAATGGGGAATCCGCCAGAGTCACCGTGACCCCGCGCCTAACGCGAGAGGAAGCCTAGGATCCCCTCACTTAACGCTACATTGCTGGGGCAGCCTCAATCCCACGGAAAATCTCGTCACCATAGATCGCCAAAGCTGCGCCCACAGCAAGCACGACCAGACCGAGTAGAATTAACCAGAACTCTCGCTTTAAAGTGCGTTCCAATGTCGCCTCGCCCATGCTACCCACGCTTCGCTTGCAGCGCTTCCGCTCACTCTTGGGCGGGTGAGGTTCAGGCAGGTTGCCCGCCTCTCGAGCGGCAAATACTGGACGAGAAGGACGATCGCAGAGGCGTGTCGTTGGACTCCCTGCGTGCGCCTCGTCGACCTCATTTCCCATGCTCTCCATATTCGGTTGGGAGGCAGGAGAAACCTCCACCATCTGCGGTGGCTGAACGCTCACGACGGATGGGGCAATGATCGTCGCTCCACAGGCGGGGCAAGGCCCCTCTAGTCCTGCTCGCGAACAAGGAATCTCCAGCACAGTGCAGCACATGGGGCAGCTGAAGCGCAGCAACAAGTCTACTGGGCGATTAAGCAGAGTTTCTGGGGAGCTGAGGGCCATGTCGACAATCAAACTCTAAGCCTACGCAGTCATTTCGCCAGATGGCGATTCAATAATTATGAAATCTTTAACTAATCCTCAATCCTCGACAGCGATCGCCGAGCCAATGCCCACAGGATCGGTGGGACCAGAGCACTCACCAACAACGCAGCTACAGGTGAATCCGTTCCCAGCTGCCCCACTGCCGCGAAAGCAAAGCCCATGGGAAGGCAACCCGCCAAGGCAGCAACCAGGAAGCGCCGCCACGGCATGCCGGTCATTCCAGCGAGGCAAGCCATGACCTCCGCCATGATGGGGAGACACCGCGACAGCACCACCACCCAGGCTCCATAGAGGTTGAAGAGTTTCCTACCAGCTTCCAGCCCTTCCTTGCCGGCCAAACGGATCGCCACGGGTTCGCCTACCCATCGACATACTCCATAGCCCAACGCTGCGCTTCCCATCGCTCCCAAGGTTGCGATCAGACCCCCAATTGCGATTCCGTAGACATAACCCAACGCGCTCATCACAACCGTCGAGGGCATCGGTATGACGAGATCACCGCTCAGCAGACCCAGGCCAACAAGCCACGCCCATTGGCCGAAGCTTTCCAACCGTGCCACCGTCCATAGCGTCTCCATCCCCTCTCCCCAGATGACGAAAGGCAAGAGCACTATGAGACCCAGCCCAAGCACGAGGAGAAAGAAGCGGCGCATTTGTCCCGACGCCCCTAACCGTGAATAAGCGTTCGCAGCATGTCGACCGCAGCGCGAAGTCGTTGCTTGTTACGACGTCCTTTGAGGCGGGGAAACTTGCCGTCGACCATGATGAAATCACCACCTTTGGTCAGCATGAGCTTCTTGTCCTTGATCTCAATGACACTAATGCCTGCGTGAGCCGCGATAATCTTAAGCTCCGTGCACGCTAACAAATTCTCCACAGGCACAGGTGGCTTTCCGAAACGATCCACCCAATCTTTCAGAAGGCCCTTGAGTTCCTTTAACGTTGTCAGTTCAGCCAACTGCCGATACGCCACAATTCGCAACGACGCTTCTTCGATGTAGGCGGCCGGGAAATCGGCCGGAACCAGGTCTTCACTCTTGTCACCCTTTCGTTGATTGTTCGTGATGAAATCAATCCGCATGGGTACATCCACGCGGGTAACCGTGTGGCGACCCTGCAACGCAGCGATCGACTGTTTCAGAAGCTGACAGTAGAGATCAAACCCAACAGCCATGATGTGCCCACTCTGTTGAGTTCCTAACAAATTTCCTGCACCACGAATTTCCAAATCGCGCATGGCAATCTTGAAACCTGCCCCCAGTGATGAGTAGTCGCGAATAGCCTTCATCCGCTTGTTCGCATCTCCGGTGCCGAGAACGTGACGCGGCAGCATGAGAATCGCATAGGCTTTGCGCTGAGCACGCCCCACTCGTCCACGCAACTGGTAGAGATCTGCCAGTCCGAAGCGATCCGCCCGATCAATGATGATCGTATTCGCATTGGGAATATCAATACCACTTTCGATGATCGTGGTCGACACGAGCACGTCTAACTCGTGATCAACAAAGCGGTGCATTACCTCCTCAAGCTGTTCCTTATCCATCTGGCCGTGGCCCACTCCGACACGTGCTCCCGGACAGAGTTCACGAATCTTATCGGCCACGCCCTCGATACTACCCACGCGATTGTGCAAGTAGTAGACCTGCCCATCGCGCTTCATCTCTCTTTGAATGGCATCCCGAGCCAAACGCTGATCATACGCACAAATCGTAGTCTGCACAGGTAATCGATTAGGGGGCGCCGTATCGATCGTAGACATATCCCGCACCCCCATGAGCGACATGTAAAGCGTCCTTGGAATCGGCGTTGCGGACAAGGTAAGAACATCCACCAAATGGAACCGCTCCTTGAACTTCTCTTTGTGTCGCACCCCAAAGCGTTGCTCTTCATCTACGATGACGAGGCCAAGCTTTTTAAAATTGGTGTCCTTGGACGTAAGCCGATGCGTCCCGATGACAAGATCGACCGTGCCATTGATCAGCCCCTTGATCACCTTGCGTTGATCCGCAGGTTTGCGGAATCGGCTCAACTGTTCGATGCGAATCGGGTAGTCTGACATCCGCTCACAAAAGTTATCGTAATGTTGCTGTGCTAAAACGGTTGTCGGACAAAGCATGGCTACTTGGTGGCCACTCATGACCGCCTTGAACGCCGCTCGAATAGCGACTTCTGTCTTTCCAAAGCCAACATCCCCGCAGATAAGCCGATCCATTGGCAAGTGACTCTCCATGTCTGTCTTCGTATCGTGGATCGCTTTCAACTGATCCCGGGTCTCGGTGTAAAGAAAGGCATTCTCGAATTCCCACTGCCATTTGGTATCTTCGCTATGAGTAATGCCCTCGTACGTTTGCCGCGAAGCCTGCAGCTTGAGCAACTCGCCGGCGTAATCCATGATAGCCCGCTCGGTCGCTTTCTTTACCTTCATCCATCGCTCGCTGCCCAGCTTGCTCAGCTTGGGGGCGCTCTTTCCCACACCGACATAACGCGACACGAGGTGGGCATGTTCCAAGGGTACATAGAGCTTTGAATCTTCCGCGTACTCAATCACGAGCACATCTTCGGCCACCCCGTTGCGCTCCCGCACCTCAATGTCCTCGAAACGACCAATGCCGTACTCCGCGTGAACTACATAATCATCTGGCTGAAATTGCGCGAAATCAGAATTCGCAGCTTTACGTTGCCGACTCACACGCTTGAACAAGCGCTGCGTACGGCCATGCTGGTATCGACCAAAGATCTCGGCATCGGTTAGGATAGCCAACTTCGCATGTGGCACGGTGAATCCCTTGGCCAATCGCCCCTCACAGAATCTTACACCCGCCTGCTCCAACGCTTTCGGGGAAATGAGTTCCTTGAAGCGGTCTTCCTCACCCCGGTTGTTAAAAAACATACAGATCCGCCAGTCTTCAGCGGCCCAGGCCGCCAACTGTTCTTCGAACTGCCCGCGTCTCGCTTCTTGCAAAACAAAGTCCCCGGCATGAAACTCACCAATGGGTCCGTCAGTACTTGCCCAAGCAGGCTCGGTCGGCATCGCCTTAGCAGAAAACTCCGTAAGTCGAAGTTGCGGCTTAATTGACAACGCCTCTTCATCTCCACACTCAATCGCTAGAGTGCAGTCCGTCTTGGCAATGTAAGCGGAGAAGAGACTGAAGTCGTCCCCCTCATCCTTTAGCAAGAGAGACGTCCTATCCAACGCACGCACGGATGTCTGCGCATCGATGTCAAAGAAACGAATAGACTCAACGTCTCTATCAAAGAACTCGATCCGTACCGGATCGGTTGCCTGCCATGGAAAGATATCGAGAATGCCACCGCGCTGAGCATACTGCCCACGCTCAAAAACCTGTGGCACCCTATCAAAGTCTGCGCATTGCAGTTTCTCAGCCAGCTCTTGGAGGTCCCACGCTGTGCCCACTTCGATTTGCAGTTCCTCACGTTCCAAGGCACCTAATGCCGGGACGGTCTCCTCCAGACTCTCGTGATGCATCAACACCGCCCGCCATTGGTCAGCAGGACGACCAAGCGCATGAAGGGTCTGCAAACGCTCGGAAGCCGTTTCTGGGTCTGGCTGGGCACCTTCGAAATGCACCGCGTCATATTGCGGAAAGTAGAGCACCGGCTGGGAGGTCCAGACAGGCAATTCATTGGCCAACCGATCCTGCTGCGTCACATCACGGCAGAGAATCCATAGCGTGCCACCCTCGGGACGGCGTTCCGTCAGCACTTCTAGATGCCAGGTGATCCAGAAGGCCTGGGCAGGCTCAGCGATCTGATCGAGCACCTTGGTACTACGTACAGGCCGCTTGCCCACCATCGCCTCCAGCTTAGTGATCCCTGGCACCTTCACCAACGCGCGACAACTCGTGGCGAGACGCGTCTCACCCGGGCTTTCCGTGCGTTCCTTTGACATGGGCAGGACCTTATGGCAACTGTACTGGCTGCGCAATCAACCACCTTGGCCCGTTCCTTGCGTCCCTCTCTCTGAAACATTCCTTTTCATGCGTTCCCCTCTCGCTCTGACCCTCTTTACTCTCCTCTGGCAACTTTCCCCAATCACGGCCCGGGAAGTCGATCTCACCCCCGTGAAAAAATGGATCGAGGCCCAGTCGAAACTCGACAGCCTCCACGGCACCTTCGTGCAAGAGCGGAAGATGAAAACGATCAAACGTACCTTTGAAAAGGAAGGTTCATTCTGGTATCAATCACCCGGACGTGTCCGTTGGGATATTGGTCAGGACTACCTCGCCGTGAAGAACGACAAAGAGGTTCTCATCATGCAACCCAAGAAAAAGAAGATGAAAAAGCACACGCTGACAGGCCTCCGCGAGGACGAGCGCTTCCGCGGGCTGACTTTCATTGAAGCAGGCTTTCCAAGAACTCTAGCAGATTTCCAGAGGGGATTTCAAGTGACCCGCATTGTCAAAGAAGACAACTACTACAACGTAGAAACCAAGATCCGAGACGGTAAGGCTTCCCTCGCTCTGACCAAACTTGTCTTCTACATCTACGAAGAGGATTATCAGCTAAAAGCCTTCAAAATGTTCTTCCGGGACAAGTCGACAATCTACAACCGCTTTACCCGTATCTTTACTAACAAAGCTGTACCTACAGGCACCTTCGAGCCCAACATCGAGGGCTACCAGATCGAGGACTGAAAAGAGGCGAAACTGACTCCATTTGGCCCCTCACAGGCCTAAACAGCGGACTTTCCACACTTTCAGCGCCAACAACAGGCGAATGATCGTTTGGCAGGAACGGTTTTTCTAGTAATTTACGCCGATGCATGACGGTGTTCGGCGATTGAGTGTACTGATGATTGTGTGCTGTACGGCACTCATTCTGACCTATTGGCTGCGTGGGACTGGCAAAGACTATGGTCTCTTCCAGCTCCTCCGGGGCGAGATCGCACCACCGCCAGCAGAAGCAGTCGAGCCTGAGCCCATCACCACGCCGAGTGCGTTCACGCCAGCCGTCGGGCCTGCCATGGACCTGACTGATGTGAAGATCCTCGCTCTTCTGAGCCAAGAGAAGGCAAATTTGGCTGCTGCAGTTGTTCCGTCCGTCGTTTCCATCGAAATGGAACGACCAGCATCGAAACATACAGTCGTGCCAAGCCCTCTATTCGATCTCAATGCAGTCGTCGTGCAGCGCGAACGCGAGCCAGGCCAAGGATCGGGAGCTTTCATTTCCCGTGAAGGCCATGTGGTGACCAACTATCATGTGATCGATGGTGCCATTGATGGAACGATCACGGTGACCACTCACGAGCGAAAGCAATATGCTGCCGACATCATTGGCTACGATCCCGTCAACGACATTGCCGTGCTGAAAGCAGATGTGGAATCCGACCTTACCTTCACCCCACTAGGGTTCGGAGACTCGAGCCAGGTGCGCCAAGGTGAAATGGTCTTCTCAGTCGGCAGCCCCTTTGGCCTCAACGGCACGTTTACCGACGGCATCGTGAGCAGCGCCACTCCGCGCCAAGTGAGTGATAGTGTTCCGCCATTGATTCAAACAAACACGGCTCTTAGCCGGGGCAATTCGGGTGGCCCGTTAGTCGACGTTCAAGGAAAGATCGTCGGCATCAATAGCGCTATCTACAATGATTCCAACAGCTTCTCTTCCGTCGGCAGCGCCTACGGACTAGCAATCCCCTCAAATGTCGTCAACACTGCCGTCCGACGCATTCTGAGCAAAGACGTGCCGCGGTATGGTTACCTAGGAGTTTACATGAAGGACATCCACCCCCACGAGGTCATCACCCTCGGTCTGCGCAATGCAGAGGGGTGCCTCGTAAACGGTAGCCTCGCCGGCTCTCCGGCTTACCAAGCTGGCCTGCGTAAAGACGATGTCATCCTTCAGTACGATGGAAAACCCTTTGCCGACGTGAATGAACTCCTCGAGCAAATTCGGGATACCGATGACGGTAAGGAGGTGAAACTGACCATTGTGCGATCACGAGCAGAGAAACTACTCACCGCTGTCATCAGGCCTAACGGATCCGTCGAAATCGCCGAGCCATCGGAAAGCCTGGTTAAGGAAAGCTGGGATCGTGCGGGACTACGCGTCGATTACGTCGCATCAAGCGAACGCATCGACTTACGTTTCCAGCCCTATGATCCCATGGTCGTGATCACCGACATCCGAGAAGGATCCGGGGCTGAGAGCCAGCACCTTTCGGAAGGGCTCCTGATTCACGAGGTGAATGATATGCCTGTCCAAACCCCCAGGGAATTCTACGAGGTCCTTCAGCAGTCTACCAGTCAAGTCTACCTTCGTATCAGTTTCCCAGGCAGACGCGGTTCGGTTCAGCTGCCGATTCCACTAGGTTAGCCCACCATTCCCGATGGATTTCAATCCTCCCCCCGCCTACCAATCGCCTCCTCCCGACGACATGCGTCGCCCTGGATCGCATGGAGCGCTCATTGCAGGCCTCCTGACAGTCGCTGCCCTTGGCGGAGCTGTTGGACTCTATCATTGGATCAGCAACCGGCCTGCCGACGAACCCGCAATGGTCAGTAGCACCATAGGCCAACCAGCTACGACTGAGGTGGCGGTGCAAGAGGCACCCGCCACTCCTCCTAACGAAGCTAAATCCTCGAAGAAGTCAGGAACCGCACCTACCACCTTGGTGAAACATATCGTCCGCAGCCTTCTCGGCCGCGACGAATGGGCCGTGGACACCTTGCTCGGCAACGCCCTTACAAAGCCCGAACGCCGCGCACTCATGTCCGCGATTAACCAAGGTTCCCTTTCTATGGATACTGAACAACCGGTGACCTATCTCGGCCCTACATCCACGGGAGAGCGGTGGGCAATCAACCTGCGGCCCACTGGTTCCACCTCAAGCGATCAGTTGCTCGTGGAGTTTTCACATGGCGAAGGCGAATGGCTCCTAAGTTCTGCTCAGCTTCCGGAAGCGCTCAAGACACCTATTCAGAGCACTGAGAATGGCGAAGCCGATGAACATGCCACCGCGTTTGTGGACGTTCTCCTCGCTGGCGACCTTGGGGATCTAAAATCCCTCGTCAACCCGGAAAAGGTGACTGATGAGAAACTTGCAGCGCTTGGTATCATCATGGATGAGACCAAGTTTCAGATTAAGCCCGGCACCAAAGGGCTCAAGACAACGAACGTCTCTGAGGATCGGGCCTGGGTCGTCGCTAAAGTCCATTCGCCTAACTATCAATTAGATTCCGAGTTCGGACTCGAGTTGAAGAAAGAAGGAGAAAGCTGGATTGTCGATCGCATCAATCTATCGACCCTCATGAGTGGTTTTACCAGCATGGCAGCAGATGCTGACGCTTTCCAGTCACCGCTCGTAACCACACCGGCAGGAGGCGACTCTCTGGTTCTCTACTTCGGCTACGACGATGAGAAACTCACCACGCGATCAATGAAGCAGCTCTCAGTCGTGGCATCGCTTCTCAAACAGAGTTCGACCAAGCGCATTCAAATCGGTGGTCATACAGATGCCCTCGGCGATGATAGCTACAATGACGCCCTCTCACAACGACGCGCGAGTAAGGTCGCCGAGATGTTGCAGTCCTTCGGTGTCCGCCGTAACCAGATCAATCTCGAAGCCTTCGGCGAACGGTTGCCGCTGAGTCCGAATCTCAATCCTGACGGCACGGACAATCCCGACGGTCGCGAACGCAATCGGCGCGCAGAGATCTACCTAGATTTCTAACACTTCGCAGTATCCAAGGCTCCATCCAGGGACGCTTGGTCGACACCGTGGATCGCGCCGACTTCACCCTCGTGAATCGCGCAGGTCACAACATCCTCAACGGATACCAGGGCGGCCTACAAACGTCTCTCGGTTGGAGATCTCTGCCAATCGTCAATGACATTCGTCTCAATACCACGGACCCTAAGAGAGAGCGAGGGAGAGGAGAGCACCGCTCAAGTAACGGGTGTTCTGAATGATATTCGTCACCAACATCGGGGTCGAAAGATTAGGATACCAAGAAACGGGATAGAACGGCTCTTCGATCGCGTAAACCCACAAACCCGAACCTAGCGAGACCACCTCGGCCAAGACAATCACAAGCAAGGCTCCGAGAAAAACAAAACGTTACCCGACAACGGGTAGCGGCCTCACCCTAGCCACAAAGGCGCACGCAATTCCTAGAAGCAGTCCGGAAGAAATTGGAGCCTTTACACCATAGCCAACGCCAGGTGTTGAGGCTCGGTGATTCCCCAAAGAGGTTCATGACCTACTGATCGTGAATCATCGCGTGGATCGCCACCATTCCTCACACGCCTAAGAGATTAGTATAAGTCACTCTGCGATCCTCATCCAACAAGCGAAATGCCCCTATCGCGAAATCTTCTTCGCGTTCACGGAACCTTCGTCTTTGCAGTCCAAAGGATTCCTTCGATAATGTGTTGCCGCCCAAAGGTGGTGTCTAACGATGGCACATCGTGTCCCAGCTCCGTGTAGAAGAATCGTCCACCGCCATGTTCCCGAATCCAGGCGACCGGATGATCCTCGCCCATGGCCTTGCCCTCACGCTCTTGGAAGTACTTACGAACGGGCTCATAGCTCGTCTCATCCACACGTAACAACACCTGCACCCCTTCCAGACCCGTTACGGATTTCGTATGATTCGTCCAATCAGCCTTGTAGAGAAACGAATCGCCATGGCCTTTAACCGATGGATGGTCTTTCGCCTTGGGATCGACCACAATGCGTGCCTCTAAAAAATCTGAATCGCTATCAAAATCACATCCAGCCAAGTCATGAAGCCAAGGCCAATTCTCCTGACGCACTAGAGCCGCATGCACACCGACAATGCCACCACCCGCAGCATACCAATTCTCGACGATCTTGCGCTGCTTCTCATCGAAGACTTTGTCCAACGTATTCGCATTGTTGAGCAGGAGCACATCGTAATCAGCCAGCCGCTTGCTACTCAGGTCCTTGGCCGTCTCTGAAACGTCGATCTGAATCCCATAGTTCGCGCCGGTCTTCACCAACCAATGATTGATTGCCGGAATGTCAGGATGGCGATACCACCCCGTCCCCGAGAAACATAGCACGCGCACTTCGGCTTTAGATGGCGTGTGCTCCCGGTAGCGATTCTGAGCATGACTGCTTACGAGAAGGAAAAAACCAACGATGAAGGTTGCGAGAAGAAATCTGTTCATGACCCAACTAGCCACGATACGGCCCCAGAGGCCAGTCGAGAAATCCCCGCCCGCCATCTGTTCCTCGCGAAGTCCGCTCAATTCTTCGGTTGAGGGAAATCCCGCTCGGCCTTTAGGTCACCGTACCTATGGGTAATACCTTCGGACAACTCTTTCGCATCGCCACCTGGGGCGAATCTCACGGTGGCGGCGTCGGCGTCGTCATCGATGGCTGCCCTGCGCGCATTGCGCTCGCTGAGGCAGACATTCAAACAGACCTCGATCGACGGCGCCCCGGGCAATCTAAGATTGTCACGCCACGCGCAGAGGCTGATCAATGTGAGATCCTCTCCGGCCTCTTTGAGGGCCAGACGCTCGGCACTCCAATCTCCATCATGGTTCGGAACAAAGACGCGCGCCCATCTTCCTACGAGGAAATGGCCGTTAAGTACCGGCCAAGCCATGCCGATTACACCTATGACGCCAAGTACGGCATCCGAAACTGGCAAGGGGGCGGTCGCGCCTCTGCTAGAGAAACCATCGGCCGCGTCGCTGCCGCGTCGGTCGCCAAGAAAGTGATCACCAGGCTGGCACCCGACTTGGAGATCATTGCCTATGTCAAATCGATCCAAGACCTCGAAGCCAACGTCGATCCACTCACCGTCACGTTTGACGACGTCGAATCAAACATCGTGAGGACAGGTGATCTCGACATGGTCGAAACTATGATCACCCGCATCGAGGACGTCCGTGGAGACGGCAACTCCATTGGTGGGGTCGTCGAGTGCGTCGTCCGCGGCGTGCCGCCAGGCCTCGGCGAACCCGTCTTCGACAAACTCGATGCTGTGTTAGCTGGAGCCATGCTCTCTTTGCCAGCGACGAAAGGGTTCGAGATCGGCAGTGGTTTCGCCGGCACGCAACTCACCGGGCGCGAACACAACGATCCTTTCCGCATGGATGGTGATCGCGTTAGAACCATAAGCAACCGCTCTGGCGGTGTGCAAGGCGGAATCAGCAACGGCGAACCCATCATCTTCCGTGTGGCCTTCAAACCTACGGCCACGATCATGACCGCCCAGGACACGGTCTCCACAGACAAAGAAGACACGACCCTAAAAGGCCGTGGCCGCCATGACGCCTGCGTCCTCCCGCGCGCCGTCCCCATCGTCGAGGCCATGACAGCACTCATCCTCTGTGACCATCTCCTCTTGCAGCGAGTGCAGGATCTGGGCGAGACAAAAGAAGATCGCCCGAGCGACCTCTAGCTAACAAAGATACTCGTCGTAGGTATCGTCCAGCAATTGGCCCACCTTGCTATAGAGGGGCGACACCGTCGAGTTTGCGAGTGCCTCGCTAAATCGATGGAACCAAGGGCACAAGGTGGCCTTGAGGAAAGGAATCGCCTCTTGGGAAAGCTCACTATCAGTCGCACACGCAAGTTGTCCTCCGAGGAAAAGCAGGAGTCCAGTGTGTTCAGGAGGCGCCGCTGCGAGTGACTTCGGCAAAGGAAACCCCACCCGAGCCCTTATTGACGACACGACAGTCTGAATGTGGACGCCGGTAGGTTCGCGCTCGCCACCACCCAACCACGCTCCCGCCATCGGCGACACTCCTTTGGGCAAGACAAACAACGCGCAGTAATCTACTGCGGCCTGCTCATGCGTTTCGGCATCCCATTCTTGCCTCAGGTAGTCCATCCCATCAAAGGCTTCGAGCACAGAAGGCTGCTTGAGAATACTCAAGAGGTCAGGATTCAGCTCTTCTACCAGCAATCGCCCTAGCAATTGCAGCAGACCGCCGAAAGCAATGGATTCGTTGGGTGAGATACGTCTCCTGGGTTAGACCTTCGACACCTTACACACATTGTCATACCAGTTCTGACCGCCGACAAGAGGGCACGGATTTATGGGCAAGGCATCGTTGATTGCGACGCCCCCACCGATACCGCCACGGTCTTTCGACCACCAAATGCGGTTCGGCACGTCCGTGTCCTTCACCTCTTTCGAAATGCCATCTTTCGCAGGATCGGTAATCTTGTTTACACTGCGACCGACAGCGCCATGCTCCCAGTGCCCAGCGTGACGCGAACAGGCTACGACTTTCGGATGCATGCCTTTGAGGAAACGAACGTGGTTGTTGAACGATCCCATGACACCGTCCTCTCCACCTCGATAGGTGTTCCCCTTTGGACGGAAGACATCGAGTTTCACTTCATCACCTTCCTGTAAACCGAGCGCCTTGCCAGTATCAGGATGCATGAAAACGGGATTCGTGTGCACGATCTCCGCATGGTACTTCCAATGACCTGAACGGCCCTGAGTGTGTACGTTCCATTTGAATGTGGTGAAGATGAAATTGTCCTCTTCAAGATTCTCGTGCTCAGGCACCGTTCCCCAACGAGCAATCGGGCTGGCATTGATGTCATCAAGTGGAAGCCCGACGGCTTTCGCCGCCGTCGGGAAGATCTCGTCATAGATATCGATCACCTTGCTTGGCGTATTGAAACCACGCACGGCCTTGCCATCACGCATGATACCCACTGCCTTACCCGCTTTCATAACCCGGCCAGTCGTCTCTTCCACCGTCGTGTCCGCCAGTTCGGTATCTGTAAGAGGGCGCTCATAGAGTTCGTAGTCTTTCTCCCGCTCTGTATCCCACCAGATACCGCGCTTCTTGAAGTCTTCCCAGGGAATCGGCAGGTTCTTGTACCACTCCTTGTAGTAGGACTCCTCGTCCTCGAAGTCGAAGTAGGTCTCCATACCGCCGCCAATCCTGCGCGCGAGGTCTCGTAAGATGATCTGAACTGACTTTGTCTCACCAGCCGGTTCGACCAAGGGTTGGCGCACGCCGGTGTAGGGCACCAAGCCATAGTTGTTCGTGGAATGATGATCCCAGCGTTCCAAGCTGGTTGCCTCTGGCAGAATGATATCCGCAAGCGCACTCTGTTCGCCGTAGCCAATGTCGATGGCTACATGGAAAGGAATCAGCTCTTCATCTTTGAAACCACATTCGCTTCAGGATAACCATAGGACGCACCTAAGGTGAAGGACATGTAGACACTCACCTTCTGCCGTTTCTCCTTAATATACGGATACACCAACTGACCTACGCGCATCTGGTACCAATGCCAGGCAAGTGGATACTCACTCGGCGTGGCTAGCTCTCCAAAGTACTTCTTTTTCCACTCTTCAGGGAAGTTAGAAACTCGATCTTGCACCTCCTGCGGCAGTTTCTTAAAGGCGACTTCATTGTAACCCTCACCGGTGCCCCAAGGCTTGGGATCGCTCGGCTTAGGACCAGGTTGACTCAGTTTGGGCAAGCCTTCTTGACCGTAGCGTCCCGCCCATCCTCGCAAGGAACTCAAACAGAATCCGCCTGGTTTGCCAACATTTCCCACAAGCACATCGAGCATGCGAATGGCCCGATCACTCTGCACTCCGTTGTAGTGCTTGGCCGATCCCCGGTTCGACATCGTGCAGCAAGCGGGTGCTGCCTTGGCGAACTCAATGGCGATACGCTCGATCTCTGCGGCAGGCACGCCACTGATGCTCTCGGCCCACGCAGGGGTGTACTCAGCCATTAAACGCCGCACTTCCGCTAGAGGAAAGTTTGCCCAACGTGCCCAGAATTCCTTATTCTCCAGGCCTTCCTTCAGGATGGTGTGGATCATGGCAAAGGCCACCGCGCCATCCGTGCCCGGCATGATTGGGAAATAATCGTCTGACACCGACGCCGTCGCCGAAGGACGCACTTCAAACGTCACCATCTTCGCCCCCTTATCCACACGGGCCGTTTGGATACGGTGCATCATGTAGAGACCCCCCTGGTAGGCCTCCATCGGATTGCCTCCGAAGTTTATGATGTACTGCGTATTCTCAAAGTCCTGAGATTCCCACTCGAACTCGCGTCCGTAGTAACTCATCAGAGGAGCACGTCTGTTAGAACTACAAATCGCGCGGCGGTTCAAACGATGCGGAGTTCCAAACGCATTGGTAAACTTCTTCGTGTAGCCCTTCGTCTTATCGCGACCGTAGTGGAAAACGAACTCTTCATGACGACTTTCATCACGCAAAGGACGGAGCTTTGCAGCAATCTCGTCATTCGCTTCGTCCCAGGAAATGCGCTTCCACTTGCCTTCTCCACGTTTCCCCACCCGTTTCAGAGGATACAGCAAACGCTCGGGGTAGTAGGTGTAGCTAATCATCCCCTGCGCTTTGGAACAAATCTTCCCTTTGCTATTCGGATCTAACGGATTGCCATCAATCCGCCGCACCCTACCGTCCTGCACCCAACCTACCACACCACAGTGCGTCGTACAACCAAAGCAAATTGTCGGGATCGCTTTGGCCTTCGTGTAGTCGAGTTTGTTCGCAGTTAGCTTGGCGACGTCGATCGTCGGTGCGCCACCAACAATTCGCCGCACCAACGGCAAGCCTGTGGCACCAATTCCGAGAGCTGCAGCAGCACCTGCACCAAGCTTAAGAAGATCGCGTCTTGAAACGTTGTCAGCCATGGGATTACAGAAATTAGAAAAAGTTAGAAGAAGAGAGATTGACCATCAGTGATCAGCCAGGCGCGCAGAACGAAGCTACCCACCAAGATGCTCAAGCTCACCAAGGCACCAGCCGCGCGGTCTAGAAGAGCGAAAGGAATCAACACACTGGTCAGGAGCGCCAGAATCGCTAAGAGCGGAAACGCTTTCGCTAAAACTAACAACGACACCAATAGAAGCCCAAGGATCACCAGCAAGACTTTCTCCCCAGCTCTGCGATTGAGCGACCAGGCTTCCCGTGTTCCTGAAAGTAAGGAACTGGCAGCAAAGCCCGCGTGCACTCCTGACAATGCGATCAATGGAACGATGATCCAGGTATTCCACAAAGCCATCGCTTTTCCCTGCATGAGAACAAACCCGGGATAGATCGCCAGGGCCAACGCCAAGAGACGCAGCACCCACAAGGCTGCGAACTCGGCACTCGTCGCACTTCCCGTGCTCTTGCCTCGATATAGCGTCCAACAGAAGATAGCGACCAGACTGAAACTCGTGACGATGCGCGCGCCCCAAGCAATTGCCGAAGTTGGATTGGCCTTAGTTAGGATGAGAAAAAACTCAGATGGGTTGGCCAGATCAGCCACCAAAAAGAGCACACCAAAGCCAATCGCAAAGATCGACAGAATGAGACTACGTTTCCCGACAGCGAAGGCGTCAGGGTGGCTGCGATGCAACATCAAACTCGCCACCATCGCACTGCCCGCCGCAATTCCCGCCAAGAAGAGATAGATGATGATCTGAAATCCAAAGGGAGCGCTCATGGTTCCGTTAGACTTTGGGTTTCAGGTTATTCTGCTCGTAGATGACGTCCTCATCAGCAGGACTCAACTGCACACCCAAGTTAGACTTGGGCTCCATCCACGCCTCATGATCCACATAGAGCACAGACGGCTCCGTCCCAGCATCCTCCTTGAACGCTTTCGCATTCTTCGCCTTCGCCACTATTGTCACTGGATCGTCAGGGTTTTCCAAGTCACCGAACCGGATAGCATCTGTCGGACAAGAAGACACACAAGCAGGCTCCAGCCCAAGTTCAGTGCGGTGCGTGCAGAAATCACATTTCTCAGCTTTGTTAGACTCATCGTTGATAAAGATGGCTCCGTAAGGGCAAGCTGACACACAGGCCTTATTTCCGCAGCACTTCTCATCATCAATGACCACCCGCCCATCCTCAAGTCGCCCGATCGCCTCGGTTGGACACGCATTCAGACAAGGAGCATCCTGACATTGCATGCAAACAAGTGGCAGGAACGAAAGCGTCGCTTTGTCAGGACGCTCCAAGTATCGAACGCGCATGCGAAAGTCACCTAGCGGCACTTCGTGCTCCGTCTTACAAGACACGCTGCACGAATGACATCCAGTACAACGGTTCAGATCAATGAGCATGAAGGCTCGTTTGTAGTCGAGACGATGCTCGGGGCCGACTTTCTCCCAAGGGATAGCTGGTAATTCAGGCATAGGCATAGGCACAGGGCTGGAGATCAAGTGATGGAATACTCGCCGCGAATATCCCGCGAAACGGTAAGAGAGCGCCGGGACACAACGCCGTAGACAGGGACTTTCCTGAGCAGCCCCTACGAGATGAAGAACGAGAATGGACGCTGACCAGCGCCCGAGACGGCACGGCGTCAACCATGGGCGCTCCTCGGGTTCAGACGGTTACTGAAGTCAAAAGCACAAAAACCGGCGAGCAGAGCACTCCAGTCAAGACGAAAGCCGCCTGGAACACCCTAAACTCATTCTGGTGAATATTCGTCAGCTCGGGCCCGTCTATCTCCTGCAGTCCTCTAACCACCGCATAGCCATGATCATGTCTACCCTCTTAAAGCTCAGTCACAAGCTCACCAGACTTGGTTCCACTCTCACACTCCTTAGCCTAGGAGGTACCAGTCTCGTTTTCACCTCATGCACCACCGAAGAAGGAGTCATCGCCGGCGCCCTCGCTGGTGCGGCTATTGGCGGCATCGTCGGCCACTCCCAGGAACACAACTGCAAACGCAGCAAGCGCCACTACCACAACGGCTACGGCTACGGCTACAACAACGTCCCTCGCCGCAATTCCTATCGCGGCGCCCGTTATTCCTCCTATCGAGGAAACAGTTACGCCGCCGATCCCTACCGCTACTACTAGCAGAACCGAAAGATCCACCCGACCACACGCCGCTGAGTGATTAGCTACACTGTTTTTGCTCATTCCTGAGATCAGGCTGTGGTTCTGCGGACTCTGAGTCAACGCCGGCAGCTCTATCACTAACACACAAAGGCGATCGACAGCGGTCAAAGTGAAGAAGACCCTTTGATGAACACTCTCGATTCGTGGGCAGCATTTG
>Ga0213868_10000077_pt1 | contig 77492 bp, 61 predicted proteins | sample PICome_9_FD_160087 | JGI IMG/M metagenome (GOLD analysis project Ga0213868, IMG submission 160087) | Coastal seawater microbial communities near Pivers Island, North Carolina, United States - PICO127 | ecosystem: Environmental > Aquatic > Marine > Coastal | place: USA: North Carolina... | reverse complement strand
TACGAACACTCCATGGAGTTTATGGCCGACGCAGTTTATGCCATTACAACACACCTTAATCTGCAACCGTTTCTGCTTTTAGGCCACAGCATGGGCGGCTATGTTGGACTTGAATTTGCTACACATTATCCGGAACAATTGGTTGGACTAGGACTGTTTTTCTCTACTCCGGAACCGGATTCAGTAGAACGGAAACTCGTGCGGGAACGTGCCGTGGAATTAGTGAAACAAAATAAAAACACCTTCGTCCGCGCATCGATCCCACAGCTTTTTGACGCGAAAACACGTGAAACCATTAAATCGGACATTGAAGCGTTGATTGCGCGGACACTTCAAATGGAAACACAAGGGATCGTCGCAGCCATTTATGGCATGAAAAAGCGCGTGGACCGCAGTCTTATACTGCACCAACCGCCCACACATTTGAAAGAACGAGGAATAGCAGTTTTTGCAGGTAGGCAGGATACCGTCATCCCCTTTGACCAAGTTCAACAATGGTGGGAGGCACCGGGAGTAACTTTTCAGTACGAATCGCCGTACGGTCATATGGGCCACATGTCAGATAGAGACGGCTGCGTTGCAGCCGTGCTTCAATGGTGGAAATCTCTGACGCCCGGCGGCGCGGCATAAAAAAAGGGCGCCCGATGGGCGCCCTTTTTTTATTCTGTACTCATTTTGTATTCGACTTACACTACACCCTGGTCGAGCATAGCATCCGCCACTTTAACGAATCCGGCGATGTTTGCGCCTAATACGTAATCTACCGATCCGTCTTTCTTCGTTCCATATTTCACACAAGAAGTATGAATATCAGTCATGATTCTGTGCAAATGACCATCAACTTCTTCGCGGGTCCAATTCATGCGCAAACTATTCTGACTCATTTCTAAGCCAGATGTTGCAACACCACCAGCGTTCGAAGCCTTTCCTGGAGAGAACATTACACCGTGATTGTGGAATAACTCAACAGCTTCTGGTGTACAAGGCATATTTGCGCCTTCGCCTAAAGCAAGTAGACCATTGTTGATGAGTTGTTGCGCATCGTCACCTTTAAGCTCATTCTGAGTAGCACAAGGTAACGCTACATTACATGCTACATTCCAAGGCGTGCCTTCGTGAAAAGTAATGCCGTCAAAAGCCGTCGCCGCTTCGCTAATACGTCCACGACGAACGTTTTTGAGTTCCATGATAAAACCCAATTGGTCCGAAGTCAAACCGTCCTTTGCATGAATGTATCCCGAAGAGTCACTCAAAGTAATGACTTTAGCACCGAGCTCCATACATTTTTCCGCCGCATACTGCGCTACGTTACCCGAACCAGATATCACGACGTGATTGCCACTAAAAGATTCACCCTTTGTCGCCAGCATTTCTTGTGTAAAATATACCGTTCCGTAACCTGTAGCTTCAGGACGGATCAACGATCCACCCCATCCGAGGCTTTTGCCGGTTAAAACACCGGTAAATTCGTTGCGTAAGCGCTTATACTGACCAAACATGTAGCCAATTTCACGTCCACCTACACCGATATCGCCTGCGGGAACATCGGTATTTGCTCCAATATGACGCGACAACTCTGTCATAAAACTTTGACAAAAACGCATCACTTCCGCATCGGACTTTCCTTTGGGATCAAAGTTGGATCCACCTTTCCCACCACCTAAAGGCAGTGTAGTCAGAGAATTCTTAAATACTTGTTCGAATCCCAAAAACTTCAATACGCTAAGATTCACCGTTGGGTGAAAACGCAATCCCCCTTTGTAAGGGCCAATCGCACTATTAAATTCAACGCGGTAGCCTTTGTTCACATGGACATTGCCTTGATCGTCGGTCCACGGTACACGGAACATGATCGTTCGTTCCGGTTCCACGATACGTTCGAGCAAGCTTTTGCCCTTGTATTTTGGGTTTTCTTCGATGAAAGGAATAACAGATTCTGCTACTTCCTGAACGGCCTGCATAAATTCAGGCTCATTTGGATTTGCTGCCTCGACCTTTGTTATGAAAGCGTCGATTAGAGCTTGGTACTGGCTCGACATATGTCTGTTTGTATTGATAGGTTGTAAGCACAAATGTATTACAAAACTGAACGGTTGTAAACATGCTTTAAAGAGATTTACGAGCATACTTGTCAGGACCTATTTTCTCTAGCACTCCATTCGTTATCATCCAATCTAACTCGCTGAAAACAATTGAGTTACTACAATTTAATGCCATGCGTAATTGCCGCGACGAGAGCTTTCTACCCGGTAGGAACTGACGAAGCATGCGCTGCGAGATATCCTCCATTACTTCTTCCTGAACGTCATTTTTAGCCCAACTGGAATTGAAGCGGGATGGAAAGTCCGCTACGCTAGTTACAGACTGAGCGCAACACTGTTCGATAAGTGCATTTGGCCCTACACTCATTGGCTGAAACAGGGCACCGGGTAATGCAAAGACATCGCGTCCATAGCTAAAGGCTTGTTGTGCAGTAATAAGAGCTCCACTATTACGTGCAGCTTCAACAACGAAGGTGGCCATGGAAGCTCCAGCAATTAATCGGTTTCGAACTGGAAAGAACTGCTTCAAAGGAATTTGACTAAAGGGTTGTTCGGTCCAATATCCGCCGCCTTCATCCACTAACTCTTGGGCCAATGCAGTATGTTGTTTAGGGCCTATGGCATGCAAACCGCCCGCTAAAAATGCCGTGGTAGTTGCACCCATGTCCATGGCCTCTCGATGAATGGCTGCATCTATACCAAGCGCGAGTCCACTCACCAAATTAATAGGATACGCACTCAATTCTACCGCCAATCTGCGGCAAAAATCCTTCCCATATCCTGTGGGCTTGCGGGTTCCCACAACAGCGAGCGGTGATTTCACTCCCGGCCAAGTACCGCGCCCAAATAAAACCATAGGGGGATCAGACACAACCTTAAGGCCATCAGGATACTCTGGAGAAGAAATGGGGAGGATGGAAAAACCTTCGCGTGTGGCATGTCCAATCTCGACATGTGCTTTTTCTTGGGCATCTTCCCAATCGCGTTTCAACGAATCGTTTTGAGAAATCTGACGTTTTAAGACTATTTGAAGGTCATTCTCTGATGCTCCATATTCGAATACCACCTCCTTTTTGAGACGGTTTGGCCATTTTTTAAAGAAATGTAGTGACAGCAGGGTATTCATGCTCAGTTATTAACAGTTTGTGTATAAAAACTACAGCCGTTAGGCGAGGTAATAAAATAGAGTTCTTAACAACTTTCGCATATTTGTAGTGATGCAGATTGAACAGTTAATCATACAAACATTAAACGCCAAAAATCGCGTTCAAATCCCAGGTTGGGGTGCGTTTTATTTGGTGGAAAAAGAGGCCCGTTGGGATGCCGTAACTAACACGGCCTTTCCTCGTGGTAAGTATGTCGCATTCAATCCTGCGCGATCGTCAAGTGAAAACACGCTTCTTCCGAACGTCATGCGAACTCTTGGAGGATCTATGGAGGTAGCCGAAAGTTGGATTCGAAGAAAGGTAAATCAGTGGCAAACAACTTTAGATTCTGGAAGTGTCTTGATGCTAACCGGTTTGGGATCCTTTCGCAAGAATGGGATGTTCCAGCCGGAACGTGAAAATCAATTTGACCCAAACAGTTTTGGGTTCACTGCCGTGATGATGCACCGAATTAGCGAACCAAGTGCATTAGAAAGTAAAGTAGTAGCGAGTTTAAAAATGGTGACCGAACAAAGAGAAAACGGTCTCGCTTCTTGGCGTAAAGCTGCAGTAGCGGCGGCCATTACTGCGTTGATCAGCCTAGGTGTGTATCAGAGTGACATCACGCCGCAAACAATGGCTGGATGGTTCACTCAAACACCGATAGCACAAAAAGCGCTTGATAGCTTCGAAGCCGTCGAAACTGAAACCATGCTACCTGGTGAAACAGCTTTAGATATTAAAGTGATAACAGCTGAAGAAAATACGCCTTCACTAAGTCCTGTAAAAACTGAAAGCAAGCGCTACTACATTGTCGTGGGTTCCTTCAAAATAGAAAATAACGCATTGACTTTAGCGGAAGAGCTTCAAGGGAAAGGCCATGAAGTGAAAGTTTTACCAGGATCTTTGATGAAAGTTGGATTAGGCGGTTTCGATTCGCGTGAGCAGGCTAAATTGGCCCTTTCTGAAATCAAAGCCGAAGTGAATTCGTACGCTTGGATATACGCCTACTAATCTAAGGCGCTACCTTTGCGCTAGCAACAACAAACATTATGGAAGAATTAAGAACGCCCAAGGACAGCCTTGCGGTCATGACGCAGATTGTATTACCCAACGATACAAACACGCTGAACAACCTTTTCGGGGGCCAATTATTAAGCTGGATGGACCGCTGCTGCGCAATCGCCGCACACCGTCATTGCAAACGTCAGGTCGTTACTTCTACGATAAATAACGTTGCATTCAAAAACCCTATACCCCACGGGGCCATTGTTACTATTGAAGCGAAGGTTTCCAGGGCCTTTTCTTCTTCTATGGAAATCATCGCAGATGTTTATCTAGAGGAACAACACCCAAACGGCAGCCGAATTAAGGCGAATGAAGGAATTTTCACTTTTGTAGCGGTAGATCAGATTGGGAGTCCGATTAATGTACCGGCCATCCATCCTGAAACAGCGTTGGAAAAGGAACGTTACGCGGCTGCTTTGCGCAGACGCCAATTGGCTTTAATTATCGCAGGGAAAATGGAGCCGAACGACGCAACTGAACTTAAGGCGTTGTTTTATCCTGAAGAATCGACACAGCAGCCGAAATAACCTCATCTAAAGGTAATTTTCGCATGGGATTCGGCATCCACCAAGGTACCTTTCCGTGCTTACTTATGGGACTCAGAGCGCTTGCCGTAATCACAGTGCGTTGCTTTTCATAAGCTGGCCAAGGTGCAAAACCTAATGAAGGATGTGTGGCGCCCCATAAACTGATGAGTGGTCGACTGAAATTGGCCGCCGCATGCATAAATCCCGTGTCGCCACTAATTACAAGAGCTGCATTTTCTATTGCTTTGAATCCTTCAATGACCGTTGTAGTTCCACAATAATTCTTCGCGCCACTTCCTAAAGGCTGCTCGAGACTTTCGCCCATCCCAGCTTCTTCCGGACCACCAACCAATACCAATGGCATCTGAAGCCTTATCAAACCGTCCATAATTTCACGCCACGCGTGAAAATCTAAGCGCTTACCCGCATACGAACCCCCCAATACTAATGCGATATAGGGCTGCTGGGGCAATTCTAGGCGAACTTCTGGCAAACACAGTCTGTATTCCGCCGTCCTGGGACTAAACCCCCCGTTAAAGAACGGTGCCGCAGCCGCAGCATACCTCTGAACAACAGGAGTTAGCGCAAACGACTTTTGCTTTGTCAGAAGCAGTAGCACACGTCGTAGATACGGTTTCTGATAGGTATGTATAGGACGATTAAGCTGTCCACACCAGTACTTTGATTTTGACGTGCCTTGAAGATCCAGAACCGCATCAAACGTGAAGACTTGCGCTTTAATTCCAGCACGGTCTTTTTCCCATGAAAGCACGGCTTCTACCCCAGGAAGACAACTCGCTACTGAACGATAGGCGTCTTTACATAGGACAGTAACACTATAGCCTTCTCTTGCCAGTTGGGCAGTTATGGGAGCTACAAGGACGAGATCGCCAATGGCGGATAATCGGACCACTAAAATGGAGGTATCCTTAGGCATTACCAGAGTATCAAATTAAAATATGTACTGAGTATAAAGATAGACAGCCCAACCACCAATAGATTAGCCAAACGCTCATTCTTTAAATGACGCAGTCCATTAGTCAAATGGAAACTTAAACCTAAGAAGAACAAAACCCCTCCCGAAACAGTACCGATTAAAGCTGCGACAGCCCCTAGCAAAAGCCAAAACCCGGCTACCATAACTCTAGATTTGTTCATTTGATTTACCTTTTTGTACGATTTAAACCATTCAAATAAAGCGAATACCGCCAATACTATAGGGAGTATCCACCACGAAACAGGGGCGCTAGAACCCGTGTATCGAATTTGGTCCAATTCGACTTTACCCAGCCCATATAGTACGGCCGTGGGTAATACGAAAGCCAATCCCCATTGAAGAAGCGTTCGCATATTTAGAACGCCTGAAACCAGCCAAGTTAAAACCACCGCGGGTGCGATAATACCAACCACCTCATCAGGTGACCAAAGTCCAGCGATAGCCGTTAGTGTCCCGCTGTGAAGGACATATAAGGTCTTGGATTTACGTCGATGAAGTTCGATAAGGTGCCAGTTCAATTCGAAAACTAAACCAATGAACAAGAAATCTGTCAAATAGTATTCAGCGCTCCAATACACAGTAAGCATTACGAAAATCAAATACCTAAAAAGTGTACCGTGCATGACCCAATGATCTCGCATTACTGTCCACGACAAAAACAACCAAGCAGCGCCTAAAACAGTGGCCAAAAGCAGCCGTTCCCACTCGAAAGCAGCATCTATTCCCGTCAATGTCAAGGCCATAAATGCCAGAGCAAATATTCGAATGCCGGAATAGGCATCAATCTTTCGGAAATAGCTAAGAAGCATCAGCTTTTTGTTTTATTTTAGCGGCATTAAACGCTCGCGCTATGTTAAGAAATTTCTTTGAAGGCTTAGGTGATTTGTTCCAAGCAACTTTTAAAATCTTGCCTTTGGCAGGTGATTATGTCAACCGTTTGTTTATGTTGATCATTGCGGGTGGGTTAGTATACTGGATCATCCAAATGAGAAAGCATAAAGCCAAGGGCGAAGCTTAATCACTAAGAAACGAATTAAAAAAAGCCCCGGCCAACGCCGGGGCTTTTTTATATACACTGTCTTTACGGCCTGTGGCGCGAATGCATATTTAGTTCATACTTAAAGGTCGAATCCAATGTCTGTACGGTAATTTATGCCTTCGTACGACACTTCTTTAAGGGCGGCATAACTTTTCTCTAATGCCTCGTCCTTATCTATACCAAAGCTTGTAAATGCCATTACACGACCGCCTGAAGTCGTGATCACATCACCTGATTTAGTCCCTGCATGATATACTGTAGTGCCTTCAAAAACACGTAAACCATGAATGGCCTTTCCCTTTTCATAAGCACCTGGATATCCACCACTGACGGCCATAACCGTAGCTGCAGTCTGCGGATTCACGGCTACATTGATTTCATCTAGCGTCCCGTTGTGCATGGCGACAAACAAATCAATGATATCTGTTTCTAACCTGGGAATGACGACTTCGGTCTCCGGATCACCCATACGGACATTGTATTCGATAACCTTAGGACCTTTCGTCGTATTGATCAAACCAAAGAAAACAAAACCCTGGTATAGCAAATTATCCTTCACTAACCCCTGAATGGTCGGCTCGATGATTTCGCGAACCGTACGCTCGCGCAAAGCTTCATCGAAAAACGGTACAGGGCTTACTGCACCCATTCCTCCCGTGTTTAATCCGGTATCGCCCTCACCGATTCGCTTGTAATCTTTCGCTTCCGGCAACAAAGCATATCCACCTTTTCCATCGGTTAAGGCAAAAATGCTGAATTCGATTCCAGCTAGGAACTCTTCAATCACAACCCGTGAAGAAGCATCGCCAAATTTTGCATCAACGAGCATGTTCTTAAGCTCTTCCTTCGCTTCGTCTAAATCTTCAATGATTAGCACACCCTTTCCTGCTGCAAGACCGTCCGCCTTCAATACGTAGGGTGACTCAAGGGTCTCTAGAAAAGCCTGCCCATCAGCGAGCGTATCTTTCGTAAATGTTTGGTAGGCTGCCGTTGGAATCTGGTGACGCATCATGAACTCTTTAGCAAAGTCTTTCGAACCCTCAAGCTCTGCCGCCGCCTGACGCGGTCCTACGACCACGAGATTTTCAAGCTCTGGAAAAGATTTCAAACCGTCGTGCACACCGGCAACGAGCGGTGCCTCCGGACCTATGACAACGATATCAATAGCCTGAGCCTTCGCAAAAGCGGCCACCTCAGCAGCACTTTCAATGTCCAGCGAGACATTATCTCCGAGCGCAGCCGTGCCGCCATTACCGGGAGCAATAAAAAGTTTTTCGCACTTCGTGCTTTGAACGATTTTATGAGACAATGCGTGTTCGCGGCCGCCTGAGCCTAATACCAATACATTCATGATGGGTGTGATTAGACGGCAAAAATAACCCGAAATAGTGGGTTGGGAAAGGTCTTCGTTAATTAAGACTCACGCGAATAAAGCCAAGCCGCAAACTCCTTTAATGGAGCCAATTTTTCGGCTGGAACATCAACTGGATCCAACGCCTTTAGACTTAATTCGTAGTAGTGGTCAATCTGCTCTTTTGCATAGGCATCCACTCCCAAGATTTTGTACAATTCCTGAAAACTATGCACCTTATCTTCGCTAGGTTCCATCGCTGCATACGCGCCGAAGTCAATCTTTTGAACCGCCGCACGACGCTGCGCTTCAATCCAGAGTAAGGTTTTCTTATTACTTAGAATATCTCCGCCAACCTGCTTTCCAAACTTCTCAGGATCGCCATAGACATCGAGATAATCGTCTTTGATCTGAAACGAAGTCCCTAACAAGAGAGCGAATTGGTACAGGGCATCTGCATCTTTTTTTGATCCGCCGCCCACTAATGCGCCTACCTTCATAGCGCAGCCAAGTAAGACTGAGGTTTTGAATTGGATCATTTGGATGTACGTCGCTGCTGCCACATCATCCATAGATTCAAAGTCCATATCCATTTGCTGTCCTTCACAAACCTCTAGTGCGGTCTGTGAGAATGTTTCAAGCACCTCAGGCAGCACTGTTGGTGGACATTGCGCGAGGTATTGATAGGCTTTGACCAACATGCCATCACCAGAGAGTATACCTACATTATCGTCCCATTTTTTGTGAACGGTAGTCTTGCCGCGGCGCAACGGCGCCGCATCCATGATATCATCGTGAATGAGCGAGAAATTATGGAAGAGCTCTATTGCCATGGCTTGCGGCATGGCTTTCGATGGATCTCCGTAAATACCGGCACCCATTAAACTTAAAATGGGTCGTAGACGCTTACCGCCCAATTGCATAATGTAATGCATGGGATCGTATAACTTTGTTGGCGCTATGCCTAAGTTTAATTGGTCTACTTCAGCTTGAAAAAGGTCTTGTAAGGCGGTAAGGTGTTTCATGTTATTTGAGCAATTTCAGTAAGTACTTTCCGTACCCACTTTTAACGAGCGGTTGTGCCAATTGTTCAAGCTGCGCCGCATCAATAAACCCTTGCTCGTAGGCGATTTCTTCTATACATCCTACCTTCAAACCCTGGCGCTCTTCGATGACTTCCACAAACTGTCCAGCCTGTTGAAGACTAGCAAAAGTACCGGTATCTAACCACGCCGTTCCGCGGTCCAGCACCCCTACTTCCAGTTCACCCCATTCCAGGTAACGCTTGTTCACATCTGTAATTTCCAATTCGCCGCGCGGGCTTGGCTTCAAATTCTTAGCAATCTCTACCACTCTATTGTCGTAGAAATACAAACCAGGAACGGCATAATCACTCTTCGGTTGCTGCGGTTTTTCCTCTATAGAAAGGGCCTTCATCTTCGCATCAAACTCCACCACACCGTACCGCTCAGGATCGCTTACGCGGTAAGCGAAGACCATACCGCCGGAAGGGTCTTTACTTTGTTGCAAGACCTGCGCCATGGAAGAACCGTAAAAAATATTATCGCCTAGAATAAGTGCAACGCTATCGTCTCCGATAAACTTTTCACCCAAGATGAATGCTTGGGCAAGACCTTCTGGTCGCTCTTGAACGGTGTATTCAAACACGCAGCCTAAACTGGATCCGTCACCTAACAGCTTCTTAAACAACGGAGCATCGTGAGGAGTAGTAATGATTAGAATCTCGCGAATGCCCGCCTGCATCAACGTACTGAGCGGGTAATAAATCATCGGCTTGTCGTAGACCGGCATCAACTGTTTGCTCACCGCAAGGGTCAGTGGATGGAGTCGTGTACCGGAGCCTCCGGCGAGTAGTATTCCTTTCATAGTGCTTATTCTTCGTCTTCGGTTCCTACCTCAGAATCATAAATATCGAGAATGTTTTCGCTCAAATCCTTCTTTGTAACCCATTTTTCCATGGACATTAAAAACGAAGGTAGGACCAATAGATTGCTCAACATGGCAACAAACAACGTAATAGCGGTAAGCAAACCTAAACTTTGGTTGCCTGCAAAACTTGACGTCATAAAGACAGAAAAACCACAGAACAAAACTACAGAGGTATAAAACATACTAAGCCCTGTCTCCAATATGGAGCTCTTTACCGCCCATCGAATGTTCCAACCGTTTGCATTTAACTCCTGTCTGTATTTCGCAAGAAAATGCAAGCTGTCGTCGACAGAAATGCCAAAAGCAATACTAAATACGAGTATGGTTGAAGGTTTCAAAGGAATTCCAGCATATCCCATAATACCTGCCGTGATGAGCATGGGTATAAGGTTAGGAATGAGTGAAATCAAAACCATGCGTGCGCTCATGAACAACAACGCCATAATTATGGATATGGCAATGATTGCAAGCAATAATGAGAGTATCAAATTATTAATGAGGTAGCTCGTGGAACGAATGAATTTAATCGAGGCGCCGGTGATACTGACGTCAAAATTATCGCCTGGAAATATTTGTGAAACGAGACGCTTCACCTTATCCGTCAAGACACGCATTTCTGGTGTGGTAAGGTCTGCCATTTGCACGGAGATACGCGCTTTACGGCCGTCGGCGGTAGCCATAGAATTGGCTAATCCTGATTCGTCCTTCATACCGCGTGGCAAATACGTGAGCAACCACTGCTGCTCCGAACGTGATGGCAATTCGTACAGATCCGGATTACCAAACATGACACCCTGCTTTGCAAATTTCACAAAGTCAACAATACTACCAGATCGACTCAACTGTGGCATTGTGTTTAAACTGTCTTGCAACTGTTCTATGCGACGAAGCGTACTGAGCCGTTCTACCCCGCCCTCGCGCTTGGTATCTATGATGATGTCCAATGGCATGACACCTCCTACGGTACGCTCAAAGTATTTGACATCCTTATAAATCTGCTTGTTTTTATTAAAGTCGGCGGTGAGGTTACCGGCCGTTTGAATCAGCGTAACGCCATAAATGGCTGAAATTACCGCAACACCGGTAATCCCATAGACCCATTTACGCTTGTTTTCAACTGCATCGTCCAGAAAATCCAAAAACGAAATGAGCCAAGCTACATCAAAATGGTTGAGGTGACGCTCTTTTGGGGGACTTACATAACTATATATGACGGGGACAAGAACAAGAGACAAAATAAAAATGGCGAGAATACTGAGGGAACTGACGACACCAAACTGGATTAAATTTTCACTACTCGTAAGAATAAACGCCGCAAAGCCAAGTGCAGTAGTGGTATTTGTGATTAGCGCAATGTACCCCACTTTGCTTACTACACGTTGAATGGCCTTGATTTGTTGGCCGTGCTTTTTATACTCTTGGTGGTATTTGTTGATGAGATAAATACAATTTGGAACACCAATAACAATAATCAACGGCGCAATCAAAGAAGAGAGTAGCGTTAATCCATAACCAAAAAGCCCCATGATTCCATAGGCCCATACAGCACCTAATGCAACAATCATTATCGAAATCGCTGTTGCCCGGAAACTCTTTAAAAAGAGGTAGAAAATGATAATCGTTACCAGCAGTGTTAGCCCTGCAGTACGGTAAATCTCTCGCTCTAATGCTTTGGCATTTGCGATGCGAATCCATGGCAAACCAGACATGTGTAGGTCCCTTCCTGAATTTGCCTCCCATGCTAGAATTATGGATTTTGCCTTTTCGATTACTGGAACAATTTCTTTATTGTACAATCGATTTTCATCGATTCGCAAAACGGCCATGTACGTATCGCCTTGATATAAAATCCCCTTGTAGAATGGCCAGCTTTTCACTCGGGCTTCTAGCGCAATTTCTTCTTCACCGTTTTCAGGTAAAAATTGAAACAGCGTATCTGGAGCCAATTTTTCAGTGACGCTGTCTACGTATAATCCATACGCTTCAGTCAAGCTTTGTACATGCTCTACACCATCTACTGCCTTTAAATCTGACATCAATTCGAGCCATTGCTCGAGATGCTCGCGCTGAAAGAAATCAGCGTCTTCCATGGCAATCACAACGGTATTCGATACTTGTCCGAATTCCTCTACCAATTCGTCGTATTCTATGGAAACTGAATCCGTATCCGGCATCAATTTCGCGAATTCATAGGTCATCGCAACAGAAGTCCCTTGGTATGCCATAAAAGCAGTAGCCAAAGCCAAGGTAACTAACCATGCCAACCTGTTGCGGAGAAGAATACGCGTCAGTACCGTCCAGAACATCAAATTATTCTTTTATAACCCAGCCCTGTTGTAGCAGCGGTTCGGCCTTTTTATATTTCATATTACGCTCTTCACCCGATTGCATATTCACAATGGTCACTGCGTCGTTTCGTCCGTAGGTTTTACCCGTGTTTACTACCGGTGTTGGCTTAGGTCGCGGCTGTTGTGGTGTTCTGCCTGATGGCGTTGAAGGTCCATCGACTCCGGGGTGACTCTCTTGAAGTTTCGGTTGTTTGGGTTGTGAAGCCGGAGCTCGACGCACACTGCTAGGATCATTAGCAGGCAGATCGCCTCGGAACAAGAAGCTTACGATTTCCTGATTCACATGAGAAACAAGCGACTTAAACAATTCGAAAGATTCAAATTTATAAATCAACAACGGATCTTTCTGCTCGTAGACGGCGCCTTGTACACTTTGACGTAAATCATCCATGGCACGTAAGTGCTCTTTCCATTGGTCATCAATAATGGCAATAGAAATGCCTTTCTCAATGTCCGATATGAGCGATTGACCTGTAGAATTCATCACCTCTTCAAGTACCGAGGTTACCTGTAAAGCTTTGTTTCCGTCCGTAATCGGTACAAGAATCTTGTCAAAATTATTCTTAGGATCTTCTACAACCTGCTTAAACACTGGTAATGCAGCCGTAGCGATTCGATTCCCTTTCTCGCGATAGAAGGTGCTGGCTTGATTGAATAGTTCATTTGCTAAATCATCAATGGTGCCTGTATTGAAAGTATCAGCGTCAAGATTAGGATCAAAAGCAAAGGTTCTAAAGAAGTCTAATTTAAACCCATCAAAATCTTTTGCTGGCTGGTAACCTTCTACTAGATCCGCCAGAGTATCGTACATCATATTAGCGATGTCCACCTTTATGCGCTGACCGCTCAAGGCATTCGCACGACGTTTGTAAATCACAGTACGCTGGCTGTTCATTACATCATCATACTCTAGCAAGCGTTTACGTGTTCCGAAGTTGTTCTCTTCGACTTTCTTCTGTGCACGTTCTATGGATTTGCTGACCATACTGTGCTGGATTACTTCTCCTTCCTCAAGGCCTAAACGGTCCATGAGACCCGCAATACGCTCAGAATTAAACAAGCGCATGAGTTTATCTTCAAGCGAGACGAAGAATTGAGAAGACCCCACATCACCTTGACGTCCAGCACGTCCGCGCAACTGTCGGTCTACACGCCGGCTGTCGTGACGTTCGGTACCAACAATGGCTAAACCACCTGCTGCCTTTGCTTCATCGCTCAGTTTAATATCTGTACCACGGCCTGCCATGTTTGTTGCAATGGTCACCATGCCAGGCTTCCCTGCCTCTGCGACAACCTCCGCTTCTTTCTGGTGCATCTTCGCATTTAGTACTTGATGCGGTACTTTGCGAATCTTCAGTGCACGGCTCAAGAGTTCGGAAATTTCCACGGATGTAGTACCTACCAAAATAGGGCGTCCTGCATCGCGCAGCGTTGCAATCTCTTCAATTACTGCATTGTATTTCTCGCGATTGGTTTTAAACACCATATCATCTCGATCATCGCGTGCGATAGGACGGTTGGTTGGGATCACCACTACTTCAAGTTCATAGATCTCCCAGAACTCGCCTGCTTCCGTCTCTGCTGTACCCGTCATCCCGGCAAGCTTATGGTACATTCGGAAATAGTTCTGTAAGGTTATGGTCGCATAGGTCTGTGTTGCGGCCTCAATTTTTACATTTTCTTTTGCTTCAATTGCCTGATGGAGACCGTCAGAATAACGGCGTCCTTCCATAATACGACCCGTCTGTTCATCGACAATTTTCACCTTATTGTCCATGATGACGTACTCCGTATCTTTTTCAAATAAGGCGTAGGCTTTGAGCAACTGGTTTACCGTATGAATACGCTCAGATTTAACTCCGTAATCGCGCATGATCACATCCTTCTTCGCCGCCTGTTCCTCTGCACTCAGTCCAGCATCTTCTAGCGCACTGAGTTCAGCCGTAATATCGGGCATAACGAAAAAGTCTTTTGCGGTATTCTTCGAGATGAGATCGACCCCTTTACCACTCAAATCAATTTGATTGTTTTTCTCCTCAATGATGAAATACATTTCCTCATCGATGAGTTTCATTTTCTTGCCTTGCTCTTGCATGTAATTCGCCTCCGTCCTCTGGAGCAGCGACTTCATACCGTCTTGGGACAAGAATTTAATCAACGGCTTCGACTTAGGGAGACCACGGTAGGCGCGCAATAATTTCACGCCACCCTCTTCGGTATCGCCTTCACTAATCAATTTCTTTGCTTCGGTCAATTCTTTCTGAACTAATGCCTTTTGAGCCGTCATCAGTGCATCGACATACGGTTTCAACTCATTGAACTGATGCTGATCGCCCTTTGGCGTTGGGCCGGAAATGATAAGCGGCGTTCGTGCATCGTCAATCAAGACACTATCTACCTCATCCACAATCGCAAAGTGGTGTCCGCGCGTCTGCACCCGGTCTTCTTGACGGCGCGCCATATTGTCGCGCAAATAGTCGAAACCGAATTCATTGTTTGTACCGTAGGTGATATCGCTATAATAAGCGGCACGACGCTCTTCAGAATTCGAAGGGTGTTTATCAATACAATCGATCGTCAACCCATGAAAATTAAATACCGGCGCCATCCATTCGCTATCGCGTTTCGCTAGATAGTCGTTTACCGTAACCACGTGCACCCCGCGCTGCGGAAGAGCGTTCAAATAGACTGGTAAGGTCGCAACGAGCGTTTTTCCTTCACCCGTAGCCATCTCCGCAATCTTTCCTTTATGCAAGACCGTTCCACCGATCAACTGGACGTCATAGTGTACCATGTTCCAGGTAATATCCCCACCTGCAGCCTTCCACGAATTTGAATAGATTACTTCATCTCCGTCTAGGGTAATATGAGGATGATTTTTTGCCAATTCTCGGTCCAATACTGTCGCAGTGGCACGAACATCACCCGCATTAAAACGTCGGGCCGTCTCGCGCATCACACCGAAAGCTTCCGGATGTATAGCGCTCAACACACCTTCAATCAATTCGAGTTCTTGTGCGTCTAAAGCTTCTATTTCTTCGTACAAAGGTTCGCGAGCATCATAATCCGGTGTAGCATCAATCTGCGCATGGAGTGCATCCTTTGATGCTTTTGTTTCAGCCGTCGCTTCCACGATGCTCGCTTTGAACGCAACCGTACGCTCACGCAACTGATCATTGCTCATTGTCTTGAGCGCTGCATCGAATGCATTTACAGATTCTACGTGAGGCTGTAATTTTTTAAGATCGCGATCACTTTTAGATCCCACGAGTTTGGATATGAGTTTCAGCATGAGGCTGTCAGATTCTTATAAATAGTCCACAAAAATAATAGGTTGTACCCGAAGGGTAGACTTTTATGACTGCTAAAAAAGGGCCAATTCAAAACTTTCCTGCAAAAATGGACACATTGGCAGAGTAAAAATCCCTAAAAACGAAAGTTTAGGGCATAAAAAAAGGGGAATTTGGAAGGATTCTCAGGTGTTAAAAATCGGCTCAGTAACACCTTAAAAACTCTGCCAAATAGCCCCTAGAACCTATCACAGAAGCATGAAAAGAAAGAACCACCAATCTTCACATACAGGTGCAAATATATAACAAATTGTACTAAGTGTACAAATAACACTAAGTTTTCTTTGAAGCTGTTGCCATTTCATGAAGGGCTTCCCATGTGCATTCCCTATTTTTGCAGACTCAATAAAGAAGTGATATGGCCGATTCAAGCAAGATTTCAACCTCAACCGCCCCAAAACCAGTTGGTTTGTACCCGCACGCCAGAAAAGTAGGCAACCTGTTGTTCCTCTCAGGAGTAGGTCCTAGAACGGCGGGAAGCGATGCGAATGATAGCGGGGTTCCAGGATTGGAATTGGATCACAATGGCAATTTTAAAGCTTTTGATTTTGAAGCACAGGTCCACAGTGTTTTTGCAAACGTGAAGGCCATTTTGGAGGCGAGCGGTTCTTCTTGGGAAGAATTGGTCGACGTACAGGTCTTTCTTGTTAATATGAAACGTGATTTTCATACGTTCAATCGCATCTATGCAGAATACTTCCAAGAGAACCAACCGTGCCGAACTACCGTAGAAATAAACAGCCTACCTACGCCCATTGCCATAGAACTTAAGTGTATCGCTACTGTAGAATAACCTCATGAGTACATTTCCAGAATACGCCAATCTCGACCTCGCGGGCATCCACAAAGCTGTTTTAGCCAAATGGAAGCAATCGCATTTATTTGAACAAACGCTCGCTGCACGCAAGGATGCCGAGCCTTGGATTTTCTTTGAAGGTCCTCCAAGCGCGAATGGACTTCCAGGTATTCATCACGTTATGGGACGCTCATTAAAAGATGTGTTTTGTCGCTACAAAACGCAAAAAGGCTACCTCGTTGACCGTAAAGCGGGATGGGATACTCACGGTTTACCAGTAGAATTAGGTGTTGAGAAAGAATTGGGCATTACCAAAGAAGATATAGGCAAGTCCATCACTGTAGAAGAATACAACGATGCGTGCCGCACCGCAGTCATGCGTTATACCGGTATTTGGAAAGACTTGACTGACCAAATGGGCTATTGGGTAGATATGGACAAACCCTATGTTACCTATGAACCTAAATACATGGAAAGTGTGTGGTGGCTACTCTCGCAACTCTACAAAAAAGGCTTGATTTACAAGGGCTATACCATTCAACCTTACTCACCAAAGGCGGGTACGGGATTGAGCTCACATGAGCTGAATCAGCCGGGCTGCTACCAGGATGTCAAAGACAATACCGTCGTGGCCCAATTCAAAATGATAAATAACGGGCAAAGTGAAGCGCTCTTCGGCGCCGCGACCGTACACTTCCTCGCCTGGACCACCACACCATGGACCTTGCCATCAAATACGGCCTTAACTGTAGGTCCCAAAATAGAATACAGCTTAGTCCACACCTTCAACCAATACACGCACGAACCGGTTAGCATTGTTGCTGCCACGCCACTTTTGGGGAAACTCTTTGGTAAAAAATTCGTGGAAGGAGATACGGCTGCCTACGAAGCAGGCGCAAAAAAAATTCCATACCAGATCGAGAAAACCGTTACAGGTACAGATTTAGTGGGCTTGAAATACGAGCAACTCATGCCGTACGCACTGCCCGATGAACGTCCTGAAGACGCATTCCGTATTATTCCTGGAGATTTTGTAACCACAGAAGACGGTACGGGTATCGTGCATACAGCGCCCACCTTTGGCGCGGACGATGCTAAAGTTGCTGCCGATGCAGGTGTACCACCTTTGTTGGTGAAAGACGAGCAAGGAAATCTAGTACCGTTGGTAGATTTAAGGGGGAAGTTCCGCTCTGAATTGGCTGATCCAGTGTTTGGCTTCGGAGAAGAATACATTAAGGCGGAATACCTCACCGATGAGGAGAAAGCGGAAGAATTGGCAAAGCAACAAGCGCTATTGAAGCCGATCATACCTGAGCTAAAAGCTTACCTCAGCGTCGATGAGCGTATTGCATTGAAATTAAAAATTGAAAATAAAGCATTCAAGATTGAGAAGTACGAACACAGTTATCCGCACTGTTGGCGTACAGATAAACCCGTCTTGTACTATCCATTAGACAGCTGGTTTATCAAATCCACAGCGAAAAAGGACCAAATGATTGCGTTGAACAAGACCATCAATTGGAAACCGGCTTCGACGGGTACGGGACGTTTTGGAAATTGGTTAGAAAACCTCAACGATTGGAACCTTAGTCGTTCGCGCTTTTGGGGAATTCCATTGCCGATCTGGAGCACAGAGGAAGGCGACGAACACCTCTGTATTGAAAGCGCGGCCCAATTAAAAGAAGAAATTGAAAAAGCGATTGCAGCCGGTCTCATGGACACGAATCCAATGGGTGATTTTGACCCAACGGACATGAGCGACGATAACTACGCTAAAATAGATTTGCACCGTCATATCATGGATACCGTTGTACTGGTGAGCCCCTCAGGCAAAGCCATGAAACGTGAAAGTGACCTGATCGACGTCTGGTTTGATAGCGGTTCGATGCCCTATGCACAATGGCATTACCCCTTTGAAAACAAAGAAAAGGTAGAAGATGGAGGTGCATTTCCCGCAAACTTCATTGCAGAAGGAGTCGATCAAACGCGCGGCTGGTTCTTTACCCTTCACGCCATTTCATCGATGGTTTTCGACAGTGTCGCGTATAAAAATGTCATCTCCAACGGTCTCGTCCTGGACAAGAATGGAATGAAGATGTCAAAACGTTTAGGCAACGCCGTAGACCCGTTCACCACGATGGACGAATATGGAGCGGACGCACTACGCTGGTATTTATTGACGAACGCTGCCCCTTGGGATAATTTGCGCTTTGATATGGAAGGATTGCAAGAGGTCCGTCGAAAATTCTTCGGCACCTTGCACAACACCTACGCCTTCTTTGCCTTGTACGCGAATGTGGACGGTTTCCGCTATGAAGAAGCGGACATTCCTCTGCACGAGCGTCCAGAAATGGACCAGTGGATTTTATCTGAACTTCACAGTCTTATTGCCAAAGTGGAGGACGGTATGGAAGCATTTGAACCTACCAGAGCATTCCGACCCATTCAAGAATTTACAACGGAAAAACTTTCGAATTGGTACGTGCGCTTAGGCCGCCGCCGTTTTTGGAAAGGCGCATACGAAGCAGATAAAATCAGCGCTTATCAAACGCTTTGGACGTGTTTAGAAACGTTGAGTAGACTCATGGCCCCGCTTGCTCCCTTCTATGCGGACCAATTGTACACGGACCTCCATAAAGGAATTGCCAAAACCGGCGAAACCAGCGTGCACCTTACAGACTTCCCTACGGTAAATGCGCACGCTGTAAATGCGCCTTTAGAGAAGAAAATTAATCTTGCACGCCAGTTAACTTCCATGGTACTTTCGATCCGCAAGAAAGAGAACCTAAAAGTTCGACAGCCACTTGCGCGAGTTTTAGTACCTGCGCTAAACGAAGGTGATAGAGAATTGCTAGAAAGCATTCAATCCATTTTGTTGGCAGAGGTGAACGTAAAAGCGCTTGAAGTCATCACGCCAGATGCCGGTGTCTTTGTGAAAAAGGTCAAACCGAATTTTAAAGCATTAGGTCCGAAGGTAGGACGCCACATGAAAGCGGTAAAGACCTATTTTCAAGCTATGGACAGTGCGGCTGTTGATGCCTTTGAGAACCGGGGTTTTGTGGAATTCGAAGATCAAGGCCAAACAGTGCGTGTTGATTTGATTGATGCAGAAGTGGTGACGGAAGATATTCCTGGAATGCTCGTAGCTACTAGTGACGGTTTGACTGTTGCCCTTGACGCAACGTTAACTGATGCTCTACGCAATGAAGGCTTAGCGCGTGAAATGGTCAATCGCCTACAAAACTTGAGAAAATCCAGCGGTTTAGATGTAGTCGATAGAATTGATGTACAAATAGAAGGGTCCGATTCGCTAGAATTAGGCATTACACCCTTTATAGCGTACATTAAAGACGAGGTACTCGCAGATACCATCAGCTTTGATAGTAATACGGGTGAAACTGTTGAAATTGAGGGTGAAAAAATTAATGTTTCTATTTTCAAGAAATAGTTTATTTTCGATGCCTTCCTAGACCTAGAAAGCCTAACCCTTTAAACATAAGAAACTATGGCTGAAGAGAATAAAAGTAAATACAGTGATGCTGAACTTACAGAGTTCAAAGAAATCATTCAGAAGAAAATAGAAAAAGCTGAGCAGGATTTAGACCTGTTGCGCGAGCAATTTGCGAACGATAAGAACAACGGTACGGACGATACTTCACCGCAGTTCAAATCCTTTGAGGAAGGTTCTTCAGTAATGAGTAAGGAGCGTAATTCACAACTCGCCACTCGTCAAGAAAAGTTTATTCGTGATCTGAAAAATGCTTTAATCCGTATCGAAAACAAAACCTACGGCGTTTGTCGCGTAACGGGTAAGTTGATTGATGCCGAACGATTAAAATTGGTTCCACATGCTACTTTAAGCATGGAAGCGAAACTAAACCAGCGTTGAGAAAAGCACTACTCATAGTTTTAGGGGTGCTCTTTGTCGATCAAGCCACGAAGTTGTGGGTTAAATCCACGATGTATTTAGGCCAAAGCCACGAAATCACATCCTGGTTTTACATTCATTTTACTGAAAATCCTGGGATGGCCTTCGGGCTTGAATGGGGCGGTGTAACCGGTAAACTGGCGCTTACTATTTTTCGAATAGCCGCTATTGGCGGTATCATATGGTGGTTGCGCAATACCATGAAGTCCGGAGCGACCAGTGTTGCAATTTGGGGCATTAGTCTCATTCTTGCCGGCGCAATAGGCAATGTCTTAGACTCCTTGTACTACGGTTTAATTTTCTCCGAATCTTTAGGCAAGGTAGCGACCTTTCTACCCGAAGCTGGCGGTTATGCTCCAATGCTCCAAGGACGCGTAGTAGATATGCTCTACTTCCCGATATACGCGGGTGAGTTGCCGGAATGGTTCCCTATCTGGGGCGGCCAATTTTTTACTTTCTTCCGTCCCATCTTCAACATAGCAGATGTCTCCATTTCTACAGGGGTGGGTCTACTTTTTGTTTTTCAACGCAGCGTTTTCAAATAATAATGCAAAGAACTGAGGTACGCTTCGGTGATACATTGCTGCGCTTAAATGGCGATGGCTCTGCCTATATGCCGGAATACAATTCCCTACTGATTGCTGATGTTCATTTAGGGAAATCGGGGGTTTTCAGGAAAGCTGGTATTCCTGCGCCGCAAGGTCTGCACGAGAAGAATATAGACCAATTGGCCCACGCCTTTGCCGCGCATCCAGCCGCTACAGTCGTCTTCTTAGGCGATGTTTTTCATGGTCTTCAAAACAAAGAAACGCAATCGCTGCAGCTTTTAATAAATGCACACCCAGAGCATACCTTTATCTTAGTCAAAGGCAATCACGATTTTGACCTACCCGAATGGAAGCAACTTACGGTGGTGGATCAATGGCGAGTGGGGCCGCTTGTTTGTTTGCACGAGCCACCGGGTTCAGATTTTGATACGGATACGCCGTTCACGGTGGCGGCCGCTCAGCAAAGCTTCCCAAGCCTCGCTAAAGATGTTTTTCTGGTCTGCGGCCATTTACATCCTGGCGTTGCTTTGCGCGGAAAAGGACGCTCGCGTGTTAGAATAAAGGCCTTTTATTCGAACCTGTGGCTCTGCGTTTTACCCGCGTTCGGCACATTTACTGGCCAACATCCCCTTAAAGTACCAGGAACGTACTACGGAATAGTGGATGGGACAATCATAAATTTGAAGGAATAGCCTAATTCTAGTCTATTTTAACCCTCTTTTAACGGCTGAATTTCGCAGCTTTTTATTCTTTTGAACAGCATTAAAAAACACAACCTATGGAAGGTGCACCAGATATAGTAGCATTAAACGAAGAGATTAAAAATGAGAGCGCATTTATCGATCTCATTCAAAGTGAATTACGCAAGGTTATAGTAGGACAAAACGGCATGGTAGAAGGGCTGCTCATTGGGCTGCTCGCTAACGGACACATCCTCTTAGAGGGAGTTCCCGGGCTGGCCAAAACCCTCGCGATTAACAGTTTGAGCAAGACCTTGGGCGGAAGTTTTTCAAGGGTACAGTTTACTCCAGACTTGCTCCCATCGGATGTCATCGGCACGCAGATCTACAACATGAGGGACCATGCGTTCGAAACCAAGCAAGGGCCTATTTTCAGCAATTTTATCTTAGCAGATGAGATCAATCGTGCGCCTGCGAAGGTGCAAAGCGCCCTGCTTGAAGCGATGCAAGAGCGCCAGGTCACCATAGGAGAAGAAAGTTACCCGCTGCCGAAGCCGTTTCTCGTAATGGCTACACAGAATCCTGTGGAGCAAGAAGGCACGTATCCACTGCCGGAAGCGCAAATGGACCGATTCCTTTTAAAAGTAACGCTGGGCTACCCAACGAAAAGCGATGAGCTCAACATCATGCGCAAGCAAATGAGCGGTGCACTCGAAGAGCTCAATGCCGTGGTAAGTTTAGAGCAGATCGTCCGTGCGCGCGGCTTTATTGAGCGGATCTACATGGATGAAAAAATTGAAAACTACATTCTCGATATTGTCTTCGCTACCCGCGAACCGCAGAATTACCAGCTCGGGACCTTGCGCAACAAGATCAGCTTTGGCGCTTCACCGCGCGGCTCTATTGCACTAGCAAAAGCTGCAAAATGTCATGCCTTCTTGCGTCATAGAGGTTTTGTAACGCCAGATGATGTTCGCGCAGTGGCTCCAGCTGTTTTGCGTCATAGAATTGGCCTTACCTACGAGGCGGAAGCAGAAGAGCTGAGCACTGAAAACATCGTGACTGAAATCTTAAACACCTTAATGGTTCCTTAATTCGGTGGATGCTATAGCACTCTTGCAAAAAGTTCGGCGCATTGAAATAAAGACGCGCCGATTGAGCGACCAGCTCTTTTCAGGCGAATACCAAAGTTCATTTAAAGGACGCGGTATGAGCTTTGCAGAAGTGCGCCCTTACCAAAGCGGTGATGATGTGCGCAGCATTGATTGGAACGTGACCGCTCGCAAACGGAGTCCGTACATCAAAGTCTTTGAAGAAGAACGCGAATTGACGCTCTTCCTAGTCATTGACATCAGCGGTTCAACCAATTTCGGCACGGACGAGCGCTCCAAACGCGATATGATCACTGAAATCGCTGCGACTTTGGCCTTTAGCGCGATGGGAAACAACGATAAAATTGGACTCATCTTATTCAGCGGAAAAGTAGAGAAAGTCATCCCGCCAAAGAAAGGAAAGCTACACGTCATGCGCATTATTAAATGCATTCTGGAAACTGAAGCCACAACCCAAGGGACGGATGTAGAGGGTGCCTTGGCACACCTGTTAAAGGTGCAAAAAAGACACAGTATCGTTTTTGTGTTGAGTGATTATCTGGACAGTGCACCCGACCGCAATTTTAAAATTGCCGCCAAGCGCTTTGATTTGTGCGCCATAAATATCTTCAACGCCAAAGAGGTGGCGCTGCCAAAAATTGGTTTAGTTCCACTGGCCGATTCCGAAACCGGAGCGGTGCAATGGGTACGTTCAGGCGGGCGCAAATTCCGCGAAGCACTTGCCCAAAGGCACACGAACTACAGCCAATTCCTTAAGAACTTCACGCGGAGTGCCGGCGCCGGTTATATCTCGCTGGATGATCGTCAAGATTTCGTTCCTCCATTGCTCCAATTTTTAAAGAACAAAGCGCGATGAAGAAACTGCTAACTGTGCTTCTGGGTATCCTTTGGATGGGCGTTGCCATTGGGCAAGAAAATGCGGTAATCGATACGACCGTGTTCAATGCACATATCGATACGAATGCGCAAATCGTGGGCGGCACCATCACGCAAGAAGTAGCTTGGCTAGCCGATGCTGATTTAGAACTCTTGCCTGCTGATAGTACTAGCGCGTTTCTGCTGGTTTCTGCGACTACCGACTCCACAGCGCTCATACGCAGTACGACGTTTACCTATTTAGTGCTAGATACTGGCGTATTGGTATTGCCCGCGCTTTACGCTCTAAGCTCAAAAGGCCTCTATACGGTCATTCCTGATACCATTCAATCCCAATTCTTACCCGCAGAAGAAGGCGTAGATAAAGCAGCGGCGCGTCCACTTGCGGAAGTGCCATTTAATTTAGTTTGGTGGCTTGAAGCCTATTGGTACTGGGTCGCCTTAGGAGGTGCACTTTTATTGATTGGTTACCTGGTTTGGCGCTATGCGAAAAAGCCACAAGCTGCTCCCACAGTTGCCCCCGAACCAGAGCGCGATTACTATAAAGAAGCAATGGATGCCATCGCGGTGCTTCGTGCAGATGCCTTTTGGGAACGCGATATGAAAGGGTTTTATGTCTCCTTAGGCGATGTGGTACGGACGTATTTAACCCACAGCACCGGACTGCCTCTATCGGAGCAAACAACGTCTGAAAGTGTGCGTATGCTCTACCAGAAATGGACTGCGGCGCAAATCGAATCCTACCAATTCATCCTCACACGAGCGGACCATGTGAAATTCGCAAAGGGAAGCTGGGACGTCGCAGTACACCGCGATTGTTTAGATAAGGCAACCGCACTTATAACGGATTTTAAACCAGAGCAAGATGTTTAATTGGGATTTTGCACAGCCACTTTGGCTCATCGGTTTACTGGTCATCCCTCTGGGTTGGACGGGCATTTACCTGCGCCGTAAACGTCGTTTTAATGCCTACGCCTTCAGCTCAAACCAGCAGTTACCGAGCAGCTCCTTAGGAAGCCTTCGTGCAGCTAGCGGCGGATTCAGCTGGTTGGCACTGGCGTTTGTATTTACCGCATTGGCACGTCCGCAGAGCAGTCAAATGTTCCAACAGCCAAGCCAAAATTTGGGAATAGATCTTATGATGGCGCTTGACATTAGTACGTCCATGTTGGCGCGCGACCTCAAGCCTAATCGACTTGAAGCACTAAAAGAAGTTGCAACAGATTTTGTGGCGCAACGCGCCATGGACCGCCTAGGCCTCGTGATTTACGCTGGAGAAGCATACAGTCCCGTGCCGCTGACCACTGATCAAAGTTTACTAAGCCAGCAAATCAGTGCGCTTCATCACGAAATGCTCGAAGGCGGAACGGCCATTGGAATGGGATTGAGTACCGCTGTGAATCGATTGGTTGAAAGCACTGCGAAGAGTAAGGTCATTATTTTACTCACCGACGGTGAAAATAATGGCGGTATGGTGGATCCCGTGCAGGCTGCGGAATTGGCTGCCAGTCTAGATATCAAAGTGTACACTATAGGACTTGGTACGAATGGAATGGCCTCTACCCCAGTTATGAAGGATCCTAGGGGAAATCTTATTTACCAGCCCAGACCGGTCACTATCGATGAGGAATTGCTCCAACGCATTGCAAGCATTACCGGAGGGCAGTACTTCCGCGCCACGGATAATGAAAGTTTAGTACAGATTTACGAGAGCATTGACCAATTGGAAAAAAGCGAAATCGAAGGATTTGAATTTTACCGCTACACGGAACATTTTTCCATATTCCTTTATCTCGCACTCGCTTGTATTGGGCTTGAGTTGCTGCTGAACTTTGTCCTCTTAAAAACCGCCTTCTAATGGATTTTAAATGGCAACATACGGAATGGCTTTACGCGGCACCACTCTTGTTTCTGGCAATTGTGATTTCGGCTGTTTTATTTCAACGTTGGCGTCAAAAAGCTTGGCAAATTTTGGGCATTAATAACCGCTCCGAGCACACCGCAACCTCGCTGAGTGCTGCGCGTTTGTATACTCGCTATACGCTCTTAGCATTGGCCGTGGCCTTTCTATGCCTGAGTTTAGCGAATCTTCAGATGAGCGGGCAAACGGCGCAAGTTAAAAGACAAGGAGCCGATGTTGTTTTCGCGCTTGACGTGAGCCGCTCCATGCTCGCAGAAGATCTTACCCCTTCGCGTTTGGAAAAGGCTAAACTCCTTATTTCTAGAACAGTGGATCAATTAGGCGGCGACCGTGTCGGCATCATCGCCTATGCCGGAAGCGCCTACCCTGCCCTTCCTATTACTACGGATTACGCCGCGGCAAAAATGGCGCTACGTGCTGCAAGCCCGGATGCCGTGCCTTCACAAGGAACGAATCTTGCAGCCGCCCTGGACTACGCTACCGAATACTTCAATCCAGCTTCTCCCGCAGGACGCTTCATCATCGTACTTACCGACGGAGAAGATCACGAAGATTTGGCTGCGGGAAGTGCGGACCCAGCACTGCCTGTTCAAACCATGCTTGTCGGCCTAGGCACCACCTCCGGTGGACCCATCCCCATACGCCGCACTTCCCGCGGAACCACCTACAAAAAAGACAATAACGGCGAGGTAGTCATTACTAAACGTGATTTAGAAAAACTCAATAGTATTGGACGTTCGCTGGATGCAACAGTTGTAGATGGAAATAATACCGATCCAGCATTGAAAGCCATTCAAGACTTTATCTCAGGTGGCGACAAAGCCGACATCAACGAAGAAATCGCAATAAATTATGAGAGCCAATTCCAATGGTTCCTCTTCCCGGCACTCTTCTTTTTAGCACTGTACCTCTTGCTTCCAGCGCATAGAGGCAGAAAAATGAAAGGAACGTGGGTAATTTTACTCTTATTCGTTTCCCACCCGGCCCTGCATGCACAAGAAATGGACAGTCTCACGGTCAATGCTACGGAAGACTGGACGAGACACGACTATGGAAAGCGCATACGAGAGGGGAATGAAAAGTTTGAAAAAGGCGATTTAAGCGGTGCAGCGCAAGCTTTTGCAGAAGCTGCCACAGCAGAGCCCGATGCCTTTGAACCATTGTTCAATTTAGGCAGTACATTAATGGAGGCAGGCGAGGTGGAGCAGGCGGCAAGTGTTTTGTTGAAATCGGCCCAAAACACGGAGGATCCATTAGTACAAAGCGACGCATTATACAACGCCGGAAATGCCTTCATGGCTGCGGAAAAATATCAAGAAGCAGTGGGTGCCTATGCGGAAAGCCTTCGGAAAAACTCATCGCAAAAAGATGCCATCTATAACCTGAACCGCGCTATAGAGCAACTGAAGAGGCAACAGCAAAACGAAGAAAATCAGGAGCAGGAGGACGATCAAGAGAACCAGGAGAAAGAAAAACCGAAAGACGACCAAGAAGAGCAGCAGCAGGAAAATCCTAAGGACGACGAAAGTAAAAAAGACGAACCTCAAGACGACCAGCAGGGCGAAAACGATCAGGGAGACCAGCAGCAGGACGAACAAAAAAACGACCAAGGCGAGCCGCAGGATGAAGACGGTAATGGAGAAGAGAATTCGCCGAAAGAGGGCGGTGAGGCGCAGGCAAAAATGACGCCCGAGCAAATAAAAGGGTTACTTGAAGCAGTGCAGCGCGCTGAAGAGAAAACGGCAGAAAAAATGACCGCTAAAAAAGCGAAAGGAAAGAAAAAGAGTGGAGAGAAAGATTGGTAAATACCATTGGCTTTGGGCCTTTATGCTGCTAGCGACAGGTCTCGTGGCGCAGGAGGTACAGCTAACCGCACGGAGTTCTCGTACTTCCGTCGGCCTAGACGAGCCCTTCCGAGTAACCTTTAGCAGTAATGCACGTGGTGGCGAGCTTAGTCCACCGAATTTTGAGCACTTTATTGTGGTCGGTGGACCTTACCGCTCACAGCAGACACAAATCATTAACGGTTCCATGAGTTTCTCTCAGGAACTGACCTACCAGCTCGTTGCACAAGAAGAAGGAACTTTTACCATAGGTCCCGCAACTTTTGAATCAAAAGGTAAACGGTTCAAGAGCAATACCCTAACGATACAGGTCAAAGCGTTTGTGAAGCGCAAACGCGCAACATCTAAGGCAAAAACGGTCGGGTTCGAGGTAGCTATTTTGAGCTCCAAAAAAGAGGTGTTTGTTGGAGAGCCCGTAGTTTTATTATTCACTGCCACACTCTTCGAGCAAGTGCGGGATTTAAATATGCTCCAGACACCTAATTTTGAGAATGTCCTTCAGCAACAGTTAGACTTTGAACAGCAGTCCAGAAGAGAACGTATAGGCTCGAAAATTGCAACGGTATTAGACTTTGATAAACGATTAATCATCCCCAATAAACCAGGCACATTAGGCGGCCAAGAACTTAAAATCACGGGAGCAGTTCAAAAGCCTACAGGCCGTAGAGACTTTTTTAATATGCCTCTGATGCGGTGGGAACAAGAAGTGGCAACCGCGAAAATTCCAGCGGTTAAAATCAAACCACTTCCAGCACCTCAACCCTTAGGATATTCAGGGGCCGTGGGGGAATTAAAATTGGTTCGAGAATTGAGCCGCACCTCCGTAAATGGCAATGAATCCATTACCCTGAAACTACGTATTGAAGGATCGGGTAATTTCAACACGATCAGCGTTCCAGATTTGATACCCCCGCAAGGATTCGACTTGTACGATCCCAAATTCAATGAGAAGATTCGGTACAGTGAGCGCGGCGTTCGCGGTTACAAAGAATATGAATACTTATTGGTACCTCAGTTCAAAGGCCAATTCATTCTTCCGCAGATGCAGTGGACCTATTTTGACGTCAAGAAAGGGGACTATGAGACCATTACGCTTGAGGAAACTACACTCATTGTAACCGGAGATACTTTAAACGCCTCCGCAGCCGAGGGTAACGGGACCATGCCGAAAGTACAACGCGAGGTAACTAGCATTGATAACGACATAAGGTTCTTACAAGAAGTGGACGAAAACACTAGGCATGAGGAGCAACCTTTGCTTTGGATTTGGGCAATTTTAGGATTGGTACTATTGGGTTGGCTGCTTCAACTCGTTTCCTTTAATACACGAAAAAAATCCCCTGAAGCCGCACGTGCAGCCGTAAAAAAAGCAATCAATACCGCATGGAAAACCAACGACCCAGAGGCCGTTGGTAAAATGCTAAATGCCTTGGAAGAAGAATTAGTACGCAAGGGGATTGCCAAAGAAAATATTAGTCTATTTGCGTTAAACGAGGTCCTTGGGACCGCACTCGGGACGCAGGTAAATACCCTGATTGAAAAGTTACAATTGGCCCTTTATGCACCGAGTGCGACAGGCTCAAACGAAGAATGGTTAAACGAATTTAACGCACTATGGGAGCAACTTTGATTTCGGTAAGTGATAGTGCCAACAGCTTATATGCCGACGGTCAGTTTGAATCGGCACGTACACTTTTTGAATCTTTAGCCGAGAAAGGCACTTCCGATCCGGCGTTGTACTACAACATCGGTAACTGCTATACGCGTTTGGGTCAATTGGGAGAGGCACGTCTATGGTTCGAACGCTCACTATTGTTCGAGCCCCGTAATGAAGAGACACTTCACAATCTAGAATGGCTCAATACCCGACTTACAGACGCACTACCACCGCCAAACGACGCGCTATTGCATTGGATTGGCAATCAATTAAGAGCAATACTCGCTCCTGAACACTGGGGCTTATTCGCCGGAGTTCTTTTAGCCGGAGCATTCGTATTGCTTGTACTCCGAAAATTTAAACGACCGGCATTGAGCTGGCGTTTGCCGCTCACTTTAAGTAGTATAGGCTTAGTACTACTGCTCGCCGCACAAATGAGCATACCGCAGAGCGATAAAGTTGTTGTGGTCAGCAACAACAGTTATGGCTACAGTGCGCCCGATGCCAATGGCAAAAGAATAGTGCTCTTAAGTGAGGGCAGTGCGGGTCGTTTAGTGCGGGCTTCGGAAGGGTGGTTCTATATTGCACTTGGCGACGGTCGTCAAGCGTGGTTTTCATCCGATCACTGGGACCGCGTTTTACCCATCACCCCTCGTTAAATAAGTTTAGGCAACCAACTGCGTTGCGGTGCCGTTAAGCCCATCACCTTAGCGTACGTATGAGGAAAAGCGCGTACCACCTGCTTTGATTCATTCCACTGCACATGCGAGCGGTCACCAGAAGCATACACTGCAAAAAAATGTCTGATACTTTTGAAAATTGCTTCCGCCTGCTCCGAAGTGCAATGCTGGAATCCAGGTATTTTTTGAAAATTTTTAGAAGCAATCGCTTCTTCTAAAGTGCGCTGCTCGTCTAAGGGGGCTCTCCAAAAGGGGAAATAGAAAGGGTACCCGTGCAACAGGTTGTTGAAGATTTTTTCTTCCATGATAAGGTAACTAGGTTGGTTTGGACCTTTAAGATACCCAATTTTTAACTTGAAAATCAGATACTTAGAAAAATAGTATCAATCGAAACAAGCCTAAGAAGTTGGAACGTTACCCTTACATTCAATCTTCCGCAAATAACAGACAGTTACTCTGCTTCGTGGTGGTTGAATCCCTGGGCTTTCAAACCAATGACTTTATCATCTCTAGTAATGAGGTTTGCGCCACTTCCATCTTTGACATAACCAATAACCGTCAAGTTGGGATTCGTCTTGACTTTATCGTGATCTTCGATCGGTACTGTAAAGAGCAGCTCATAGTCTTCTCCTCCGTTCAAGGCAACCGTCGTTGTATTTAAATTAAACTCCTCACAAAGAGCGTATATAGATGGATCGATAGGGATTTTACTCTCGTACAGATTGTATTGCATTTGTCCGTTGTTCGCAAGGTGTAAGGTTTCAGAGCTAAGACCGTCAGAAATATCAATCATCGACGTCGGCTGAATGTCCAATGCCTTAAGGATTTCGACGACGTCCTTGCGTGCCTCTGGTTTCAACTGACGTTCCAAAATATATTCGTGTCCGCTCAATTCCGGTTGCATGTCTGGGTTCTCCAAATACACCTGCTTTTCACGCTCTAAAATTTGAAGCCCCATATAAGCACCGCCTAAATCGCCGCTAACGACAATAAGATCGTTGTCTTTTGCTCCGCTTCGTTTCGCTACGCGCTCTTTTTCAACGCGACCAACAACCGTCACTGAAATCATCAATCCAGATTTTGACGCCGTAGTATCGCCCCCGACTAAATCTACATTGTAACGTTCACAAGCCAAATGAATACCCTCGTAAATTTCTTCTAAAGCCTCTACCGGAAATCGGTTTGAAACGGCCAAGCCAACTGTAATGTGTTCTGGCGTTCCATTCATCGCATAAATGTCGCTGAGGTTAACAATCACGCTTTTATAGCCTAAATGTTTTAACGGCATATAGCTCAAATCAAAGTGAACTCCTTCCACCAGAAGATCGGTAGAAATTGCCTGGTAGTGCGCACCCACATCGATTAATGCGGCATCGTCTCCCACTCCTAATGCGGTATGGGCGTGTTTCAATTTAGTGGCTTGCGTTAAATGACCTATTAGGCCAAACTCGCCCAAATCACTGATGGGCGTGCGCTGTGGGTTTTTTGAATCGAACATGTAGCAAAGTTATTGTGTTCATTGGTGAGAACACAAGAAAAAAGCCGCGTATTACGTAACTTTGTCGCGCATCTTTAGAATGTTTCTAAATAATATGGTAAAAGTATCAGATAATGCGAAGTCTAAACTTGCTGCACTTATGCAGGAGGAAGGCAAGCAATTGGAAAAGACCTACATCAGTGTAGGCGTGGAAAGTGGCGGATGTTCCGGACTGTCTTATAAAATGGATTTTACCCCGGAAATGCCCGAAAATGCAGAACTCTATGAAGACAACGGCGTTAAGGTCGTAGTCGAGAAAAAATCACTCCTTTATCTCATTGGTACAACTTTAGAATATAGTGGTGGCCTCAATGGAAATGGATTCAATTTTAATAACCCCAATGCGACACGCACCTGCGGGTGTGGAGAGAGCTTCGCCGTTTAACCCCCTATTATGAGCGACGAAATCCTAGATGAAATCACCGCATCCGACTACAAGTATGGGTTCACCACAGATATCGAAAGCGATACCGTGCCCCCTGGACTCAACGAGGATGTCATACGATTGATCAGTGAAAAGAAAAACGAACCCCAATGGATGTTGGATTGGCGTTTAGACGCCTACAAGAGTTGGTTGGCGATGGTAGAGCCTGAATGGCATAACGTTACTTACACTAAACCAGATTTTCAAGCGGTTTCTTACTACAGTGCGCCAAAGCAAAAGAAAGAATTAGACAGTCTTGATGAAGTAGATCCTGAATTATTACGAACGTTTGAACGTTTAGGGATTAGCCTTGACGAGCAAAAGCGTTTATCTGGCGTTGCCATGGATGTTGTTGTAGATTCCGTTTCTGTTGCTACCACTTTTAAGAAAACGCTTGCTGAAAAAGGCATCATTTTCTGTTCTATGAGTGAAGCAATTCAGGAACACCCGGAGCTCGTCCGCAAGCACCTTGGAACTGTAGTACCTAAACGAGACAACTTTTATGCAGCACTGAACAGCGCCGTCTTTACGGATGGGTCATTCTGTTATATTCCGAAAGGCATACGCTGCCCCATGGAGCTGAGTACCTATTTCCGCATCAACGAGGCGAATACTGGCCAATTCGAACGTACACTGGTCATTGCAGATCAAGGTTCGTACGTGAGTTACCTTGAGGGGTGTACTGCACCTTCGCGCGATGAGAACCAATTGCACGCTGCAGTGGTCGAGCTCGTTGCGATGGACGATGCAGAAATTAAATACAGTACCGTTCAAAACTGGTATCCGGGCGACGCTGAAGGAAAAGGTGGCGTCTTCAACTTCGTGACAAAGCGGGGCATTTGCGAGCGTAATGCAAAAATCAGCTGGACGCAGGTGGAAACGGGTTCTGCGGTGACCTGGAAGTACCCTTCGTGTATATTGAAAGGAGATAATAGTATCGGTGAATTCTACAGTGTTGCTGTTACGAATAAATACCAGCAAGCAGATACCGGAACGAAAATGTTCCATTTGGGTAAAAACACCAAAAGCACGATCATCTCTAAGGGTATTAGCGCAGGTAAAAGTCACAACAGCTACAGAGGTTTAGTTCGCGTTGGTGCGCGTGCAGAAAATGCACGAAATTTCAGCCAATGTGATTCACTGCTCATGGGAGATCAATGTGGCGCGCACACGTTCCCCTATATCGAAGCACAGCATCCCACTGCTCAAATCGAGCACGAAGCGACAACTTCGAAGATTGGTGAAGACCAGATATTCTATTGCAACCAGCGAGGAATTGGCACAGAAGAAGCTATTGCGCTCATCGTGAATGGCTATTGTAAAGATGTATTGAACCAGCTTCCTATGGAATTTGCCGTAGAAGCACAAAAACTATTGGAAGTCTCTTTAGAAGGCTCCGTAGGATAAATCATGATTAAAATTAACAACCTCCAAGCCCGGGTAGAAGACAAAGAAATTCTCAAAGGCATCAACCTAGAAGTTAACCCTGGTGAAATCCATGCGATTATGGGCCCTAATGGTTCAGGTAAATCGACACTTTCCAGCGTAATCGCAGGTCGCGAAGATTATCAAGTAACCGGCGGAAGCATCGACTTTGAAGGCGAAAACCTTATGGATTTAGATCCTGAAGAGCGTGCCCATAAAGGCATCTTCTTAAGCTTTCAGTACCCGGTGGAAATACCTGGGGTCACGGTAAGTAACTTCATTAAGACTGCTATCAATGAAAGCCGCAAAGGACGTGGCGAAGAGCCCATGGAAGCGCGCGAGATGCTCGCAAAAATGCGCGAAAAGACAGCGCTATTGGAGATGGATAAAAGCTACCTCAGCCGCAGCTTAAACGAAGGGTTTTCTGGTGGAGAGAAAAAGCGCAATGAGATTTTCCAAATGGCGATGCTGGAACCGAAATTGGCGATACTTGATGAAACCGATTCTGGCTTAGATATTGATGCCCTGCGCATTGTTGCAGGAGGCGTGAATAAGCTTCGTTCTGCAGATAATGCCGTTGTCGTCATTACACACTACCAGCGTCTTTTGGACTACATCAAACCCGATTTCGTGCACGTTTTGTTCAACGGTAGAATTGTAAAAAGCGGCGGGCCAGAATTGGCACATGAGTTGGAAGAGAAAGGATACGACTGGATCAAGGCAGAAAACGCATGACAGATTTAGCACAAGATTTACTCTCCTCTTTTGTTGTTGCAGAACCGCAACTCAATGGCAGCCGAAATCTCGGCGTCGTTCACTTGCGTAAGGAAGCGCTGGACCGTTTTGAAGCCCAAGGGTTTCCTACCACGCGTGATGAAGAGTGGAAATACACCAACCTAAAGCCGGTATTAAAGCACGACTATCGCATTCTTTTAAAGGGTGATGATGCAGTCTCGTTTGCCGATATCAAATCGTACTTACTGAGCGATTTAGATACCTATAAATTAGTCTTTATTAACGGAAAATACAGCTCGTGGTTAAGCGACGCCACGCATCAGGAATTCGACGTTTGTACGTTTGCTGCTGCACTGAACAAATACCCGGACATCATCGCGGAGTATTTGGGCAAGGGAGCGCCAAAAGGCGATACGTTTGTGGATCTAAATACTGCTTTCGCTGACGATGGCGCATTCATAAGAGTGAAGGCAAATCAAACCGTCGATAAGCCTATCGAAATTCTTTACCTCACGACAAATGAAAACGGACCTGCATTTTCACAGGTTCGTAATTTAATCATTGCGGAACAGAATGCGGAGGTACAACTAGTAGAACGCCATCAAAACATTGGCGATCAGCCAAGCTTTACCAATTTTGTAAGCGAAGTTTTTGCAGCTCGTGATGCGCGCGTGAGCTATTACAAAGTGCAGAATGATGCTGATGCGGCTACGTTGGTCGATAATACCCATGTGGTCCAAAAAGAACAAAGCAACGTGCATGTAGGCACCTATACTTTTGGCGGAAAATTGGTCCGCAATAACCTGCACTTTTATTCCGCTGGAGAACGTGCAGAAAGCCATATGGACGGCATTACTATTATCGGTGATGGCCAAACAGTAGATCACCATACACTTGTAGATCACCAAGAGCCGAACTGTTACAGCAGAGAGTTATACAAAGGAATCTACCTCGGTAAGAGCCACGGAATTTTCAATGGAAAAGTGATGGTCCGCCAAAAGGCACAGAAAACGAACGCTTTCCAACAAAATGACAATATTTTGTTGAGTAATAAAGCGAAAGTAGATACGAAGCCTCAATTAGAGATTTTTGCAGACGATGTGCGTTGTTCGCATGGTTGTACTGTGGGCCAATTGGACCGCAATGCTCTTTTCTACCTACGCTCAAGAGGAATTCCAAAACGCGAAGCTGAAGGTTTAATGACTTATGCTTTTGCAGCGGATGCATTAGAATATGTTAAAATTCCGCAGCTTGAAAAGCGATTGAATAGCGTCATCGCTGAGAAGCTAGGGATTAACTTAGAGTTTACCCTGTAATGAGCTACGACGTCCAAGCGATACGAAAGCAATTTCCCATACTGCACCAGCAGATACATGGTCGACCGCTCGTATACCTAGACAATGCTGCTACCGCACAGAAACCGCTCGCAGTAATTGAAGCCATTACCCACCTCTACACAAAGGATAATGCGAATGTGCATCGTGGTGTGCATACTTTAAGCCAACGCTCAACGGATGCCATGGAGGCTGTTCGTTCTGCTGTTTGTGCACACATTAATGCCCGAGAAGTCGCTGAAATCATTTTCACTCGTGGCATCACGGACAGCATTAACACTGTTGCCTTCGGCATGGGGGCATTACTACAACCGCAACAAAATGTAGTCATTACAGCGTTGGAACATCACAGCAATATTGTGCCTTGGCAAATGCTTTGCGAACGAACAGGAGCGGCATTGCGATACATACCGATGAACGACAAAGGCGAATTGGATCTTTCCACTTTGGAGGTATTAGTCGATGAAAACACTGCGATGGTCGCGTTCAACCACATTTCAAACGCCCTTGGAACCATTAATCCGGTCAAAACTATTTTAAGTCGCGCAAGAGCGGTCGGCGCATGGACCCTGGTTGATGGTGCACAAAGTGGCCCTCATGCGCTAGTGGATGTACAGGATTGGGATGTTGACTTCTTTACATTATCCTCGCACAAAATGTACGGGCCCACTGGTTTGGGTGTTTTGTATGGAAAACGGGAACGTTTAGAGGTACTGCCTCCTTACCAAGGCGGTGGCGAAATGATTGCTACGGTGACCATGGAGAAAAGCACCTACGCGGATATCCCACATAAATTTGAAGCAGGTACCCCGCACGTTGAAGGCATCATCGGATTCGGTGCAGCTTTAGAATATATCAATTCGGTAGGAATCGAGGCTATTGCAACCCATGAAGCTGCGCTTTTAGATTATGCCACAACAACTTTGTCGACCATTGACGGTTTTAGAATCATCGGAACGGCTGAAAAGAAGGCTAGCGTGATCAGCTTTCTAGTTGAAGGTACCCATCCGTACGATTTAGGTGTACTACTCGACCAGCAGGGAGTTGCGGTGCGCACTGGACAGCATTGTACGCAACCCATTATGGACCAATTCTGCATCGCGGGGACCGCTCGCGCAAGCTTTGCGATGTACAATACCATTGAAGAAATCGATCTATTCAAGGTAGCGCTCGAACGCGCCGTAACCATGCTACGATAAGTCACTATGTCTACTATTGCTGAAAAACAAGCCGTACTTATCGAAGAATTCGAATTCTTCGACGAATGGATGGATAAATACAACCACATCATCGAAATGGGTAAAGCCATGCCCGTGCTTGATGCGGTCGATAAAAACGATGATCTTTTAGTACAAGGCTGCCAAAGCAAGGTTTGGCTCAAAGCAGAAAAAAAAGGCGAATATGTTCGTTTTTTTGCCGATGCAGACGCCATTATAGCAAAAGGTATCGTTGCAATGTTAATCGATGTGTTTGACAATCAACCGTCAACGGAAGTTGCAGCAGCGGATCTTAGCTTCTTGGAGGAAATTGGGCTTAAGGATCACCTCAGCCCAACACGTGCCAACGGATTGATGAGCATGATAAAACAAATGAAATTCTACGCGTTGGCCTTTTCCAGCGCAAACTAAACGTATGAGTGAAGAATTAAGCCATCAAGAAATGCAAGCCGTTGGCGAAGAAGTCGTTGGTGTCTTGTGTAACATTTTCGATCCTGAAATCCCTGTGGATATTTATCAGCTCGGATTAATCTATGACGTGAAAGTAAGTACGGAGCGTGATGTCCATATTCTAATGACCCTTACTTCGCCAAACTGCCCAGTGGCTGAAAGTATGCCTCAAGAAGTGAAAGAAAAATCCCGTGCTCTCGATAACGTGCGTGAGGTGGAGGTAGAACTCACTTTTGATCCACCTTGGGATAAAAGCATGATGAGTGAAGAAGCAAAGCTCGAACTAGGTATTCTTTAGTCCGTTTCGCTCACTTTTTAAGATTTTCCTAAAAGACGAACCAAACCATCACAAAATCGTTAATGTCTTCGTTAATTAGCCGCTCGTTCCTCAAAGAATTGAGTGATTTTTTGTGATTTATAAATACCCGCCAAAATGAAGATTGGAATCGACGCCCTCGCCTATTACGTACCTCAGCAGTACTTGCCTATTGAATCGCTGGCAGAGGCGCGAAATATAGAATACGCTAAACTCAATAAAGGTCTCGGTTTGACCTCAATGTCTTTCCCCGACGTTGATGAGGATGCGGCAACGATGGGAGCCAACGCGGTACTCAATCTATTTACTACTGAGCCATTAGACCCCAGCACCGTTGGACGTCTTTACCTAGGCACTGAAAGTGCTCTAGATAGTGCGAAACCTACTGCAACGTATATCTTAGATTTAGTTGAGCAACAACTGACCGGTGCGCATGGCGCAAATTGCTTGCGCAATGTTGATGCAGTTGACATGACTTTTGCTTGTATCGGTGCTGTCGATGCTTTAGAAAACGCCTGCTTATTTGTGCGTCAAAATCCCGAGAAAAAAGCCATTATTGTCGCTTCCGATTTAGCGAAATACAACCTAGGCTCTACTGGTGAGTATACCCAAGGTGCAGGCGCAGTTGCGCTTGTGGTTTCCGTGAATCCATCCATCGTCTCGTTAGGAGATGAAATAGGCGTGGCTACTAAAGGGGAACGCGATTTTTTCAAACCCCGCAGAACCCATACTAAAGCGGAATTACTCGTAGAAGCAGCAGCACTCTTGGGCCAGCAGCTTTCTATGGAAGATGCGGAAGTAAAGGTTACCCAAGCTGAAGGCTTTTGGGGCGGTAATCGCATGCTCCGCAGTTACGTTGAAGAGCCGGTCTTTGATGGTCAATACAGTAACTTTGCCTACGTCAGCCGCATTAGCGAAGCATTGGAACATTTCGGAACGAAGGTAAAAATCAATCCTGCCTTAGATTGGGATAAAGTGGTCATGCACCTGCCGTATGCTTTCCAAGGCAGACGCATGCTGGTGAATTTTTACTTGGACTGGATGCAAGCCAACGGTAAGTGGCAGGATGTAGTTGCGGTGATGGGTAGCGATAAACCTGCAGATAAAGGCGAAGCGAAAGAGTGGGTGCGCGCCTTCAGTAAATCGGACTATTATCGTGCCTATGTGGCGAAGGCATTAGCTCCGGCCGAGCGTGCTTCGAGCTTGATTGGTAATATGTACACCGCCTCCATTTTCATGGGGCTCTTAAGCACGCTTTGCGATGCTGCAGATAAAGGAGAAGCCATCGAGGGAAATACCATCGGCTTCATGGGATACGGTTCCGGTTCAAAAGCGAAAGTATTCCAGGGCACCGTGGAAGCAGGTTGGGCTAAAGTGGGCTCATTAGATCTGTTTAGTGCACTTGAAAACCGCTCTCCAGTCGACTTTAAAACTTACGAGCTTTGGCATAACGAGCGACTCACTGCTCCTCTTTCTCCTGAGAAATCAGGATTTACATTTACAGGATTGCGGACTGAAGAGAATCAGGAATACTTTAGAGATTATACCTTTACGGCCTAAATGATGAATGACGGTACCATTGTAAATAAAGTAGCAGCTAGTCCGCTGATCACCTTCAATTTGGAAGATTTTCTCCCTAAGAAGGTGCAATCCTTAGACCTGAGCCAATGGCTCGAGCAAGGCTTTATTCTGCGTGAAACCGAATTTCGAAATGCACTGAAAAGCACTGATTTTACGATATATGAAGGTGCTGTAATACACCTCCATTGCAGTACAGATGCTATACTTCCAGCTTGGGCGCCGCTTTTGGTCGCCAGTAAGTGCAGTGACGCAGGTCTTACTTGCATATGGTCAGAAAACGAAGCAGGATTCTACAGTGCCTTCTTTCGGGAACGTATGATGCATCACGATTGGCAGGAATACTCAGGAAAACCCGTTATCATTAAAGGTTGCGGCGATAAGCGCATTCCGAAAGATGCCTACGTTGTTGCGACCCAGTATTTAAAACCCGTGGCAAAAAAAATTAGCTATGGTGAGGCCTGTTCGGCCGTACCCCTAAAGTAATTTAGAGCGTTACACTCAATCCTACACTTAATGGACGAGCTTCTGACCATTCCGGTAGCATTGGGCCATCAACGACAATCGAACTCAAGCCATAATATACATAGGCATTTACAGGGCCCCTACCTGCTTTGACATGCACTCCATATCGGAATGGATTAAAGCCGGCGATCTGGTAGTATTTGACCTGATAAACAGCGTCTTTATAATACGAATACGCATCAGTACGGTACCCAAAGCAGCCTCCGATGTACAATCTATTGTACCGGCCCTTACGATTGACTTTACCTCTGTAGCGCAGCTCTAGGGCAGCGTCCACATATTCTGTAGCAAATCGATTGGAAATAAAATCGTGCCCGGTTAAATCTACTAGTGTCTGTGTTCCATCTTCAGCCACATCAACGCGCAAATTTCCATGATAAAACTGTACGCTATAACCCAATCCGTAGGCGACAGAAAAATGGCTTAGACCGATCACGTGATCACGCATCAATTGAAACGACTGACTGTTCGAACGGGCGTTTGACTCAAAGGATTCAGGTGCTTCGAGCACCAAAAGTAAACCTGAGTTGAACGAAAAACCTTCTCCCGGCTCCGGTAAGAATGTCGTTTTCGATTGGCTGTATCCTAAAAGGCTCAACGCCAATAAGGCTAGCAGGAGGTAATACGTTTTTTTCATTCTATTAAAAATACTCTTCACTGGGTTGTTTATTCAAAGGAAACCATGGTGCTGGAAAATCCGTTTAAACGCAATTCAAAAGCATCGCCCAGTTCCACTGCAACCATAGGGCCCAATGCTCCTGAGAGCAGAATCTCGCCCTTTAAAAGTGGCCGCCCCATTTTGGCCATCGTTTGAGCCAACCATAAAGCGGCATTCAGCGGATCGCCCATACACGCATTTCCATTTCCTTCACTCGCTATAGCGCCGTTTTTGAACAGCGTCATTTCAATAGAAGCGGTTGATACTTCAGCCAATGGCTTTGATTCGGGCCCCAAAATATAATGAGATCCTGAAGCATTATCAGCAATCGTATCAGATATCTTAATATCCCATTTTTCTACGCGTGAACCTACGATTTCAATCGCAGGTTGGACGGCAACTATTGCCGATTTCAATGTTTCCATATTCACTTCAGGGTCCCGCAAGTCTTCCCCCAATAAGAAAGTCAACTCACCTTCCACTTTAGGTTGCATCAATAATTCCATGGGAACAGGACCTTTTCCCGTCATATCCATAGTGTCAAAGAGCACACCGTAATCGGGTTGATCCACACCTAGCTGAGTTTGTACAGCGTGACTGGTTAATCCAATCTTCTTGCCCACAATACGCTCACCATCTGCCAATCGCAAAGCCGCAACTTTATCCTGAATGGCATATGCAGTTGGAATATCGTTGTTGATGGAATCGCGCAATGGCGCAATAGTACGGCCGTTGCGCAATGCTTCGAACAAGTCCTGGGCATGTTGATCAATAGCAGACATAACTGAGAATTTACCCCCACAAGTTACACTATATTTGTAGGGAACCCGCAAACAGAAGACCATGCCGTTTTACCAAAAATCGGGGCGTATTCCGCACAAACGCCATACTACCTTCAGAAAATCGGACGGTAGCTTGTACCACGAAGAACTCTTCGGAACCATAGGATTCGACGGTATGTCGACCTTGCTTTACCACGAACATCCACCAACCATGGTTAAAGAAGTGCTCCAAAGCACGGATGTTGCCCCCAAGATTGCAGTAGAAAAAAACATGAAGGCCTATCGTTTAGAAGGCTTCAAGGTTGCCCCAAACGAAGATTATTTAGCCTCCCGCGTACCGGTATTAACGAATGCAGATCTGACCATTTCCCTAGCCGCACCTTCGGCTTCGATGGTATCGTACTATTATAAAAATGCACAAAATGATGAATTGGTCTTCGTACACGAGGGTTCCGGTTCACTGCATACGCAAATGGGTAAGCTCGATTTTGGACCCGGAGACTACCTGCTCATTCCTCGCGGAATGATTCAGCAGTTTCATTTCGACAGTGCTGAAAACCGATTATTTATTGTTGAAAGTGCTTCACCTATTTATACCCCGAAGCGCTATCGGAATTGGTTTGGTCAATTGCTAGAACACAGTCCCTACTGTGAACGCGACCTACGCGCGCCTGAGGCGGTAGCGCCCATCAATGCTTTGGGCGATTTTGACATCCGTGTGAAGAAGCAAGACATGCTCCACCACTACATCTACGGATCGCATCCATTCGATGTAGTAGGTTGGGACGGTTACAACTATCCTTATGCCTTTAATATCAAAGATTTTGAACCTATAACCGGTCGTGTACACCAACCGCCACCGGTGCATCAAACCTTTGAGACCAGCGCTTTTGTAGTGTGCTCCTTTGTACCCAGATTGTACGATTACCACCCAGAATCTATACCTGCTCCTTACAACCACAGCAACATAGATTCTGATGAAGTGCTCTACTATGTGGATGGCGATTTTATGAGTCGTAATAACATCGGACGTGGACAAATCACCCTTCATCCGGCTGGGATCCCACACGGACCGCACCCAGGAACCTATGAAGGGTCCATAGGTAAAAAAGACACCGAAGAATATGCCGTAATGGTAGATACCTTCAGACCTTTGAAGCTCACTGAACAGGCATTGGCATTGGATGCAGGCGATTACCACAAGAGCTGGATGCATTAAGAAATACGGACCGCAAGTAGCTTGAACGGTACTTACGGCTAAAACCGCAGAACATGAAAAAAGAACCACAAACCGCCATGCTTGGGCATGGCTTCCAGGCAGCCGATTACCACGGCAGTATGAAGCAACCCATTTACCAAACCTCGACGTACGAGTTTCCGAACTCCCAAGCCGGCAAGGATTATTTTGCTTGGGCCACGGGAAAGGAAGAGATGCCGGAAGGTGCAAAAATGGGAAACATCTACAGCCGACTTGGCTCTCCGAACACCCAGCTGCTCGAACAACGTTTAGCGGTTTTAGACGAAACGGAAGATGCGCTGGTCTTTGCCAGTGGAATGGCAGTTATTTCAGCGACCATGTTGGAATTGGCCACCCCGAATACGATATTTCTCTATACCGCGCCCGTTTACGGTGGAACGCACAGCTTCATAGACCATTACCTGCATAAATACGGTGTAATCCACCATGTTGTTGAACACGATAAAAGTGCCGAAGACGTCGTGGCAGAGGTTAAAGCCGCTTACCCAGGGCTACAGGTCTGTGCCTTTTTTACGGAGACCCCAGCGAATCCCACTATGGATTTGTATTCCGTGAAGAAAGCTCGGAAAATCGCAGATGCCCTGGGATCGGAAGAACATCCTGTACCGGTAGTGGTGGATAATACGTATTTAGGGCCTACCATGAGTCGTCAGCACGAAAACGGTGCAGATATCGTGGTGTATTCTGTGACGAAGAACCTCGCAGGACACAGCGACGTTATTGCCGGTGCAGCAACCGGAAAAACGGCGTGGATCAATAGATTGCGCATCGCACGTACCTTCATTGGCGGCATTTTAGGCCCAATGGACAGCTGGCTCATCTTACGCTCGCTTGAAACGTTCCCCCTACGCATCGCCGCACAGCAAAAAACAACACATGAAGTGGCTGCTGCACTGGCCCAACATCCTGCGGTTAAAGAAGTGCGGTATTTGGGAAACCTCGAGCAATGGAGTCCTGGGCAAGCCGCTTTTTTCAAAGACGAATACCAGGGTACAGGCTCCATGATTGCCTTACACATTCATGGAGACGAGAGCGCAGCGTTCAAAGTACTGGATCATTTAAAAGTGTTCCGTCTTGGAGTGAGTTTAGGAAGTACCGAAAGCTTGGCGGAACATCCCTATTCTATGACCCACAGTAAAGTAGATGACGCTATAAAAGAAAAATTAGGGATTACAGAAGGACTCATTAGACTGAGTATTGGTCTTGAAGCGACCGCGGACTTAATCGACGATCTGAATCGGAGTTTAGACACGATCATTTAATACCTTTACCCCAACAAAGAACAACGCTATGAATACCGCTACTTTACCAAAGCAATACGAGGACGCACAAGATTTTCTAGAGCTATGGGGAACAGATTACGTTGAATTCTATGTAGGCAATGCAAAACAAAGTGCGTATTACTTTAAGACGGCCTTCGGCTTTCAAGAAGTAGCCTATGCCGGTTTAGAAACAGGCGTCACCGATCGTACTTCCTATGTGCTTCAACAAGATAAAATTAGATTGGTCATTACCTCTTCCTTGGTAGAGGACAGCGATATCAATCGCCATTTGAACGAGCACGGTGATGGTGTTAAGATCGTTGCCCTATGGGTACCAGATGCTACGAAAGCCTTTAAAGAGACGACCGCCCGCGGTGCAAAACCGTTCCAACAGCCACAGGTAAGTGAAGATAGTAACGGAAAAGTAGTAACCTCAGGAATCTATACCTACGGAGAAACCGTGCATCTGTTTGTGGAACGCAACGACTACAATGGACCGTTCTTGCCCGGTTATGTGGCACGCAGTCCAAAGTATCAACCGGAATCGGTGGGACTCAAATACATAGACCATATGGTGGGTAATGTAGATTGGGGACAGATGAATACCTGGGTAAAATTCTACGCGGAAGTAATGGGCTTCTCACAAATCATCTCGTTTGACGACAACGATATATCTACGGAATACACGGCATTGATGTCGAAAGTAATGTCCAATGGAAACGGGCGCATCAAATTCCCTATCAACGAGCCGGCAGAAGGCAAGAAACGTTCGCAGATTGAGGAATATATCAACTTCTACAACGGAGCGGGTGTGCAGCATTTAGCTTTGGCGACGGACAATATTATTTATACCATTCATGAACTGCGCGAGCGCGGAGTGGACTTTCTGAACGTACCAGATTCCTATTACCTAGACCTACAGGACCGCGTAGGTGCCATTGATGAGGACATTGAGGTATTAAAGAAGTATAAGATTCTAGTGGACCGTGACGATGAAGGGTATTTGCTCCAATTGTTCACTAAACCACTGATGGACCGCCCTACAGTCTTTATTGAGATTATTCAGCGCAAAGGCGCGACAAGCTTTGGAAAAGGAAACTTTAAGGCATTGTTTGAAGCTATAGAGCGCGAGCAAGAGAACAGAGGAACCTTATAATAGAACCACTAATAATTACAGTAGAGCATGATCGAAAATCAAGCAAACGATCCTTCAAGAACTTCGTGGATACCCGTTCCAGAAAACAGTGATTTTCCCATTCAAAATTTACCCTTTGGTGTTTTTATTCCTGAGGACGATATCATTACAACGGGAACACGCATTGGAGATACAGCGATTGATTTAAGTGCCTTACAGCAACTGGGCTATTTTAAAGGCATTGATCTGCCGGACGATGTGTTTTTGCAAGATACCTTGAATGATTTTATCGCATTGGGTCGCCCAACTTGGCGCCGCATCAGAAACCGATTGGCGGAACTTTTTGATGAAAACAACACGACGCTCAAAGCGAATGTTGCACATCAAAATCAGGTGCTTTTTCCTGTAGATCATGTACAAATGTTGATGCCGGTATTCGTTCAAGATTATACGGATTTCTACAGCTCCATCGAGCATGCTACCAATGTAGGCAAGATGTTCCGCGATCCAGAAAATGCCTTATTACCCAACTGGAAGCATATTCCGGTGGGCTACCACGGCCGTAGCTCGTCTATTGTCATCAGTGGCGTAGATCTACACCGTCCTAAGGGGCAGCGCATGGCGCCGGGGGCGGATGCACCGACTTTCGGTCCGTCTGTTCGTATGGACTTTGAATTGGAAATGGCCTTCATTACCGGAGAAGGAAAGCCCCTCGGCCACAGGATAAAAGCGGAAGAAGCCGACGAATACATCTTTGGGATGGTGGTCTTTAACGACTGGAGTGCGCGCGATATTCAAAAATGGGAATATGTACCGCTAGGACCATTCCTAGGTAAAAACTTTGGCTCAAGCATGAGTCCTTGGGTTGTGACGATGGACGCATTAGAGCCGTTTAAAGTGGAAGGACCACAGCAGGATCCGCCCGTTTTGCCCTATTTAAAGACCGCGGGAAAGAATAACTATGACATTCACCTTGAAGTAGGCTTGACTCCGGAAGGTAAAACGGAATCGGTCATTTCAAGGTCCAATTACAAATACATGTATTGGAACCAGCGCCAACAATTGGCCCACCATACCGTCAACGGCTGTAACATTAATGCCGGTGATATGATGGCTTCAGGAACTATTTCTGGACCCACGAAAGACAGCTATGGATCGATGTTAGAGCTTAGCTGGGCAGGTAAAGAGCCCATTACATTAGATACTGGAGATACGCGCACGTTTATCGAAGACGGCGACACGGTTACCATGCGTGGCTGGTGTACAAACGGTACGACAAGAATTGGCTTTGGCGAGGTACGCACGACGCTGCTACCGGCCATTGAAGATTAAGCGAACAAAGCCCGCTTCCTTAAAAGGTTGGGGGCTTTTTTATAACTTGGGTAGACCCAATTACAGCACCTATTATGTCAGAAAAACACACCTACATCTCCAAGGTTGTGGCCGGCGCCACTGAAGCCATTGCGGGATTAGAAGATGGGATGAATGTGATGTTTGGCGGATTCGGCCTTTGCGGTATTCCGGAAAACAGCATTACAGCCATTAACGCGGCCGGGATTAAAGACATTACCTGTATTTCTAACAATGCAGGCGTGGACAACTTTGGTCTAGGACTGCTGCTTCAAACCAAGCAGATCAAAAAAATGATTGCCTCTTACGTGGGTGAAAACGACGAGTTTGAACGACAGATGCTGTCCGGCGAGCTCGAAGTAGATCTTATTCCGCAAGGAACACTAGCAGAACGCTGTCGCGCTGCTGGAGCAGGGATTCCTGCTTTTTACACCCCCGCAGGCTACGGTACAGAAGTAGCGGAGGGAAAAGAGGTACGTGTGTTTGGTGGCAAGCCGCATATTTTGGAACATGCTTTTGATGCTCCTTTTGCATTTGTTAAAGCGTGGAAGGGCGACAAGGCTGGAAATCTGATTTTTAAGGGAACGGCCCGCAATTTTAATCCAATGATGGCCATGGCAGGTAAGATAACCGTGGCAGAGGTTGAAGAACTGGTAGAAGTCGGCGAATTGGACCCTAACAGCATTCACATTCCAGGGATCTTCGTGCAACGCATTTTCCAGGGGGTGGATTACGAGAAACGAATAGAACAACGCACCGTGCGTGCTAAAAGCGAATAACCATGGGATTGAGTAAAGATCAAATTGCACAGCGCATCGCCCAGGAACTTCGCGACGGTTGGTACGTAAACTTAGGTATTGGTATTCCAACCTTAGTGGCCAACCATATCCCGCAGCGCATCAATGTAGAATTTCAAAGTGAAAATGGCATCTTGGGCATGGGACCCTTCCCTTTTGAGGGCGAGGAGGATGCCGATTTAATCAACGCGGGCAAGCAAACCATCACAGCACTGCCGGGTGCGAGCTTCTTTTCCAGCGAACTTAGTTTCGGGATGATTCGTGGCCAACACGTTCAATTGACCGTTTTGGGCGCCATGGAAGTGAGCGATCGCGGCGATATTGCGAACTGGAAGATTCCAGGAAAAATGGTGAAAGGCATGGGCGGTGCTATGGATTTAGTGGCTTCCGCAGAAAATATCATCGTAGCCATGCAGCATACCAATCGCAAAGGAGAAAGCAAACTCCTTAGCGAATGTTCCTTACCACTTACTGGTGTTGCTTGTGTAAAGCGCATTGTAACGGATCTCGCCGTACTAGAGGTGGACGCAGAACGCGGTTTCGTGTTGATCGAACGTGCGCCAGGTGTGACTGTTGAAGAAATTCAGGCAAAGACCGCAGGTCGCCTAGTAGTTGAAGGTGATGTACCGGTAATGAAATTTTAAGGCCTAAGGCCGAGGAATAAAAAAGGCGCCCAGAGGGCGCCTTTTTTGTTTGGTCTAATCGCAATACATGCGCTTACATAAAAATATCTCTTTGAAAATCTATAATAAGTAAGTACTCACTCATTTATAAGCATTTCACGCAATCCACGCAAAAGTGCTGCTGCACTTACTTCATCTCCTCGAAACTCTAGTAGTAGTGAACGTTCCATGATTTCAATAGCGGTGCGAGCCACTGCTTCCTCTGCACCGTGACCGACACTCGATATGGCCCAACGTAAACGCTCTAAAACAAAAGGGTCTATAGAGTGACTTTCTGGATTTTCCTGTGTCATACGGATCATAGCGACCCAAGCCTGGACCTCCTCTAATTCGTTAAATACATTCAGTTGAATGGCTGTGAAAGAGCGCAGGACTTCAGTGGGGTCTGCATGGTTTAAACGACCATATATAAGTGAGGCGCGGGCGCGCTCTCCTGCCGACAGAACTGCCGAAGCCAATCCCTTTTTTGATTTAAAGTGACGAAAAATCAGTGCTTCGCTCACGCCTGCGTGCGCAGCAATCTTCGCTGTCGATACGGAAGAAAACCCGTGTGCAGCGATGAGCGTCTGAGCGCTTTGAAGTAAGGCTTGTTGTTTTTCTGTCATTGTAAGTGTTCACTTACAATAATACAAAAATTAGCATATGGAATTAGTGCGCCTCTAGCCAAGTTTTCCCCGTTCCCACTTCGGCAATCATCGGTACAGCTAAATCCACGGCAGCCTCCATTTTTTCGACAACCAATGCTTGGAGTACCTCTAATTCCTCTTTAACCACATCAAAAACCAATTCATCATGTACCTGAAGCAACATCTTCGACTTTAATCCCTCTGCACGCATAGCTCGATCAATCTCTATCATAGCAAGCTTTATAATGTCCGCTGCAGAACCTTGAATAGGCGCATTTACTGCATTTCGTTCGCTGTGTCCTCGAACTACGGCATTGCGACTCTCGATATCTTTGAGGTACCTGCGTCGGCCCGTAATGGTCTCTACATACCCATTTTCACGTGCAAAAGTAACTTGATCGTCCATGTATGCTTTTATACCTGGATAGGTGCGGAAATAACCGTCAATCGCGGCTTTAGCTTCTTTACGGCTCATATCCGTTTGCTGACTTAAACCGAAAGCGCTAACGCCATAGACAATACCGAAATTGACTGTTTTCGCATTGGAACGTTGTTCGCGAGAAACTTCTTCCAATGATACTTCAAAAACCTTCGCGGCAGTAGCCTTGTGAATATCCTCCCCGTTGCGAAAGGCCTCGATCATCGCAGTATCTTTTGCCAGTGCGGCAATCACGCGCAATTCTATCTGGCTGTAATCTGCCGCAAGCAACAAATGCGTCTCGTCAGCAGGAATAAACATGGCGCGCACACGACGACCGTTTTCTGTCCGGATAGGAATATTCTGAAGATTGGGGTTGGTCGAACTCAATCGTCCTGTTGCAGCGACTGTCTGGTTGTAACTGGTGTGAATACGCCCTGTTGCTGGATGGGCTAATTCTGGTAAAGCATCTACATAGGTACTCTTCAGTTTTTTTAACTCGCGGTAGGTCAAGATGGAATCCACAATCTCGTGTTTACTACGGTATCCTTGTAAGATATCTTCTGACGTCGCATATTGACCTGTTTTAGTCTTCTTCGGTTTGTCAGATAATTTCAAATCATCGAACAATACTTCACCCAATTGACGTGGGGACCCCACGTTGAATGGTCTACCGGCCAATGCTACGATAGTTTCCTCCAACTCTTCTATTAATTGGCCCAATTCATGACTGTAACTGTTCAATGCATCAACATCCACCTTAATCCCTTCACGCTCCATTCGCGCTAAGACTGGGACCAAAGGCATTTCAATATTTTCAAACACCTTCGCAACGCCGGTTTCTTTCAATTTTGGTGCAAAAACCTCCTTCAACTGCAGCGTAATATCTGCATCCTCCGCAGCATAATCCGTTACCGCTTCTAGAGGCACCTCGCGAAGCATTTTCTGAGTCTTCCCCTTTTTGCCGACCACACTTTCGTAGGATATAGTGGAGTAATTCAAATAGGTCTCTGCGAGTATATCCATTTTATGGCGCATGTCCGGCTGCAACAAGTAATGTGCAATCATGGTATCGAACAAGGGACCGCGCACATCAACACCATAATTCAGTAATACTCCGATATCGTACTTTAAATTCTGACCAATCTTACCAACCGATTCCGATTCAAAAAACGCTTGAAATACCGAAAGCCATTCTTTTGCCGATTCGCGCTCTTGAGGAATGGAAACGTAATAGGCTTTACCTGCTTCGAACGAGAAACTCATACCGATAAGTTCAGCCGATTGTATATCTAAAGAGGTGGTTTCAGTATCGAAGGATACCTCCTCTTTTTCAAGCAGTAACCGGCCCAATTCTCGGGCTTCAGGTAAGGTCTCAATACATTGGTACATGTGATCTGCTGTCGCAATGGACAATCTTCCGCTTGGCACGTCCGCTACAGTTGTAGCCTGCTGCGGTTCGCCAAAGAGGCTCATTTGATCGTTGCTGGCCAATGCTACTTTCTTCGTTGGCACAGGCTTCGCACTCACCTCATCCGAGGCTTCCCGCTGCAATCCCAATCTTCTTCCTAGTGTGCGGAACTCTAATTCCTCAAACAGATCTAAAAGGGCTTCTTGGTCCCAAGGATCTCTAGTCAGTGAATCTGGGTTTAAATCAATAGGAACTTCAAGAATGATCCGCGCCAACTTTTTTGAGAGCAGCCCTAATTCCGCATTATCCCGAATTTTCTCGCCAAGTTTGCCTTTGATCTCATCAGCATGCGCCAATGTTTCTTCTAAAGAGCCGTATTGCTTCAATAGTTTAGACGCAGTCTTCGCACCGACACCTGGTAAACCTGGAATATTGTCCACAGCATCGCCCATCATTCCTAGGTAATCAATGACCTGTTCAACGCGATCGAGTTCAAATTTTTCACAAACCTCAGTCTCTCCCCAGATTTCTGGTGGATTGCCGCCACGCGCAGGGCGGTACATAAATATGTTTGGCGATACCAATTGGCCAAAGTCCTTATCGGGCGTCATCATGTACGTGGTATACCCTTCTTTTTCCGCTTGCTTCGCCAAGGTCCCAATCACATCATCTGCTTCATAGCCCGGAACACCTAAGGCTGGAATTTTAAAAGCTTCCAACAGCCTGTGGATATACGGCACAGCTAGCTTTATCGCCTCCGGCGTTGCATCCCTGTTCGCTTTATAGTCTGGAAAAATCTCGTGGCGTTCTGTAGGCTGGGGCAAATCGAAGCAAACGGCTATGTGCGTGGGATTCTCTTTAGACAGCAGGTCCAGTAGCGCACTTGTAAAACCATAGACTGCACTTGTATCTAGCCCCCCAGAAGTAACTCTTGGGTTTTTTGCAAAGGCAAAATACGCCCTGAAAATGAGCGCATAAGCATCTAATAAAAACAGCTTTTTGCTTTGATCTGGTGTTTCTTGACCCATGGAATAGATTTTGCGATTGGCTACAGAAAAATAAGGGAGTTAAGATAGCTACTTCGGTGCAAATACCGAGTTTTGCAAGCAAACAATCCTAACCGCATGGAGTTGTTATTAAGCATCCACACAGATATAATGATTTTCAGAATATTCTTCACACTCGGGTTCATGCTCGCCATTGACTTATACGCCTACCAAGCCTTTAAAACCGTCTTTCGTAGTAGCGCCACCCCCTATATATATTGGGGCATCACCGTCGCTTATATTATTATCGCCATCACGCTGGCCCTAATGATGACTAGTGGGAAAGTGGAATACCGCTACCTTGGTCTGCTCATGGGCGCATCCATTTTACTTGCAGTCCCTAAGCTCATTGCCATTGGCCCGCTTCTTATCGAAGATGTGGTGCGTGTGAGCCAGTTTCTCTTTCGCGGTGTAACCACTCAACCCACTTTAATGCCTGAGCGCAGAGCCTTCATTTCAAAATTGGCGCTTGGACTTGCTGCCATCCCTTTTTTAGGTATTATTGACGGGATATGGAAAGGACGCTATCGCTATCGCGTCATTTCGCATACCCTTGAATACGAAGACCTTCCCGATGCATTCGACGGTTTTACCATCGCTCAGATTTCGGACATACATAGCGGTTCATTTGACAATACAGAAAAGGTACAATACGGTGTCGATATGGTCACAGAACTGGGAGCCGATTGTATTGTATTCACCGGCGACATGGTCAACAACACAGCCAGTGAAGCAGAACCGTGGATCCCTGTTTTCCAACGTTTAAAGGCAAAATCTGGCATATTTTCAATTCTAGGCAACCACGATTATGGCGATTATTGGCGCTTTCCTTCGCCAGAAGCGAAAGTCGCCAACATGGATAGACTGAAAGAAATTCACGCTGAAATGGGAATGGACCTCTTACTCAACGATAGCCGCTTTTTTGAGCGCAATGGACAGCGGTTGTACCTTGCTGGAGTTGAAAATTGGGGTTTACCTCCGTTTCCGCAATACGGGGACTTAAACACAGCCTTAGATCAAATCCCAGAAGATGCATTCACAGTGCTCTTGAGTCACGATCCGTCGCATTTTGATGCTGAAGTAAAACAACACGCGAACAAAATTCACCTTACTCTTAGTGGACATACACACGGCATGCAGTTTGGCATTGAAATCCCTGGGTGGATCAAATGGTCACCTGTAAAATTCAAATACCCTAAATGGGCCGGTCTCTACCCAGAACATGACGGGAGAGTTTTGCATGTAAACCGTGGGTTTGGATTTTTAGCTTTCCCAGGTCGTGTGGGGATCTGGCCGGAGATCACGCACATCACGTTAAAAAAGAAGGTCGCTTAGAATCGATCCTTGTAAAGCTTCGACATGAAGTAAATGTGTGGTAAGCTGATGGCGCTTAGGAAAATTAAAAAATAGCTCGACCACGCCAGCATTGAATTCTTATCGAATCTAAATACCAATAGGAACATAACCACCGCGCCAATAGTAAATGGCAGCGCCTTCATCCACATTTCTAAATTTGTCCATTTATGCGACAACTTCAAGTGGTTCCATCCCGATAAACTGTGCTGCAGGACAAAATAGATACCAAAGGCCGTTGCTAATGGCAGAAAGGCCGTTAAACTGAGCGTAACCACCGCAACAATCCATGGGATCGAGCGAAACCAAAGCCCCATAAAAAGTCCGATTGTTAGCGTCATTCGGGTGGCCATGTTTACAAATTCGGCAGGCCAATCCACATTTGTAATGCCCATGACTTCTAGAACTGTATTGACCTCGCCTAGATGCGGCAACAAAATCATAGCAAGTAGCATCGTTCCCCACAAAAACGACAAACCGATACTAGGGAAACCCCATTCACGTAAGTCCGTTTCTCCGAAATGCCAGGCGCTGTAGACTAGAAAAGCAACTAAACCTATGACCGGACTGGCGGCCCAAAATAAAATTACGATGAGCATAATAAAGCAATAGCGCAAAATGAATTTTGGCAATCGGTCCTTATTTGCATGACTGTAGCCGTCTAGTGCCCCATGTGGAATGCCGTATAAAAACAACAAGAAAACCAGTATAGCCTGCAAGCCGTAAGTAACGTAGGTGGGCAATAATGCAACAGCTACTGAGGCAAAAACCGTGAACAAAAGCGGTGCCCAACGGGAAGGCTTAGCTACCACAAAGGCAATAAACGATGCCGCCAATGCCCAGAGAAACTTTAAAACCGGCAGACGGGCAAACATGCTTAATTCCCATTTAACAGAGGACTTTTCGTCCAAGAACTGAAACACCTTACTCGCCTTTTGGGTTGCAAACAGGGATTCAAAAATTTCTTTACCCCAATGTGGTTTATGCTTTAAAATATGCAGCAGTAGGTGGTCGTAAAAATTAAATCGATTCATCTCGCTTTTTGGGAGACGCAGCCAAGAAGACTCTTTTCGCTCTTGCGCTATACCACCAGCCAATTCCTTTGCATGCTCAAACATGCTCTTAAAGGCATAACCGGTAGTGGATTTTATTTTGCCCGCACGCGCACCCGTAGATATGATTCGCGCATCTTGATTTTTTATTTCAGCGTATTGTGTCATGGGAATTGTCCCGCGTTCTTCGTGCAGAATCTCAATGGATAAGCCCCTTGAAAGTAGGTAGTTTCTAAGGTGATTACTCGCCAATTCATGCGGCAATTGTTCGCTACCGAATCGAGTCATTTCAACCAACGCTTCGTTAGAATCCGTTGGAAGAACATACATAAATTGAGTAAAGCCATTCTGAGGAATACCAAAATCCATCAGTGTCATTTGATTCGGAGTCCAGTAATCTTCTTGAAGTTTGACACGCCAACCCACGAAACTTTGTAATACTAATGGCCCCATGGGCTCTTTAATAGTAGGCGGCCTGCTATCAAACAATTGCTTAACCTCCCAAGAATGACTCCCACTAGAAACGACAACACCTTCCTGCTGTGCCTTTACTCCATCAACAGCGCTCCGTACCCATGTAACGTTATCATAGGATTGTGCTACACTTTTAACCTTATTGTATAGCGCAATACTTTCGACCATATAATAATGTTGATCCTCAAGTGACTCTAAACCATCAACCGTATCAATGGTATCCCACTGATGGAACATAACATCCTTAAGCTGCGTACGTATTTCGTGCTGCGCATCTGCCCAAAAACAATACGTTTTATCGTTTTTCAATTTTGCGTCGGGCTCTAAAATGAGAACATTGAGCGCAGGCAATAGATTCTTTCGCTCCAACTCAAGCAAAAGCAAACCGTTTGCTGCTCCCATTCCCATAAATCCTATATCGTAACGCTTCATTGATTAAATGTCGATTGGACTCTTTATATTTATTCTAACGAATAGTTGTTGTTTTTGTTCCATCGGTAGCGCTAATTAGATGTATGAAAGCCTCTATTAAGAAGATTACGGCCGTAATATAAGTGTTTCAACTCATTTTTTCGTCGTCGAGAACAAAAGTATTATTCGTAAGTTAACAGGTAGTTATAACCTTTAATATTTTAATACCATGTCATTATTTTTAGACGGTTCCTTAGGGTTCCAACCAGACGATTACGTATCGTTCACATTCTTCGCCGGTTACATGGCGATGTTAGCCGCTTCGGTATTCTTCTTCTTCGAAAGAAGTAGAGTTGCAGACGAGTGGAAAACTTCAATGCTCGTTAGTGGGCTTATCACCGGTATCGCAGCAGTGCACTACTACTACATGCGTGATTTCTACGCAGCAACAGGGGAAAGTCCTGTAGTATTACGTTATGTCGACTGGACACTAACTGTTCCATTAATGTGTGTTGAGTTTTACCTCATCACGAAAAAAGCCGGTGGAACAAAATCAATCTTATATAAGCTAATCTTTGCCTCTGTAGCAATGTTGGTAGCAGGTTACATCGGAGAAGCATTCTATGCTAACGATGCTGTTTCATGGGTTTGGGGTGCTATTTCTGGTGCTGCTTACTTCTACATTGTGTGGATGGTATGGAAAGGAGATGTTGCTAAATTGGCAAACAACGCTGGTGGTGCTGTAGCGAAAGCTAACGGCGCTTTGGCTAAATTTGTAATCATTGGTTGGGGTATTTACCCTATCGGTTACATCTTAGGTACTGCAGGAGGATTCTTCGGTATGGATCTAGGTATCGATGCAAACACAGAGATCTTGAACTTGTGTTACAACGTTGCTGATGCAATTAATAAAATCGGATTTGGTCTTGTTATCTATTCTCTAGCAATCAGCTCAGAGAAAGAAGCGGCTTAATCATACGTTTCAGAGTGTTAGTGAGCCCCACGATGAAAATCGTGGGGCTTTCTTTTTTACAAAAATGCCCGGCGAAGCAGCCGTGGTTTAGCTTATGTTGTCTTTAATGGTTAGCGTGTTATTTTTAAAGAATGAAATTTAAACTCCTTTACCTACTTCTTTTCTTTGCGCCTTTCACTTTCGGTCAATCCACAGGCATGCATTTCTACGCTATTGACCTCACTGAAGTAGTAGATGACCGCGTTAAAGTAACTGTTGATGCTAAATTGGTTCAATGGTCCAATTCTGAACAAAACATTTATAATTTTCATTTCCCAGCTACTATTCCAGGTACCTATGCAACGCTTGACTACGGTAGGTTTATTCAAAATTTCCAAGCCTATGGAACAAATGGAGAAAGGCTCAAAGTAAAAAGCAAGGGAAATACTTTTCGGATTTACGGCAAACCGGAGCATCTTGAATACTGGGCGGATGATACCTTTGATGCACGAATTCGCAAGAATAAGGTTTTTGAACCGGCCGGTACTAACAATCAAGAGCGTGCAAATTTTCTTCTAAACGCAGCCGGATACTTTGGTTTCTTTGAAGGACAGGAGGAATTACCCGTAGCTCTAGAAATCACTAAAAGTCCTGGTCTATATGGTTTAAGCGCCATGGATAGTTACAGTTACGGTAATACTCAGAATTTTTATGCGCGCAATTACCATCACTTCTTGGATTGCCCAGTTATGGTTAGTAAACCAGATACCACCTCTTTCGAATTGGGCGGTGCTAAAGTAACCATAGGGGTATTTACAGAAAATGGACGAGCGCTGTCGCAAGATATTTATAAGCAAGTAGAAACGAGTATGAAGGCTATTGAGGCCTTCTTAGAAGGCGAGCTGCCCGTCGAAAATTATGCCTTCATCTTTTACATCAAAGATCATACGGAGTTCGAAAGTCTATTCAGCGGAAAGGAAATTAAAATAGGTACCATCTTTAAAGCCATTCGCAATCTAGCAGGCAAAGGTTTTGGGGCACTCGAACACGGCAATAGCTCTGTCTATTATTTACCAGATTTCGGCGGAACAACAGTCCTTGATGGAATGGCGGATGTTTGTATTCACGAATTCTTTCACATACTCACTCCGCTTGGACTGCACAGCGAAGAAATCGGAGATTTCAACTATATCGAACCCGAAATGAGTCAACATTTATGGCTCTATGAGGGTATCACTGAATATTTCGCTGGCATCAGCCAGCTCAAAGGGGGTGTGATAGACGAAGAAGCCTATGTGCAGAGCTTACTTCGAGGAAAAATCCGTGCAGCGGATCGATACCCTACCAAAAAAATGTCGTTCACTGAGATGAGTGAAAATGTTTTAAAGAAGCCGTATAAAAAACAGTACGCACAGGTATATCAACGCGGAGCACTAATGGGCGCCTTGCTTGATATTCGTATTATGGAATTAACTCAGGGGCAGAAAGACTTACACGATATCATACTTACCCTTAGAGACACCTATGGCCCAGAAAACAGCTTTCAAGACGAAACCATTATCAGTGAATTCGTTGCTTTAGTTCATCCGGAACTTCAACAATTCTTTGACGACTATGTCACTGGACGAGAAGAGCTGCCTACTCGAGCGTATCTAAAGAAGGTTGGTATTGAATACAATCGTCGATATGAAGGTGCCGTTGTCATGGATCCCCTTCGCGATAATGGGTATAAAACAAGAGGAATTCGTTCTGCAGACTACATTGAGGTTAAGAAAGTTTCAAAAGAAAACCCTTACCAACTGCAAGAAGGCGATCGTATCGAGCGTTACAGTGCGGAACTTGAAGATAAGTTCGGTGGCCTTGAAGAAGGGACGCCCATGACTCTTAAAGTCACTCGTGGAAAATCATCCTTCACCATTCCCTATAAGGTGAAGTATCAGACAGGTTCTAAGAAGCATTTTATTCGCTTCCAAAGAACCCCAACCGCTGAACAATTAGCTTTGAGAAAGTATTGGTTTGAGAATTAATCCAAAAACAAAACCAGCGTTTTATAAAGCGCTGGTTTTGTTTTTTTTAGTACCGGCGGGTCAACTTTCACCGCTATGTCGGCAACGATTTAATGCGCTATAATTAGTTGCTCTGTAAATCTATTCGATGTTGAAGCCGCAGTTACATGATAAATGCCATTGGGCAACGATTGAATATCTAAACTAATCTTTGAGCCCTCATACATACGCTTTTCGCGAGTCCAAAGCTTGCCCGTAGTATCGTAAATGTATATGTCAAGAGGTGTCCCCGTAAGCCAAGCACCGTCGATGAACAATTCGTCGCTCGCTGGATTAGGATACAACATGATTGGTCGCGACGCATCTTGCTCTAAAAGTCCAATTCCCTGAATAAATTCAAACCAATTCAAATTAAACTCGGAACCCACATCAAGTCGAAGCTTATAATCGCCTTGAGACAGGACACCTCCGGGCTGATTGGTTGTTTGCCATGTTTGCCACCCTCCGGTTGCGCTAAGCGAAATCGAGGGGAAACTTGTAACGTAATTGCCCAAAGTATCTGTAAAAATGAACTGCATATTTACTCCAGATTGTGAAGAATGCCTGTAATCCACACTGTAAGTAGCACTGTTTAAAACTTTGACATCGTAAATGAGGTAATCGCCAGCCCCCAAATAGGCGATGTTTTGACCACCGCCTATATCCGTGGTATTCTCTAACGAGATACCGTCCATGCTGGAATATGCTTCTGCTTCAATTTTACCCGGTATGACATGCACCGTAGGCAAGGTGTTTTCAACCAACTCTTGACTAAACGACTGAACGTTGGTTCCATCTTTTGCTTTTAGCGTCGTTCCAGCATAGGATATCTTTATTTCATCTAGGAAAGTAAGCGCCTGCCCAACCTCAATAAGTACATTACGTGAATTCGATAAACTTTTAGTTATGGACGTCACTGTTGCTGGCACTCCACTCACTGTTACGTAATAAGATGCAGCGACACCGAGATTGGTAGTATCTAGAGGTTTATTAGTTTGCACCTCAATCGTGGTATTATTGTAGGTCACCGCATGTACATAATCAGCTGTGATAGTATTTGTTGCACCGGTGGCTACGAACTCAAAACTAGTGACATTAAAACCGCCTTGATTCGCTACAAAACGAATCTTCTTATCGGTAGAAGACAGAACAACGTTGGGAATAGTCTTGGTAGACATAACGGTCCAACTGCCTGTATTTGTAGCGTAATAGTTCGGTGTTAAACGCACACCATCCGCTTCGAAATAGAAATTTCCTCCCGTAGAACCGCTACAACCTTGTCTAACTTTAATACTGTATACACTGTCTTGGGGAATATTGACACTGTAGCTCATCCAATCCTCAGTATCGACAAACCCTACCATATAGCCATTACTGTTAACGGCATCAGTGAATTTCTCAATATCTACACCGTCATTTCTATACGTCCATCCAGAATTCCATGAGGGCGGCGGGTTAAGTTGATACGACTCTGTATCGAAGTATGCGTCTCCTAAGGGACCCATATCGTATTCTGAGGCGTGCACCACACCTGGTAAATTATGTGCTTTCCACGGGAGGGATGTAGGATCCTGCACTTGACGGAACATCGCGTCAATAACTCCTCGATTATACGTGCAATTCTGAGCTTTCAAATCCGTCGTCAACTGCATAAGCGTTGCAGTAGCAGCAGCTACTGATGGAGCCGAACCATTGCCGCTCCAGTAATCCAATAGATTTTGATAGCCCGCTGACTTTGTTATACTAAGCGGAGCGTTGATTGTTTCTATCTTTTTCAAAGGCCACCACGCCCATCCGACGCCTTCTGCCTCAAATAAACTGATGAGCCCTGTATACCAAGCGTTTGAATTTTCGCCGGATTCCCCAAACCAGATGGGTACGTTGTAGGTGTCTCTTAAATCTAATCCGTACTGAATGTCAGCAACGCTATTCACAGGGGACCAATATTTGTGCGGAGAATACACCATATTATTATCCCACGGAGGGGTTAAACCCGTAAATGTATTGGCGAACCAATTCCCCTCTATAAAGATCACATGATTCGTATCCACCGAACGTATACTATCAGTGATGTCCTCATACATCGACCGCAATAAGGTTCCTCCAGGTAAGTTCCAGTTCGGCTCATTTATCAAATCATATCCAGCTATGGTTGTGTCAGTAGCGTATCGCTGAGCTAGTTTGCGCCAAAGAGAAGAAGTCTTATTTCTGTTATGAACACTTTCCCATAGTGATGGCTTTGAAGGATCGTAATCGCTAATGCCTTCATCATATCCTTGTCCTCCTGGTGCCGCATGTAAATCGAGTATAACATACATATCGTTTACTCGAGACCATTTAACAACAGAGTCAAGCAAGTAAAAACCTTTAGTCAACCATGTATTTTGTCCTAAGACGGGTTCGTCCTCAATCGGTAGCGTGAAAAGATTGTAGTGCATTGGAACACGGACGGTATTAAAGCCCCAAGCGGCCATAGAATCTACATCGGCCTTGTTAAAGTGGTTTTCTAGCCATGCATCATAAAAAGCATCGGTTGCCGTTACACCGATAAGATCTTCGATGGTGTCTCTTATTTTATGCTGTGGACTTGCAAACGAAGCCGTTTGCAACATGTAACCTTCTTGAACCATCCAACCACCGACACCCATCGATCGAATAAGTAGGGTATCTCCATTACCATCTAAGATAACCTTACCCGCAGTCTGAACGTATTGACCTTTAAGTGGCGTTAATACACTTATGGAGCAAAACACCAAAAGCCTAACCAATAGATTCTTTTTCATTTAATTTAATGATTTAAACAGGCACCAAGTTCCATTAAAATCTCAATAATTTCCGGCGAAATCGGTGGACAATAACTGGACACGGTTAAAGGCCCTGAATATATTCGTCTAGAGCATCTTCTTTATCAAGCACTATTTTCTTTTTTAATCGGTATTTCGCTTTTTCAATAGCAGCCGGGCTCACATTTAGAACCGTAGCGATCTCTTTATTACTCATTTTCTGACGTATTAAATAACACAGGCGAACCTCCCCTTTAGTGAGTTTAGGGAACTGCTTTACTAAACGCCTAGAAAATTCTTCGTGTAACTCTCGATAATTACGTTCGAAATGATCCCAATAGTTCTCACTCTGTAATTCCCTATTAATCTCTCGAGTCATCGATTTTAGAAATATCAATACTTCATCAGAGCGATTTTTCTGTTTGCTTTCGCTTTCCAAACGCTCCTTGAACGAATGCAGGAGTTCTAACCTGCTCGAAGTTTTTAATAATTGAAAGCTTAATTCTGTTTTTTGCTGGTTAGACTTGACTTCAAGCTCCGATGCTTTTGCCTTAAGTAACTCTCTTTCCGTTTCTACTAGTTTAAGGCGAGTTGACCTGTACTTTCTCTCTTGATAAAAGGAAACAGCCGTGCCAATTAAAAATATAAAAACGACGAAAATTAATACTCTGAACCAGGATCGCTGAATAAGAAACGACTTTATTCTAAAGGTGATTAACACTGTTTTTTCAACCGCATTGGCTCCAAGAGAACGCACCTCCAGTAGATACTTCCCTGGCGGCAATTCTTGCAAGTCAATAGTACGGGTTCCATAAGGCAACTCCACCCAGTAATCTCCCAGCGCTTTTATTCTGTATGCATTGCTTATACCATTCCGGAGCGTATTGCTGGCCAATTCGAAATTAAAACGCACAGATTTAGTTCCTGCCGCGAATACTACCGTCTGCGCTGAAGAAACACCGTCCTTTATTATGGGAATAGCCTTTGGAAGATTATCTGCAAATACTCCCGTAATAAGTATTGGAGGAATCGCTGCTGCAGAGGAATCTTCAGTTGAAATTTCAACAACGCCTTGAGTACCTCCCAACAATAGGCGTTCCCCATTCCATAACAACGCTTTCCTATTCGAGAGACCTACTTGCAGTTCATCTAGCTCTTTGAACACTTCATAGGACCATTCCAACTGGTCATTTATTTTAATTTCTAAAAGGCCGACACTTGTTGCGGCATACACCCTTCCCTTTTTTTCGCTAATGGAATAGCAATTCACAAACGACTCTTTCCCAATAATTGTATCGATGACTCTACCTTCGTCAATCACCAACACCCCACTTCCTTCGGTACCTACGAGCTTATAATTTAAATAGGTCTCAATGTCCAAGACTGAATTTTTTATTGGTATGCTCTGAATGGCGCCTTGTCTTGAGAGGGTATAAATGCCTTGAAATTCTGTGCCTACCCAAAGTAAATCCCCATCAAACTCTAAATCCATTATGTTTCGACCTACGCGCCACGGGGTGTCAAATGGCGATGTAATTTCGACCCCATCCCAGAATTGCAAGCCATAAAGCGTACCAATCCATAAACTATCGCCCCAGGTTTTCTCCAAAGACCAAATGTTTGAATTTTCGAGTCCACGTGAAGATTGAGAGTAGGCTAAGAAATGTTCTTTGATGGTACCCGATGTGTCCATCACAAATAATCCTTGACCCAGACTTCCAATCCACAATTCGTCTTGATAAAACTCAAGACTTGTAACCACGTCCGGTAAAAAGGGATTATCAAAAGTAGTGGGCTGCCATATAGATTCTGTCTCTCGATAGCGTACAAGACCATCACCATCAAAACCAACCCATAAATCGTTATCGCTTACCATGCTAATGGCACTCTGAATGCTCGAAGCGACGAATTTCTTGGGCTTTGGCAGTAACGATACGGCACTACTTTTTACAGGGAATTGGGCGATACCTCCATTATAGGTTCCCAACCAGAGCGCATCATACACTTCATATATTCCATAGAATTGATCCGTAATAATTCCTGAGGTAGGATCTTGTTTCGTAAAATGCTGAGCGGTACTACCGTTCCATTGGTATACGCCATATCCATCAGTAGAAATCCATACGTTGCCTTCATAAAAAATGGCGTCACGTTGGGTTCCCTTGGTCGGAATCGCCAATTCATAAAACACATCGCCGGTCAATTCAAAAACGCCGGTTCCTTCAACAGAAAAAATGACTTTTCCGCCTGATACATCAACCGATTTTCGAAACGAACTCACGCTTTTATTTGCCTCCAGCGCATAAACAGAAGATTGTGATTTCAAATAATACAGCAGATGATCACCGCTTGTTGCGATCCATAAGGTATCTCCTTGATCTTCAAAATCGAATATGAATTTAAGGTCCTCCGCATATTCATCGGATACGAAACGCTCCCAGTCTTCACTACCCAGTCTGAGTTGGAATATTCCGGAACCAGAACTTCCTGCCCATATAGTTCCTTCCGAATCTTGGTGAAGGGAGATTATTGATACCTCTCTTGGAAGTTGTGGAATCTTATTATCCGGAATAGGCCGAAGACTTTCAAGATCAACCCCCATTATGCCGCCTAGCTGCAGCCCTATAAGCAGGACTGAATCTTGAGTGACTAATAAGCTCTGGACATTGTTCGATCTACGAAAATCTGTAGAATCAAGAAAAGGAAATGAACGTGCGCGACCTTCATTGTATTTATATAAACCGTCGCGAGTTCCTATCCAAACAAAACCCCAGTCGTCTTGAACTATGGAATACACTGTGGGATTATTGAGTCCCTCAGCAGCACCTATATGACGTATGGACTGGCCGCTTGCAAAAAGTGAACAGGCAACAAAAAGAACGGTATATAAGAATCTTCGCATACAGCAATTTACAAATGAAAAAGGGACCCGTTACCGGGTCCCTTTAACACTTTCTTACTAACCAAATTAGATTTTAGTTAAGTGAAATACGAATTACACTATCCGTATCCTCGCTCTGTAAACGCACGATGTACATACCACGTGGCAATGTTGCAACATCAAGACGAGTATTCGCCTCAAAGTTTTGCTCCATCACCTTAGCTCCTGTTACATTGTAGATTGCAACGGTAGAAGCAGTACCAGTAGTGTTCTCAATGAATAATACATCTGAAGCAGGGTTTGGCTTCACAACGAATTCAGCTGTTGCTTCATCGATGCCTACAGTAGATGCGTTACCACATTGCTCCCAACCGTGGATCTCCAAAGTCGTATCCGCAGTTCCGCCCAACATCATATAACGGTTTGTAAATGCACCTTGAGTGATAGTACAAACTGAATCACTAGTAGCAGGGTCTAAGTTTTCTTGAACCGCCCAGTTATCAGCTGTAAATTTCCACTCGTAAGCACCCGGTAAAAGTGATACGGTTACTTCATAAACACCATCACCATCAGCATCAGTCATTGCCGTAGCATCGCCACTCCAACCGTTCATAGTACCAGAAAGGTACGCATCAGTGAAAGAGGGTGAGTTTGTACGATCAGAACGGAATGTTACATTCACCGGTGAAGGAGGCGTAGTACAAGAGCCATCTGTTGAACATTGTCCAAAACAAGTTGTCAAGTGGAAGTCTCCGTATAGGGCAGAACCAACACTACGATCATTATAGTTTGCAGGGTCACCACAAGGCTTTCCTGCAAGATTTTCCTTACATCCCCAGCTCGGACAGTTACCATTCATGAATGTAAAGAACGAGAAGAACCCTGTATCACGTGGAAGTGTGATAGAGTATACTGAATCACCGATGTGATGCATTAGATTTTGACCTGGAGTACCAAAGCCTGAACCTCCACCTAGGAATACACCAGTAGAATCAACAGTCTCAAATTCCATGTTTACTTGCATCGTTACATAAACTTGTCCTGCTTTAGCTGCACAAGATTCCCATGCTACACCAGGTAGAATAGTATCGCCAGTGAAGGCTGCAAAACGGTTAGTGTAAATACCAGAAGTCTTAGTACAAGCAGTTCCTGAAGTCAAGTTTTCCTGACCTGTCCAACCGTCCAAAGTGAATTTGTACTCAATCGAATCAGCAGTCAAAGGAAGCGTTACGGTCCAGATAGAATCTCCTTCTGAATCAGTCATTGGATTACAAGTACCACACCAACTGTTAAAATCACCATTAAGGTGTACAGTAGTGTAAGAACCTGCATAGTCACGCATATCAACGATAAACGTAACGTCTTTTTGTGCAAAACCCAACATAGGTAGGGCCAGCATTAATAAAGCGTAGATTTTTTTCATGTTAAGCATTATTTATAGTTAGTAATTATTGAAATACTCTGATATAATCCACCAGCATGTACTGGGGGAATGTTGTTGAAGGGCCGACTGGACCGGGCCAGTTTCCTTCTACGGCAATGTTTAGGATAAAGAAAAATTTCTTCTTAAACGCTCCTAGGTTGGAGATGTTCAACGTATGATACTGAATATCGTCTCTATACCATTTAATAGATCCGCTATCCCAAACTATGGAGAATACATGAAATTCGTCATTGTATTTACCAGAGGTAAGGCTGTTATTTCCGCTATGCTCAGCATGACTACCATTATTTGACCAATGCCCAGTCCCATAGACAGTACGATCGTTATAACCATCACCTCCGATCAGTTCCATTAGATCGATTTCGCCACAGCTCGGCCAGCCTTCTGTAGAAAAGTTATCACCCAACATCCATAGTGCTGGCCATATTCCAGATCCATAAGGAACCTTTGCTCGTATATCTATTCTTCCGTATTTGAACGACTGCTTTCCTTGAGTAGTAATTCGAGCCGAAGTATAAGGCGCGCCTAAATGCGTTTCCTCTTTAGCCGTTATGCGTAAATACCCCTGATCAAGCGCTGCATTGCGATTCCCTCCACGGTAGTATTGACTTTCATTATTTCCCCAGCCTGAAGCACCCGACTCGTAATTCCAATCCGCTAAATTTAAATCTGTACCTGAAAAATCTTCTTCCCAGACCAGAGTTTTTCCTGGATAGGAGATCGGTGTGGTGTAGCCAATATCTTCGATAGGCGGTGCACCGTCGTCATTACGTAATGTGATTGACGCATAAGGCTCCGGTATCGATACATTCACAGCATTACTGAAAGAAATCCAAAACGTCTCAGTCTCCTCAGACTCGTCATCTCCATAAATGGTAAGCGGAATAGACGCCATTGTAGCGCCTTTCGGAATTTCTAACGTTCCTTGTGCAAATTCAAAATCATCACCAGATGCTGCATTAACGTCGCTTGTAGTATAATCGAGCGTAATTGTCTTTGCTGCAGGTGCTGAAAGAAAAACATCAAAGTCAATCGTTTTAGTCGCATTACCCTCGTCTACTTCAATGCTGTACGCAGTGAGTTGAGGAACCGAAGGGGCCTCGCAACCAACGGTTGCAAGGCCTATTACGATTGTTATTGCTGTATTTCGAACTGTTTGAATCATCAATTATTATTCAGAATAAAGCGTGAAACGCCAAACGTTTCCGGCAGAATTATAAACTATTTCTAGTTCAATAAATCTTTCTCCATTAATCTCGGTCATTGAAAGGATATCATAAGTTATAGACGACACTGGTTCAGATACCTCCGAGCCATTAGCGACTTTATGTAATCCTACAAATGCGCCTAATCCGCTTACTTTCAGCTGATCTGGTAACGGCCCATTACCTTGGATGATTTCAAAAGCATGGGTTCCGTCTTGCCAAGCTGCAAGATTTCCTTGGAGCATTGCCTCATTAAAACATCCCTCAGGATTAAACCCGAAAAATGGTTCACCCCAAAAATCCCCGTTAGCCTCATAAGCGAATGTACCATCATCATTAAACGTCCATTCATCATTAAACATACAGGGGCGGTCCGTCGGTCCATTTGCATCGATCGCCCAAAATTGGGAACCTGCGGCTGTACCAACCCATATTGCGCCGGCCTGTGGAGCCAGCTTCCATGTCCGACTTGAACACTCAGTTAACCATTCTACTACGCCTGTACACGGTGGAGGACCATCCTTAAATATTTCAAACTGACCTTTCGCCGTATCGCTTCCACCTTGATTAAAAACTCGGTGGGTAACTTCATAGACTCCCTTAGAGCCAACAAAAACATCAGTTTCCTCACCGCTATACGTTCCTACACCGTCGATTTCCCATTGAAATAAAAATGGATCACCAGTAGAATTACTTGTAAACCTAACCGTGTTACTGTCAACTTCGGTTATGGTAAATTCAGCTATCGGCAAAGCGCCTAATTCTGTATGTCCCGCCTCGCTTGGTTCACATGCAATGAAACCGAGGGCTAGAAGGCTAAATAAAGTTATTTTCTTTAACATCGTTATCGATTTTTAGTATCCTGGATTCTGAGTTAATACATCTGGTGCAGCATCTAGTTCTTGCTGCGGAATTGGGAGGTACGTATGCGTAGACGCAACAAAACCTTGATCACCCAAAACCTCTGTGGCTTTACCGGTTCTAAGAAGATCGAAGAATCTATGACCTTCTGTCGCTAATTCCATGCGACGTTCTGTATAAATATCTTCAAGCAGTTGGTTGCCTGTGCTCGTTAAAGCAGCAAGACCAACACGGCTTCTCACCTGGTTTAAATACGTTCTAGCCGTACCTTCTGAACCACCGCTTCTAACGATTCCCTCAGCAGCCATTAATAAAACATCTGCGTAGCGAATCTCACGAATATTATTCCCCCAGTTAAGTGCAGGATCGCCGTCCGGTGCAACGTTGGAAGCAATCGGTGCATATTTGCGCATCCAGAACCCAGTGTTTTGATAGCCAGGCGTGTATTCTGCGCCTGGTAATGCATCTGCATCAATGATGGTGTAACCATAACGTGGATCACCATCCATAGCAGTCTCTAATTCAGTTGACACTGGACAGAAGCCCCATCCTGTTGCATAAGTAGGTCCGTTGTAATCACGCATTCCAATGAACTGGACACCAACGTTTCCTTCTCCACCGCCCCAGCCGAACGAACCCCAGTCTGAAGCTGAATTTTCACTGTAGGTAATTTCAAAAACACTCTCAGAAGACCATTCCCCTTCTGCAGACCAAATATCAGAGAAGCTTGGGAGTAACGAATACTCTCCTGACTGAATTACTGACTCACAAAGAGATGCTACCTGAGCCATACTTGATGCGTCGTCTTCGAAAAGTAAAACACGCGCTAAAAGTGCTTGTGCAGCACCTTTCGTGACGCGGCCTAATTGGTTAGAACTAACAGAGGTTGGTAAATCAGTAATTGCCGCTTCAAGGTCAGAAACGATAAGTGGATAAATTTGATCAGGACCTACCTGCTTTACAGTGTAATATTCTGACGCTCCTAACGTATGATCAATTAAAGGGATATTCCCGAACAGACGAACGAGATCAAAATAAAACTTCGCACGGAGGAATTTCGCCTCTGCTTTTGTGCGCGTTCTAAATGCTTCGCTCGCATCTTCGATTTCGTCAATTTTTTCAAGGAATAAATTAGCGCGGTAAATGCCTTTGTACCCTTTTCTCCAAAAACCACGCTGTGGTCCTAAATTCGGAGTTAGTGTAAAGTTATTGTAGGCAACCCATGAAGGCTGATCAGAAGCATCGCTACCTCCAGCGTATGTATCATCTGAAGCAACATTCTGCAAGAATCTAAACATGGTGAAACCATATTGATCATTCCACTGTAGTACATCGTAAATACTAACTAAGGCTTCGAACGCTTGCTCTTCAGTCTGGTAGTAGTTCACCTCCAAGACACGGCCAACTGGTCTAGTATTCAAAAAGTCTTTTGAACACGAGCCCAAGATCATCGTAAGCGCCAGAAGCAAGCTTATCCAGATACTTTTTGTTTGGTTTAACTTATTCATGTTTTATTTATTTAAATGTGATGTTCAATCCTATTGTATTCACTCTTGCTTGCGGGTAGATACCTCTGTCTATACCGAAACCAGCACCGATTTCTGGATCAAATCCACTGTATTTAGTGAATGTAAGAAGGTTCGTGCCGCTGTAGTAGATACGCATTTTACGAAGACCAATGCGCTCGGCAGTTGGACCCGCGATATTGTATCCAATCTGTAAAGACTTTAATCTGAAGAAGCTACCGTCTTCAACATAGAAATCTGAACTACGTGCAAAGTTTCTGTTTACGTCGTTGAACGTAAGTCTTGGATGGTCATTTGTAGAACCTTCACCTGTCCAGCGATCGATTGCTTTAGCAGGCATGTTCGAGGTTGGTAAGTCGTAACGACGTGTAGCGTTGTAAATCTGATTTCCAAATACCCCTTGTCCGAAAATGTTTACATCCCAATTCTTGTAGCGCATATCGATCGTCAAACCTGCTGTCCAATCCGGTGTAGGATTACCAATCATGGTTCTATCATCCGCGTCAATTACGCCATCACCGTTGACATCCACAAAGCGGAAGTCACCTGCTTGCGCCATCGGCTGCAGTGTATCGCCATCGCCACTCGTGTGACCAAATACATCATCCATGTTTTGGAAGATCCCGTCGGTTTGATATCCATAGAGGTAACCGATAGGCAAGCCTTCCGTAATACGGGTGATTTCGATACCCTGTGGGCCCCATCCAGCACCTGTAAGATAACCGGCATCATTACCGATCAGTATTACTTCGTTTTTGATGAAACTCGCATTTCCGCTAACACCGAAAGAGAAATCTTTACTGTAACTACGATCGTATCCGAATTCGATATCAACACCCTGGTTCAACATAGATCCAACGTTTGCTGTAGAAGGATCATTACCAATGTAATCTGGCAATGGCGGACGCGTTTTCATACCATTGGTACGACGACTAAAGACATCTACTCCTAATACAAGATAATCGTACGCACGAATTTCAGTACCGACGTTTAGTTGGGCAACACTCTCCCAACGTAAATCCGGATTCGCTACTTGTGCCGGTGTCGTGCCATTAACGAGTACTTCGTTTGCACCGAAAGTATACGAACGACCACCGATGATGGTAGAAGCATACTCCAAAGAACCTGCTGCGTCACTACCATTCAAGCCGTAACCGGCCTTGAATTTCAATGTGTTTACGTTATCATAAACCCACCAGTTTTCTTTGTGAACGTTCCACCCGGCGGATAACGAAGGGAAATAACCCCAACGGTTGTTCTGACCAAAGCGAGAAGAAGCATCTGCACGTAGAATTGCAGTAGCAACATATTTACCGTCGTAATCATAGTTCACACGACCGAAGTAGGACTCAATTGCATAACGCTCCCACTTACCACCGTAAACTTGCTCAGAAATTTCGTTGCGCGCATAATCAATAGTGGCGTCTTGAAAATCTTGTGTAGGAACATCACGTTTGTTTCCACCTATGTAGCGACCGTTAACTTCTTGAGCACTGTGGCCCGCTAAATAGTTGAGGTTGTGCTTTCCTAAGCTATGCGTGTAGGTTAAGGTGTTGTCCCAAATCCAAGTAAAACCTCTATTGAAACTAGAGTAGACATTATTCGTGTCTAGTAGATTTGTCGCATTCAAATAGTGTGATGGAGTCATTCCGTCATTACCCCAAAACGCGAGGTCAATACCCATACTTGAGCGTGCTTTTAAACCAGGCAGTATTTCAAATTCTGCATAGGTATTGTTTACGATTTTGTCGGCCCATCCTACATTATTAATCATCGAATAAGCAGCCACAGGATTTACCACCTCGGATGTTACACGATTTGAAATCCCAAAAATCCCATTATCATCACGAACTAAATTTCCGCGAAGGACACCTCCAGAAGAATAGGGCGTTCCAGACAACACTGTCGGATCGGTTTCATACAATGGCGTAATTGGGTCAATGTTTAATGCACGACCTAAAGGCGAGCCCCATTCTGTATTTTCTGCAACACCATTACTTTGGTTGTGCGTATATGCTACATTCCAGCCTACTGTCAAACGGTCGTTAACTTTTGTCACTGTGTTAAGACGTGCTGCCAACCTTTCATAGTACGATTTGCCTTCTGCAACAATACCTTCTTGATTGAATGAGCTAATAGATGCATAATACGATCCGCGATCTGTTCCGCCCGCGATGCTAATGTCGCTGTTTTGAATCACTGCGTTTCTATTAAACACAGCGTCTTGCCAATCTGTACCGACACCATGCGCGCTTGGATTTGTATAGGGTAGGGTCTGACCCGCTGCGCCGGCCATTTCATTTTGTAGTGTAGCGTACTCAGTAGCATTCAATACTGGTGCTTTCTTCCACGGATTCTGTAGACCCGTATAAGAAGTTACCTTCACTTCCATCCCACGAGCTTTTGATCCGTTTTTGGTTGTAATGATGATAACACCATTCGCACCACGAGCACCATAGATAGCGGCAGAAGCCGCATCCTTAAGTACTTCAATGGTTTCTATGTCGTTGGGGTTCAAATAATCTATACCACCGCCAATAACAACACCGTCAATCACGTATAAGGGATCTGAGCCGTTTATCGATGAAGTACCACGTACACGAATCACCGCCCCAGCACCTGGCTGACCTGAGCTTTGCACGACGCTAACTCCCGACGTTCTTCCTTGAAGCGCAGTTTCAACGCGTGGTAAAACGATGTCCTCTAAATCTTCCGACTTCACGCTCGATATAGCTCCGGAGACATTTGACTTCTTTTGCGTACCAAATCCAACTACTACTACTTCATCTAAAGTAGAAGCCGCTTGATCATAGTCGAGCTTGACGCTGACATTTTTCGAAGCACCTAAGGCCACTTCTTTCGAAATATATCCTACGAAAGAAACCGTGACAGTTGACCCTTCCTTAGCGTCAAGCGTCCATCTTCCTTCCATATCTGTCATAGCAGATTTCTGTCCCGCCTTGACTACAGCACCTGGAAGTGGTGAGTTGTCAGCAGCATCTACGACTGTTCCTCGGTACTGTGCGCTCAATTGCGCAGAGCATCCTACAAAAAGTAGAATAAGGAAAGACGCGATGAAATGTTGTCGTTTGTTCATTGTATCGTGTTTTATTGATAAAGTGTATTTTGTACACTGCAATGTGCTAATGAATTATTCAAGGAGCAACTTCCGGGCCCGGACAAATGCCGGACATTTTAATATCATTTCAGGATTTACCGCCTATTCAGGGGACTTGTAGCGCGAATATACGCGAATTTTATTCTAGAAAATCATCGATATCTCGACGTTCTTTTTTTGTGGGCCTTCCTGCCCCTTTTTGACGACTAACGTTACGTGCCAAGCGAAGAAAATTCTTTTTATCTAACTCAATTTGAGGTGTTTGATCGCATACTAATTCTGCGACTAACTTAGCGCTCACCCTGCTTTTTGGCAACGCAATTACTTCATAAACTTCATCGTAACCGTGGCGTTTAAGCGTAAAGACATCTCCTTCCTTGACGTCTCTAGATGGTTTGACCGGCACTTCCGACATCAAAACCCGGTTATTACGAATCTGCTCACCGGCCAAGGTGCGGGTTTTGTACAATCGGACACACCATAAGAATTTGTCTATACGCATGTCCACAAAATTGCACGTTTTCCACTAATTTGAAGCCTTCAAGTTAAAAATGATTGAATGAAAAACTTCGCACTCCTCGGGGCCGTTAGTCTGTGTACCTTTTTTGCCTGCCAAAACACGGACAAAAGTGCAGCCGCCCAAAACCATGAAAGTACAAGTGCAATGAAAAATTCTGAAAAAGGATATCAGTTATATACCGTGCGCGAAGCACTTACTGGAGCAGACTCGATTCTAGCCACTCTAAAAGCTACACGTGCTATGGGTTATGAAAAAGTCGAGAGCTTTGGTTACATGGACGGTGGATTTTTAGGACTGAGCACCGTAGCATTCAATAAGGCCATTGCAGATGCGGACCTTATAAGTCCTTCGGGACATTATATGCCATCAGAATTGGAAAGCACAACTATGGGGACTATTGATCGTCATTCTATAAATGACTTCTTAGATGCCGCTGAAGCGCTCGGACAAAAGTGGGTCATTATTCCCTGGATGAACGAAGCTTGGAGAAATAAAGAAGGGTACGATCATTTGATCGAATACCTTATCCAATTAGGAGAGGCAGCAGCAAAACGCGACATGGTCGCCGGCTGGCACAACCACGAATTCGAATTTGCACCTTTAGAACCCAGCCAACCAGGTTCGCTATCTGCTTATGAATACCTGTTGAACGCCTTAGAGGGGAGCAACGTCGTCTTTGAAATGGATATTCATTGGGTCGCCTTCGCCGGAGAAAATCCTGTAGAATGGATGGCCAATTATCCTGGTAGATTTCCTTTATGGCACGTTAAAGATTTTGCCGCAGATACTGCGACACAGGTTCCGGTGGGACAAGGTGTTCTGGATTGGGCGGCAATATTTGCCATGGCAGAGACAGCAGGACTCGAACACTATTATATTGAACAAGACTTCTGTGCCGCAGACAAAGCTGTTCAATGTCTTCAAGAAAGTATAGAATGGGTGAACGAGCAGCCCTTCATAAATTAAACTAAACCGCTGGAGCAGCGTTAACACTACAACGAACACAACTGACCTATGTACGGAGGATTAAAAGACCATTTGACTACACAACTTGAAGAGATCTCAGCAGCTGGCTTGTTCAAGCGCGAACGTGTCATTACAACACCCCAAGACGCTATCATCAAAACCACTGAAGGCGAGGAGGTACTGAATTTTTGTGCAAACAATTATTTAGGACTCAGCTCACACCCGCGTGTTTTGGCGGCGGCTCAAAAAACATTAGAAACGCACGGTTTCGGCATGTCATCTGTGCGTTTTATTTGCGGTACGCAGGACATTCATAAAGAGTTGGAGGCTAAGCTTGCGGATTTTTTGCACTGCGAGGATACCATTCTCTATGCAGCGGCCTTCGATGCGAATGGCGGGGTGTTTGAACCGCTTTTAACCGCAGAAGACGCGATTATTTCAGACAGTTTAAATCACGCCTCCATTATAGATGGGGTCCGACTTTGTAAAGCGCAGCGTTACCGTTACGCAAATAATGATATGGCGGATCTAGAGGCGCAATTGAAAGCTGCTGAAGGTGCCCGATTCAAAATAATTGTGACCGACGGTGTTTTTTCTATGGACGGTTATGTGGCACAATTGGACAGAATTTGTGATTTGGCTGACCAATACGATGCGCTCGTTATGGTCGACGAATGCCACGCCACTGGATTTATTGGTAAGACGGGACGTGGGACAGTCGAGCTAAAAAACGTCCTGGGGCGCGTAGATATCATCACTGGAACTTTAGGGAAAGCCCTGGGCGGTGCAATGGGTGGTTTTACTACCGGACGAAAGGAAATTATCGAAATGTTGCGTCAAAAATCTCGTCCATACCTTTTCTCCAACTCGCTCGCGCCAGCTATTGTAGGGGCGTCTATTGAGGTGTTGAATTTGCTGAGTGAAACTACAGACCTGCGTGACCAGTTGGAATGGAACGTGAACTACTTCAAAGACGGCATGAAAGCTGCAGGCTTTGATTATAAGGATGGCGACAGTGCTATTGTACCGATCATGCTTTACGATGCAGCCTTAAGTCAAGAATTTGCAGATAAACTACTTACCGAAGGCATTTACGTTATTGGCTTCTTTTATCCGGTTGTGCCGCAAGGTCAGGCGAGAATTAGAGTTCAGTTGAGTGCTGCACATAGCCAAGCACACCTCGATAAAGCCATTGCGGCATTTACAAAGGTGGGTAAGGAATTGGGCGTAGTACAGTAAGGAGTCCACTTTTAACAACACTTTATCGAGGTTTATTAGCTGCTCAAAGTGCTCATCTGCATCCGTAGCATTACTTTTGACCCTCAATTAGAACTACAGCACATGCTTATTCAGATTTTACAGTTCGTTTTAGGACTCTCTATATTGATCGTACTTCACGAGTTTGGTCACTACTTACCTGCACGTTTTTTCGGAGTGCGCGTCACAAAATTCTACCTCTTTTTCGATTATAAATTTTCTCTGTTAAAGAAGAAAATTGGGGAGACTGAATGGGGAATTGGTTGGATTCCATTAGGCGGATATGTGAAAATTGAAGGTATGGTGGACGAAAGCATGGACACCGAAAACCTCAGCGAAGAGCCTGAAGATTGGGAATTCAGAGCGAAGCCGGCTTGGCAACGTGTGGTCATTCTTACCGGAGGTGTCATCATGAATTTCATCACTGCGTATTTCATTTACGTCTTCTTATTGATGTCTTACGGAAAGGACTATTTGCCGAACGAAAGTTTAGTAAACGGCATCTGGACCAACGAAATGGGACTTTCCATGGGGCTCGAAAACGGCGATAAAATCGTGAGTATCGGCGATATGGTCCCCGAAAGCTACCGTGAAATCCCAATGGAAATTCTCCTGAGTCAAGAAGAAGATATTGTAGTAGAGCGTGCTGGAAATTTAGTGACCGTTCCTATCACCATGGAGGCTATCGAAGACATGATCAGCAACAAGAAATTTATTGGGTTAATCAATCCGCGTATGCCGTATGTCATAGGGGCATTTGGTGCGGAAAGTGCAGGAAGTGATGCAGGACTGGCTGTGGGCGATAGCATCGTCGGGCTCAATGGCGAGGAAATGCTGTTTTTCGACCAATACAAGGCAGCTTTACCAGAATTGGCTGGGCAAGAGATTGCATTGAGCATCTACCGCGAGGGCCGATCTAATACCCTTAAAATGACGGTACCTGAATCAGGTCAATTAGGGGTGTACAACACCGGGGAAGTATTCAAATACTACGAAATCAAAAACAAAGCGTACACCTTTGCGGAGGCTTTGGGTGGCGCAGGAGGCGAGGTTCAGAATAAATTAATGAGCTACATCCGTCAATTCAAGCTCATCTTCAATCCTAAGACGAAAGCGTACAAAGAGGTCGGTGGTTTTTTAACTATCTTGAAACAATACGACCAAGCTTGGAATTGGCGCCATTTCTGGGAGTTTACTGCATTCTTGAGCATCATGCTTGGATTCTTAAACATCCTACCCATACCCGCTTTAGATGGCGGTCACGTGATTTTTACGGTGATCGAATGGGTGTCCGGTAGAAAGCCTTCGATCAAAGTGCTGGAATATGCACAAATGATTGGTTTCTTCTTACTTCTCGCCCTGTTGATATTTGCCAACGGAAATGACATTATAAAAGCCGTGTTCGGCGAATAAGTCCATGGATATAAGCAGTACCATATACACACATCTCGGTCAGGTCAATGATCCTGAGATTCCGGTACTGAGTTTACACGATATGGGCATTCTGCGTGCGGTGAAAGTGCTCGCGAAGACCGACGAACGCCATGCACAAGCACTCGAGAATTTTTGCGTGAGCCATCCCGATGCCCCCAAGGAACACGCCGATCATGTCTATGAGATTGTCATAAGCCCAACTTACGTCGGGTGTCCGGCAATGGATCGCATGTCTCAAGATATTGAAGAGGCCATGTTTGTGCGCCAATTGCCTTTTACCATCACCCAGCAATTACAGCCTTCCTGGACCACCGAATGGATTTCGGAAGAAGGAAGGAAAAAAATGGAAGCCTACGGCATTGCGCCTCCTGTTTCCGGGTCTGTAGATAAACGAGAACTCTTTGCGGAGGCGCCGAAAGTTCGCTGTCCCAAATGTAAAGACCCAGATACCCGAATGCTCAGTTTACACGGCAGTACGGCATGCAAAAGCCAGTACGTATGTAACAGTTGCTTAGAGCCGTTCGAATACTTTAAGTGTTTGTAAAACGGCCGAGGTCAAATGCCCCTCATGTCCTAACTTTGAGGAGTCCAAACACAGACTCATGTCAAAAAAGACCACTATTCCGTTCGAAAAAGCGTTCAAACTCATGGCCACGGCTAAGAGTATGACTGAATTGTACGAGCGAGAAAAGGATACGACATCAAAATATGTTCACGCAACGAGCCGTGGCCACGAATCGGCCCAGCTCGCACTTGCCTTGCATCTAGAGGCAAAAGATTATGTCGCTCCATATTACCGCGACGACAGCTTGCTGCTAGGTATCGGCATGACCCCAAAAGATTTAATGTTGCAACTGCTGGCAAAAGTGGACGATCCCTTTTCAGGCGGTCGCACCTATTACAGCCACCCAAGCCTCAACGATACGGACAAACCGAAAATTCCGCACCAGAGTTCTGCGACAGGAATGCAAGCCATTCCCACAGCCGGTGTGGCCATGGGGATTCAATACCGCGAGCAGCAAGGATTAGCCACTAAGGAAGAATTGGGCGGAATCGCCGTATGCAGCATCGGCGACAGTGCAATGACGGAAGGCGAAATTTCAGAAGCAATGCACATGGCTGCTTTGAAGCAATTCCCGCTACTCATGTTTGTTCAAGACAACGGCTGGGACATCAGCGCAAACCGCGCAGAGGTTCACCACAGCAATGCGGTCGAATACGCAAAAGGCTTTACCGGCATTGAGGCCATTGATATAGACGGAACTAACTTTGAGGAAGCGTATAAAAAATTGGGCAAGATCATCAAAACGATGCGCAAAGAGCGTCGTCCGTTCTTAGTTCGTATGGATGTACCGCTGCTGAACCACCATACTTCTGGTGTGCGTAAAGAATGGTACCGCGATGATTTAGAGGAAGCGGCGAAACGCGACCCCTATCCTATTTTAAAGGCGCAATGTTTGAAGGCGGGAATGAGTGAAAAGGAATTGGACCAGTGGGAAACCGAAGCGGGCCAATTCGTCCAAGCCCAGTACGAAAGCGCCCTATCCATGCCAGATCCGCAGCCCGCTGATCTACTTGCGCATGATTTTGCACCCACCCCCATCATGGAAGAGCGCGGCGAACGTGCGCCTGAAGGTGCTGAACCTACAGTAATGGTGGATGCAGCGTTGTTTGCCATTAAAGAACTCATGGCAGCGCATCCCGAAGCGTTGCTCTATGGTCAAGATGTAGGTGGAAGATTGGGTGGTGTATTCCGTGAAGCCGCAACGCTTGCCCAGAAATTTGGCGATGAGCGTGTCTTTAACACACCGATTCAAGAAGCATTTATCATAGGATCGACCGTCGGAATGTCGGCTACAGGACTAAAACCGTTCGTAGAAGTTCAATTCGCAGATTACCTCTGGCCGGGCATGAACCAGTTATTCACGGAAGTCAGCCGCAGCAATTACCTCAGTAATGGAAAATGGCCGGTGAGTACCGTCATCCGCGTCCCCACAGGTGCATATGGATCCGGCGGTCCCTTCCATAGTTCTTCTATTGAGACTGCCGTGACGAGCATTCGCGGTATTAAAATCGCTTACCCATCGACAGGAGCGGATCTGAAAGGTTTGATGAAATCGGCTTTTTACGATCCTAACCCGGTGGTGATTTTTGAACATAAAGGCTTGTATTGGAGTAAAATACCGGGAACCGAAGGGGCTAAAACCCCAGAACCTAGTGAAGACTATATCATTCCTTTTGGGAAGGCACGCATGGTGCTAGAAGCCGAAGCTTCGGCAATTTCCGCAGGTGAAACTGCGGTGGTGATTACCTATGGCATGGGCGTTTATTGGGCGCAAAAGGCGGCCGAAGCTTTCCCTGGGCAGATCAGTATATTGGATTTA